>Ga0105103_10000708_pt1 | contig 18754 bp, 13 predicted proteins | sample PPLLaktember2015_2_FD_79107 | JGI IMG/M metagenome (GOLD analysis project Ga0105103, IMG submission 79107) | Freshwater sediment microbial communities from Prairie Pothole Lake near Jamestown, North Dakota, USA - PPLs Lake P7 Core (6) Depth... | ecosystem: Environmental > Aquatic > Freshwater >...
GGAGAGGTTTCTTATTTACCAAACCCAAATGCCCGGTTAACCCTTTCTTCATTATCTATTTGTGCAAACGATACCACGAACTACACGATACCGGTAATATTAACCGGAACACCTCCGTGGAATATAATATACACTGTAAATGGCACAAATACAAAATCATTAGTTATTGCTTCACCAGCAAAAGCATCAATTAAAGTAGACTACGCAACCAAAGGAGTTTATGCAATTACACAGGTAACCGATGCAAATTGCAATGCAACAGGAACAGGAGAAACTAAAGTAATTGAGAAACTAAATCCACAGGCTTTTCTTTATGGAGATACATCTGTATGTCCGAATGATGCCGCAAAGCTTAAAGTTAGTTTAACAGGGAACGGCCCATGGAAATTAAAATACTCAAGAAATAGCCATTTTCAGGATTCAGTAATAATAAATGAAAACCTCAGTTCATATGATTACATTATAAAAACATCTGTTCCTGGCATTTATCGGCTTACAGGAGTTACGGATGAAGATCAGGCAGGTTGTGTGTCGGGCAATGCAATGGTAACAATTTATACATTACCTTCAGCGGCAATATCTGGCGATATATCGATGTGTGAGGGAGCAACAGGCAAAGCCTATATACTTCTAAGTGGAAATTCGCCCTGGAGCATAAAATATAAAATAAGCGGCACTAAAACTTTTACTGTTAACAGTATCACTCAATCAACATTTCCACTACCTGTTTATCAATCTGGCGTTTACACAATCGACAGTGTAAGTGATAAATACTGCAAAAATAAAGGAACAGGTATTGCAACAGTTTCAACCATTGAAGCCCCTAAAGTTTCGATTTCGGGTTTAGATACAATTTATACCCGTGAATCATTATATGTTCCAATTTCTATGACTCCTGCCGGAGGTTCGTATGAAAAGTCGGACAAGGCTTATGCCCTTCTTTATAATAACAATACTCTATACTTCTGGCCGGCTATTGCTGATACAGCGGATTCGCCACACTGGATAAGATATGAATATCAGGATACAATAACATCATGTTATGGCAAAGATTCAGTACGTGTTTCAATAATTGCTAAGCAAGGTGTTATTCAACTTCATAATGAAATTATGGATAAACAGCCAAAGCTTTGTTCAAATTACGATTCCATACTTATCGAAGGCATAAAAATCGGTGATCCTACGCCGGGTATATTCACTATTTCAGGATCGGAAGGAGCTATCAGGAATATTGGTAACAATGCTGCTTATATATATCCTTCAAAAATAAAAACCGGTACCCGAACGGTCACATTTTCGTTTTATGTAAGTAAAATACTCCAACAGATTAACCGCTCCTTCACTTTCGAACAAATCAATGGCGATTTTACCTGGGACAATATTTGTTTTAGCGAAAATTCAAACATCAATTTATCGGATAAATCAACCCATGAGACAGAATCAGTTTTAGAACATCATTATTGGAACATAAAATTCCCTGAAATTGTAAAATCGTACGATTCTCCAAATATCAGCATTAAATTTGATCAACCAGAAAGCTATCCGATTGAGTATATTGTTGTATCGAACTTTGGATGTACCGATACAGTAAGAAAAGATATTAAATTGATTCCAACATACAGACCATACCAAACAGCATATTTTGAAGATTTCGCAAAAAGTGCATCCGAATGGGTATCGCACCCTTTGATTGCCGATTCGCCAAACTCATGGACATTAGGAAGACCATTAGGCGAAATTTTTGATGCCCCTTTAGGCTCCCGGGCCTGGTATACCAATGTATCCAGCAATAATAAAGGCGAACAATCGTACGTTATGAGCCCATGTTACAATTTTACACATTCGAGGAAACCAATGATTAAGATGAATATATGGAGGGCATTTACAAATGCACCCGAACTTGATGGCGCTGTTTTGCAGTATTCAACCAATAATGGTAATACCTGGATCAATATTGGACAGGAAGAAGATGGTATAAATTGGTATAATTCATATGAAATCGAAGGCAGTCCGGGGAAACAAAAAATCGGTTGGACTAGTATACAAGATTCTGCCTGGGTTGAGTGCCGCTATGCCCTCGACAATCTTATTGAAAAAAATAATGTGCAATTTAGGGTTGCCTATGGAGCTCCTAACCGGAATTTTGAAAGAGATGGCTTTGCTTTTGATAATGTATGGATTGGAGAGAGGACTAAAAAGGTATTAATCGAACATTTCACAAATGCCTCAAGCGCTACCTGTAAAGATGCGAATGAGAAGATAAACTTTCTTGCAAACAAAAAATCTATTGATGTAATCGATCTTCAATACCACTTAAGTTACCCTGGGGTTGACACATTCTACACACTTAATCCTTTTCCTCCCAATTCGAGAGAATTATACTACAATATCCTAAATGTACCATTCTCTTTAATGAATGGAGGTATTGGTACAAATAAATACGATTATTATATCAGCTCACCTGAAGAATCAGATATTACATTGGCTAGCCTGGCAGATAATAAATTTGACTTAAAAGTAAATGCCGATTTTGTTGGCGACATGTTGGATATTAGTGTTGAAATAAAAGCCCTCGAAACAATTTCTATAAGGCCTATAACGCTATACATTGTTATTACAGAAAGTGAAATAAAAGGAATTACCGGGAGTAATGGCGAAACAGTATTCGAAAGCATTGTCAGAAACATGGTCCCATCTTCATCTGGTACAACTTTCGACCGAAGCTGGACAGTAAATGCAACTGAATATTTAACATTCGATTGGGATATTAATACTATTTTCAATACAGAAAATATACGGGCTGTAGCTTTCCTTCAGGATGAAATAACCCAGGAAATTTACCAGGCATCGATCGACAATCCAAATATAGCAAACGGCTTAAAAGGAAATATTCAAAATACAGGCCCCAATTTCCTGATTTATCCTAACCCGGCTTCAGAGATAACAACAATTTACTATAAAAGCCCGATTGGAGCTAACCAGATACTTGAAATTATTGATAATCTTGGAAGGGTTGTATGGCAAGGCACTATGTATGCGGGAGAACAACAAAGAAATATTCCGCTAAACAATTTTGATGCAGGAATATACACATTAAGGACCATTGCAAATCACACCCCAATAGAATTTCAGAAGTTTATTGTATTATCAAAGCAATAAAAACAATTCAACGGTTTGTAGTATTAAACGTTGCCGTTGCGGACGCATCTATTGTCAAGTGACAACTGAAAAAAGAGGCTTGAAAATATTGAAAAACATCCTGAACTGGCAATTTTTTATACCGTGTGTTGAGGCTAGTGGTTTATTTATTTTTCATTAATCTCCTGTGGAGAAATTTTCCTTAATCCTTTAACATTAAAATCTTTATCAAATGTAACTAATGTCAAATCATATTTTTCACTAACTGTATATTGATATGAATCGTCGAAGTCAAATCCAAATTTTGTAATATTATCCAGAACATCCAATAGATCAATAGTATCTAAACTTAATTGCTCAATTTGTCCATTAATAAATAAGTCATCCAAAAATATTTTAAGTGTATCCAGTTTTTTTAATCGGCTCAAAATAACTCCAATTGAATGAATTGCAAAGTCACTGACGTATAATTGATCAGATGGAATCTTGTTAAGAAAATTAGAAACTATCTCAGATTTGTCTTGATCCAAAAGACGCTCAAGCCAAATATTTGTGTCAACGAGGTATCTTACTTTTGTCTCCAATCAAGTGCTTTTTTCTGTAATTCAATTGCAGAGAATTTAATATCCTTTAATCCTCCTGCCCAATCCTGTTTTAATTTTTTTGAACTTTGGACTTTCCTTTTGTTAATCAAGTAGTCCAAATAATGATCTAATTCTCCTATCAAGGCAGGAGACAAATTACTTATTTTACTCTCTATATCTTTAATTGCTCTCATTAGACAAAGATAATCAAAAATAAATAAAATTTTATCCCATATGGAGTGCAGTCTACCATAAGCCCCAAATAATAAATAAGTTAATAAAGTTTATGGCGTGTTAATTTGTGTGTTTTTCTATTAAGGTTATAACAAATCGATAATTCTGTCATTAGCGGCAAAAAGGTATGACTGAAGCAATCTGTTAGAATATTAATTAATCGGGTTAGCTAACTCCAACGCAAAATTCCTTCCAAATTCCTTCATGATCTCTGCCTTTGTTGCACCTACAGAAAATTTAGAAGAAATTCCTTCCATCACTACATTAAGCTTTAGAGACTTAAGTTGGCCTTCAATAATTTTAACTGCTTCACCACTCCATCCATATGAACCAAATGCAGCTGCTTTTTTACCCTTATCCCTAATCGGATTGATCACTGCAAACATTTTGTAAACAGGCAAAACAGTATTCTGATTGATTGTTGGTGAACCAATAAGTATGGCATTACTGCGAACAATTAACTCTTCGAGATCACCCAATGAAATATTTTCAATATCAACAATTTTAACCACAGATTTAGTTTTTTCCCGGATTCCTTCTGCAATAAATTCAGCCATTTGTTTGGTATATCCATAGGCAGATACATATGTAATAAGCACTTTGTTACCCTCGCAGATACAATCGGCGAGGTATTGATCCGAATATCTCTTCGATAACTCAACCGCTTTCTTCCAACCTGAACGCAAAATGGGGCCATGGCCCGGACAAATCATTGTAATATCAAGGGGTTCAATTTTCTCGATAGCCTTAATCATAAACTTACTGAAAGGACGAAGGATTACATCAAAGTAATATTTAAAGTCCGACGAGAAATCTTCAACAAGATCATCGAACATTTCTTCGCGGCAAAAATGGGCCCCGAAAGAATCGCAGGTAAACAGGAGCTTGTCTTCTTCGAGATAAGTATAAATTGAATCGGGCCAATGCAGGTTTGGCGCCCCAATAAAACGGAGGGTTTTATTGCCTAACGAAAGCTTATAGCCATCTTTTACAACTACCGATTCAAATGGTTCGTTGATCATTTCCTTCAGAAAATTGATTGCCTGCCCGCTTCCATATACCTTAGCCTTTGGGGCAATTTTAAGCAAATGCCGAACATTGCCCGAATGATCGGGTTCGGTATGGTTAACAACAATTACTTCTATTTCTGCCGGATTACAAACCCGTTTAACCTTTTCAAGATAATCCTCTTTATAAGTTTCTTTTGCTGTCTCAATAACCGCTTTAATATCAGCATCAATAAAGTAAGAATTATAGGTTGTCCCATTCTGCGCTTCCATTACAATATCGAAAGTCACAAGGTCCCTGTCGAGTATACCTATCCAGCTTACTGTATCATTTATTTTAATTATTCCTTTATTATTCATAGTTCAATAATTTACATTTAAACACGGCCAAAATTAGTAAGTTTTGAGGAATTAGAAATTGTATTTTATTCTGAACTATTCATAAATATTACATTTTTTCAATGTTTATGAATAGTTCAGGATAACCCCGACAGATTATTTGCTTTAAACATTGAAAAAAACAAGCTAGCCTTAGGCTAATTCAAAAATTATTTTACATTTGCAACCTGCCAGGAAATAACCAAAAAAATAAGGCATAATTCAAAATACTGTTAAAAAATGAAAGCATATACCACCGATCAGATTAAAAACATTGTGCTCGTAGGGAGCTCAGGATCAGGAAAAACCACGCTTGCAGAATCAATGCTCTTTGAAGGGAAAGTCATTGATAGGCGTGGTGATATCGATAGTAAAAATACAGTTTCCGACTATCGGGATATTGAACATGAAAATGGAAACTCATTATTCTCATCCCTCCTTTATACCGAACACAACGATAAAAAAGTAAATATTCTGGATACGCCCGGGCTCGACGATTTCGTAGGTGGATTATATACATCGATGAGTGTTGCCGATACAGCCATTATGGTGCTGAATTCTCAGAATGGCGTTGAAGTTGGCGCTGAAATACATTTCAGGCACCTTTCAAAATATGGGAAACCCATGATTATTGTGGCCAACCACCTCGATAACGATAAAGCAAATTTCGAAAAAACTATTGAATCAGCCAAGGACCGTTTTGGCCATGCAGTAACGGTAGTTCAATATCCAATTAATGCAGGTGCCGGTTTCGATGCTATTATTGATGTACTAACGATGAAAATGTACAAACTTGGCGAAAATGGCAAAATGGAAACATTAGATATTCCGGCAAGCGAAACTGACCGGGCAGCTGAGTATAAAAATGAACTTGTTGAAAGGGCTGCTGAAAATGATGAGCAACTTATGGAGCTCTTTTTTGCCAACGACGGACTTACCGAAGATGAAATGCGTGCGGGTATCAGGGCCGGACTTCTTAATAGAGGTATTTTTCCTGTATTCTGCGTATCGGCAAAGAAAGATATGGGTGTTGGCCGTTTTTTAACTTTTATAACTAACGTTGCCCCTGCTCCAAATCAACTACCTGCACCAAAAGATAAAAAAGGAAATGAAGTAAAATGCGATGCCAACGGGCCTGTTTCTTTATTTATTTTTAAATCAAGTGTTGAACAGCATATTGGTGAAGTAAACTTCTTCAAGGTAATGTCGGGCACTGTAAAGGAAGGCTTAGACCTTACTAATACAACCACTCAAAATAAAGAACGCATATCACAACTATTTGCCAGTGCCGGAAAAAACAGGGCGAAAGTTCCTTCACTTGTTGCCGGCGATTTAGGAGTAACTGTTAAACTTAAAGCTACCAAATATAACCAAACGCTTAGCGAAAAAGATATAGTATTCCCGAACATAGTATTGCCAGAACCAAAATTTAGGACTGCAATCAAGCCACTGAGTGAAAGTGATGATGAAAAACTCGGTGAAGCACTAAACCGTATGCACCAGGAAGACCCTACTGTCATAATCGAATATTCAAAAGAACTTAAACAGATTATAGTTCATGGACAAGGTGAATACCATATGAATATCCTGAAATGGCACCTTGATAACCAGTTTAAGATCACAACAGAATATATTCCTCCACGAATCCCATACCGCGAAACCATAACAAAAATTGCCCAGGCCGATTATCGCCACAAAAAACAATCGGGTGGTGCCGGACAGTTTGGTGAAGTACACCTTGTTATTGAACCTTATAAAGATGGCGCGCCCGGTATGACTATGTTTAAGATTGATGGTAAGGAACAGAAAATATCAATCCGCGACAAAGAAGAAATGCCTCTTCCATGGGGAGGCAAGCTAATGTATTATAATTGTATCGTTGGTGGCTCTATTGATGCCCGCTTCCTTCCCGCTATCCTGAAAGGCCTTATGGAAAAGATGGAAGAAGGCCCACTTACAGGATCATATGCCCGCGATATAGCAGTTTATGTTTACGATGGTAAAATGCACCCTGTTGATTCAAATGAAATATCATTCAAACTTGCAGGAAGAAATGCATTTAGTCAGGCATTTAAAAAAGCCGGCCCAAAGATAATGGAACCAATTTACGATGTAGAAGTATTTGTCCCTTCTGAAAGAATGGGTGATGTAATGAGCGACCTGCAGGGACGTCGTGCTATTGTTCAGGGTATGTCGAGCGAAGGTGGGTTTGAGAAGATTTCAGCAAGGGTCCCACTAGCTGAAATGAACAAATATTCCACCTCACTTAGCTCAATTACTGGCGGGCGCGCTATGTACAGTATGAAATTTAATGAATACGCACCGGTTCCGGGCGAAATTCAGGAAGAACTGCTCAAAAAATACGAAGCAGAACAAAAAGAAGAATAATTGTATTTGTTCGAAATTTATAAGAAACCTCGTTGAGAACAGCGGGGTTTTTCTTTTTTATATCACTCATTACATAATCATCACTTTTCAGATTGACACTTATTATGTAACCGGTATTAGTTCCTTTTCCAATTAAATCATCATCTTCAGCAAAGAACACAAGATTTTCGGCAGTTAGCGCCATATCGCCAAAGTCAAATATAGGAAGTGCTTTGGCCCATAACAATACCCCCTGCTCATTAGCACGTTGAAGAATCTTTGGGCTTTTATTACCCACTTCCCTGGAAGAAAAAATCAGCCAACTTTTTGGGTTGCTCAAACAAATAGGCTCTAAAGTTTCTTTGTTTTTTAAAAACGCACCATTTAAAAATTGAAAGTCCTTATTAACTAATTTCCATTCTATTATTTTTGCCCGATTGAAAAAACCCGAAGGATAAAACTCAAACAGTTTCTAACCCAATTAATTTATAAAATTTATGAATTAATCTTGATGTAATATTAAACTCGATTATCACAGTAAACGCAGCGGAATGTAGAATTATTATTTCGTATTGTTATTAACACACTAACTAAGTCTTTCTGTCACAAAGCAGATGCCCTTTAGTTATAATTCTCAGTATTATAGACATGGATATATCCCCGTTTTATCAAATATAATTTTTCTGGTAATTTTAAAGTCTCATGATCAGCAAGGGTCCTCATTGCTTTCACAACGAAAAAATAAACTCCTGTAGAAACAAACTTTTTATCTTTATTACTTCCATCCCAACCCATCCAATCGCGGATATCTCCTTTATAATGGTAAACCCTTTTCCCATAACGGTTATAAATAGCTATTTCAAAGTCGGTAATCGATACATCGTCGGTAAACCTCCAAAATTTGTATTTCCCATTAGGTGGTGTAAATACATTGGGGGCGTAAACTGAATCAAGAGTTTCTGCAACTTTTATTAAATTGATTTCCACTTCAGCATCAGGAAATGTGTCGTAACAAGGGTCGTAAAGAAAATCAACTTCTTTTTTTGCAATTAAATACGCATAATACGATCCTGGTAATTCATAAGTATGAAACACGGTACCAGTATCAGAATTAATTACTGTACTATCACCAAATATCCAGGTATAACCATCAGCATTTTCAGATTTGTTTTTAAACATAAACAGAGCCGGAGCTGAAGTATACCCGTAAGTTGCACTATCATAATAATCATAATATTTTTCGTCCCTGTCAGGATAATAAACTGAATCATCAAGCTGAATAGCCTTAGGTTTTTCAAACTCAGCATGGGGGCGTACCGATTTATAGAAAGCAGAATCCTTCCTCTCCTGCCTGGTATCCTTGCTGGTAACAGTAATATTATACCATGTATCTTCCCAATATGGGTCCTCAACACTTACCTGTAAAGATCCGTCCGGCCCTGGAGGGGTAGCGCCAGGTTGATTACTGCCCCAGGTTTTTGAATATTGGTTTTTATATGTATATTGAGCTGAACTATATGGATCAGAATAAGTGAGGTTAGTACTTTTAAGCTCGGCTTTAATAAAGGTAATAGACCGGCAATTAATATCCCCCTTTGGAATTGTATCGTTAATTGTAGATGTTATTTCAACAGAAAAATCATGAACATAAACCCAGCAATGAAAGCTATCGGTATTGTTTATTTTTATCTTGTATCCACCACTGGAAGTTATTGTGTCAATAGCCCAAACCTCAGTTGTTTTAGTATCAATAATTTCATATCCGGTACCAGGATGGAAATACGACCACTCAAAAGTAGCTGTTGAACTATCGGGTAAATGGGCTACGATTGATTTTTCTTCGTTTTCTAATGAAAAAATGAAAATTGAATCGTATTTATTCGATATATTTTTATAGATCGTCCGACTGGCTTTATTAGCTGTCGGGGCGTATATCTGGGCTTCAATTATTGAAAAAAGACTCAGAAAAATGATGGTCAGAATATTTTTCAAACTAATATACATTTTTGTTTACTCAACTGAAATAACTAAAATTTCTTTGTTTTAGTATAATTGACTGCAATGATAAAAAATAAACCGATGGAATCAAAGTTACTATTGAAGTTGATTTGAGGAAAAAATTATTAGTACTTAATGTAAAAAATCCAATGTTCAATGAAGCATATCCAATTTCCAAGTCAGAATGTCCAAATTATAATAATGAACTTTCAGGCGAAAAGCGAATGACGAAAGGCGAATAGCGTTTTCAAATGTTCAATAAACAATAATGAATTTCCAATAACCAACGGCCAAGGGCGAAAGACGAAAAACGAAAAACATTTTTTTACTTGTTAATTACTACTGAAAAAAAAGATCCATGTTTCTTAAAACCCCACATACAAATTTTAACTTTGACACACAAATTTTTTCATTGTGAGTAGATTATTTGAAGGATTAAACGAACCTCAGCTTCAGGCTGTTAAAAATACCGATGGCCCTTCGTTGGTTATTGCAGGTGCCGGTTCAGGCAAAACACGGGTTTTGACATACAGAATTGCATATTTAATGGAAAATGGGGTACCTTCTTCATCTATACTGGCCCTTACATTTACCAATAAGGCTGCCCGGGAAATGAATGAGCGTATTAGCTTACTTTTGGGCGGCGACCGCGCAAAATATCTTTGGATGGGGACATTCCACTCGCTTTTTGCACGTATCTTACGAAAAGAGTCTGATAAACTTGGTTATCCATCGGCTTTTTCAATTTACGATACTTCCGATTCTAAAAGTCTTATAAAATCGATTGTCCGCGAACTTAAGCTTGATGAAAAGGACTACAAACCCGGAGATGTGCTTGGAAGGATCTCATCGGCCAAAAACAACCTTATAACTCCCCAGTCATACATGAATAATGCAGATTTATTCCGTCGCGACCAGGTGAACCGTAAACCAATGATAGGTGAAATATATAAACTCTACGCGTCGCGCTGCAAAAAAGCGGGCGCTATGGACTTCGACGATATTTTGCTTAATATAAACATACTCTTTCGCGACTTTCAGGATGTATTAAAGTCGTACCAGGAAAAATTCAAATACATTCTAGTTGATGAGTATCAGGACACCAACTATTCGCAATACCTTATTGTTAAAAAGCTTGGCGAACGACATCATAATGTTTGCGTTGTTGGTGACGATGCTCAGAGTATTTATTCATTCCGTGGGGCGATTATTGAAAATATACTCAATTTTAAAAACGATTACCCTACTTATCGTATATTCAAGCTCGAACAAAATTACCGATCGACACAAAATATCGTCGATGCTGCCAACAGTATTATTGATAAAAACGAATCGCAGATCAAAAAAACTGTTTTTTCAACAAATGAAGAAGGGAATAAAATTGAAGTCATAAAAACCCATTCCGACGTAGAAGAAGGTTTTGTGATTTCAAATGCAATTCTCGATGCAGTTTACAGAGAAAGGCTCCCTTACAACGAATTTGCTATTCTTTACAGAACTAATGCCCAGTCGAGGATATTTGAAGAAGCGCTCCGCAAAAGGAATATCCCTTATAAAGTATATGGCAATATCTCTTTCTATCAGAGAAAAGAGATAAAAGATATGATTTCATACCTGAGAATACTCATCAATCCCAGTGATGATGAAGCCCTGAAACGGATTATTAATTTTCCCACCCGTGGTATAGGAAATACTACTATTGAAAAGCTGGAAGAGCTTGCGGCGCACAATAATATGTCGATATGGCAGGTAATTGGGGCATTAAGAACTGAACCTGTAGTTTTTAATAAAGGCACATTAAATAAACTTTTTAGTTTTGCCGACCTTATTTTATCATTTCAAGCAAAGGCGCTTGAATCAGATGCCTACCAGGTTGCAATAGAATTAGCAACAGCCAGCGGGATAATTAAAGAATATCGCAGCGGTACTGCACCCGAAGAGGTCAGTAAATATGAGAACCTTGAAGAACTCTTAAACGGGATACGCGATTTTGCTGATAGTGCAAAAGAAGAAGGAATGTCAAATCTTCTTCAGGATTATCTTGAAAGTATTACACTTCTTACCGATGCTGATAATGAAAAAGAAGAAGACAAAAACAAAGTTAGTATTATGACCATCCATTCATCAAAAGGTTTGGAATTTAGCTATGTATATATTGCCGGTGTGGAAGAAGAATTGTTCCCATCACCCATGTCGATTGGGTCAATGCGTGAACTGGAAGAAGAACGCAGGTTATTTTATGTTGCAGTAACCCGTGCAAAGCAACAAGTTACAATAAGTTACAGTCAGCTGCGCTACAAATGGGGTACCCCAAATGATTGCGAACCCAGTAGGTTTATTAAAGATATTGATGAACAATATTTGTTATGGCCCGATAATCCGGCTAAAAAGAACCGAATACATCAATTTGAAAGAAAATTAACCCCCAATGAGAAATCATCATTGCAAAAAATACCTTCTTTTGCAACCAGTTCATTCATTAAAAAAACTGCACAAACTACAATTAACCATTCCGTTTCAAATAAGAACAAGCCAACTATTCCTTTTGAAGCATCTGACCCTTCGTCGATCCAGCAGGGAATGCTTGTTGAGCATCAACGATTTGGTATAGGCAAAGTAATAAATCTCGAAGGCGGGGTATCGGATATAAAAGCCACCGTTTTCTTTACACAAATGAAACAGGAAAAGCAATTATTGCTTAAATTTGCAAAACTTAGAATTGTAGAGAACACCCAGGCAGAATAATCAAAATATTGAATTCTTCCTATTTTTTTGAATTATCAAAGTTTACTTTTGACAGATTCATTATTTCGTTTAGTTTTGTAACTTCATTTCTTGATTAAATTCAATTTATTTAAATCGATTAATTAGCAATATTTATCAGTTTTTGAGAAAATACAATTTTTATGAGTTTTGATTATAATACAAGCAGAAAACAACTCGTATTACCCGAGTATGGTAGGAATATTCACATGATGGTTGATTACATTAAAAGTATTGAAGACCGTGTTGAACGTAACCGTTTAGCCAATGCAGTTGTTGCAGTTATGGGAAATCTCAACCCACATTTACGCGATATTGCAGATTTTAAACATAAGCTTTGGGACCACCTTGCTATAATAGCAAATTTTGAGCTTGATATTGACTTCCCTTACGATATCCCAAAACCTGAGACATTTAAACAATCGCCAAAGATAGTACCCTATGGAACTCACACTATTCGCTTTAAGCATTATGGGAAAGCTATCGAATCAATTATTGAAGCAGCCATTGCAATGCCCGAAAGCGATGAAAAAGATGCATTAATAAATGTTATCGGCAATCACATGAAAAAATCCTATCTGGCATGGAACCGCGATTCAGTAAACGATGACGTGATAATTAACGACCTTAAGATACTTTCAAAAGGTAAAGTTGATACATCCAGGATAAAACTTAACGAAGCCAGGGAAATTATCGGCAAAAAGCCTCATAAAAAAATTATTCGGAAAAATAAACCTTATTAATCTTTATGGCATCTTTTCAAATTGAAGGTGGTCGTAAATTAGAAGGCGAACTTATCCCTCAGGGAGCCAAAAATGAAGCATTACAGGTACTATGTGCTGTTCTTCTTACCGAAAAAGAAGTAGTAATCGATAATATCCCAGATATAGCTGATGTAAATAACCTGATTACATTATTGTCGAGCCTGGGGGCTGATGTAAAACGCCTGTCAGATAAGAAATATAGCTTTAAAGCTGCTACCATCGATATTGATTATCTTCTAACCGAAGATTATAAAAGAAAAAGCTCCAGTCTTCGTGGATCGGTTATGATAATTGGGCCCTTATTGGCAAGGTTCGGAAAAGGATATATACCTAAACCTGGTGGTGACAAAATTGGAAGACGCCGGTTAGATACCCATTTTAATGGGTTCATTGAACTAGGTGCCGAGTTTATCTTTAATCATAAAGAAAATTTTTATACTGTTGAGGCAAAGCAACTGAAGGGAAAATATATGTTGCTCGAAGAAGCTTCAGTTACAGGAACCGCCAACCTTATAATGGCTGCTGTTTTGGCTAAAGGGACAACAACAATTTATCATGCCGCGTGTGAGCCATATATTCAGCAGCTTTGCAAAATGTTATGCTCCATGGGAGCCAAAATAAGCGGCATAGGTTCAAATCTGCTTTCAATTCAAGGTGTTGATAAGCTTGAAGGCTGCACCCACACGCTATTACCTGATATGATTGAAATTGGGAGTTTTATTGGACTCGCTGCCATGACCGGATCAGAAATTACCATAAAGAATGTCTCATATCAAAACCTAGGTATTATTCCCCGTTCATTTGAACGACTCGGTATTGCTTTAGAATTAAGAGGTGAAGACATTTACGTTCCTGCGCAAGCTGGATATGAAATTGAGACTTTCATCGATGGATCAATTATGACTATTGATGATGCCCCATGGCCCGGGTTAACCCCCGACCTATTAAGCGTGATACTTGTAGTTGCCACCCAGGCAAAAGGATGTATCCTGATTCATCAGAAAATGTTTGAGAGCCGTCTGTTTTTTGTTGATAAACTTATTGATATGGGTGCTCAAATTATTCTTTGTGACCCACACAGGGCAACAGTTATCGGGTTGGAAAAGAAAATAAAACTTCGTGCTACCAATATGACCTCTCCTGACATTCGTGCTGGCGTAGCCCTTCTTATAGCTGCCCTTTCGGCCGAAGGGAAAAGCATAATCCATAACATCGACCAAATCGACAGAGGTTACCAGGATATCGACAAAAGGTTAAACAAGATAGGAGCCAATATTATACGCCTTTAAAATTTAGTAATTGGCAATTAAATTCAAGAAAATAATCCTGTCAATTTGACGGCTAAGAATATATGGCAAATATTTTGACAATAACATAATTGCCAATGAAAAAATTTTAAACTGTAGATAGATTATGAGCCGAAAAGCGACAAAATCCACTAAAGAGAACCATCAGGAAATTAATCCGGAAAGTAATAATATTGAACAGCAAAATGCTGACAATGAGATATCAGATCAGGACATTACGTCAGACTCAGATGATAATAATTCTGAAGAACCTTCAGTTAATTCAGTTGAAGCATTTGAAGAACTAAGCGCCAAGACTGAAGAGGCAGAAAATAAAGCGCGCGAATGGCAAGATAAATACATTCGCCTGTCGGCTGAATTTGATAATTAACGCAAACGCACCCTCAAAGAAAAAGCAGATTTGCTCAAATTTGCCAATGAAGATTTACTAAAGAAAATACTTCCGGTAATTGATGATTTTGAAAGAGGGATTCAGATAATAGACCTATCGGAAGATATTGTAGCGCTAAAAACAGGAATCCATCTTATTTACAATAAATTCAACGACTTCATTAAACAAAATGGCATTAAAGAAATTGGGGCTTTAAATCTGACATTTGATTTGGATTACCATGAGGCTATGACCAAAATACCTGCTTCAAGTGAAGACTTAAAAGGTAAGGTTGTAGATATCATTGAAAAAGGATATATGTTGGGCGATAAAGTAATCAGGTATTCGAAAGTTGTTGTTGGAGAATAGAGTTTAGGAGTTATTCAGAAAAAAGGACCAAAAGATGACCAAAAGAGATTATTATGAAGTACTTGAAGTTTCAAAAAATGCTTCAGCCGATGAAATAAAAAAAGCTTATCGTAAACATGCATTAAAATATCATCCCGATAAAAACCCTGATAATAAAGAAGCTGAAGAAAAATTTAAAGAAGCTGCTGAAGCATATGAGATTTTAAGCGACCCGCAAAAACGCTCACGTTATGATCAATTTGGCCATGCCGGCTTAGGTAATTCTGGCGGCGGGTTCTCTGGTCATGGAATGAGTATGGATGATATTTTTAGTCAGTTTGGAGATATATTTGGCGGCTTTGGTGGTTTTGGTTTTGGAGGAAGCAGAAGCCGCAGCGGTGGTCGCAGGGTTAACAAAGGCAGTAACCTGCGGATTAAAGTAAACCTTACCCTTGAAGAAATTTCAAAAGGGGTTGAAAAGAAATTAAAAGTTAATAAGCATGTGCCTTGCACAGAATGTAATGGAACCGGGGCACAAGGAAGCTCAGGCTATACAACATGTTCTACTTGTCATGGCTCTGGACATGTTACCCGAATTGCCAATACGTTATTAGGACAAATGCAAACAACTTCGGTGTGTCCGCACTGCGAAGGTGAAGGCAAAATAATAAAAGACCGCTGTACTGTTTGTCATGGCGAAGGAGTAGTTAAAGAACAAGAATTAATAAAAATAAATGTCCCTGCCGGAGTAGCTGAAGGTATGCAATTAAGTGTTGCAGGGAAAGGTAATGCTGCGCGAAGAGGAGGGGTTAACGGCGATTTACTGGTGCTTATCGAAGAAGAAAAACATCCTGAACTAATTCGCGATGGAAATGATTTGTTATATTATCTTTATCTAAATTTTCCGCAAGCTGCACTTGGCACAACAGTTGAAATACCGACAGTTGAAGGTCGTGTAAAAATAAAAATTGACCCTGGCACACAGCCAGGTAAAGTTCTTCGCTTGCGAAACAAAGGTCTGCCTGAGGTTAACGGTTATGGTAAAGGCGACTTGCTGGTCAGTATAAATGTATGGGTCCCGAAAGAGCTAACCAAAGATGAACAAAAGCTAATCGAAAAATTTATCGACTCAAAAAACTTTGTTCCAAATCCGGGACTTGCAGAAAAAGGTTTCTTTGAACGAATACGTAATTATTTTGAATAGGATTATACTTTATAACACCTTCCAAACCCTGTAAAATGGCTCTTTTTGAAGCTCAAAACATCGATAAAAGCTACGCCGGCACTAAAGCTCTTGATAAGGTATCTATACACGTACCAGAAGGAAGTATTTACGGCCTATTAGGGCCAAATGGGGCTGGAAAAACCACACTAATCAGGATAATCAATCGGATTACAGCTCCCGATAGTGGAGTATTACTTTTTAATGGCAGGGTTTATACAAAAAACGACCTGGTAAACATTGGTTATCTGCCAGAAGAAAGAGGTCTCTATAAAAAGATGAAAGTAGGGGAACAAGTCCTTTATCTTGCTCAACTTAAAGGCCTAAGCAAAAAAGATGCTATGGATAAGTTGCGGATATGGTTCAAAAAATTTGAGATTATCGACTGGTGGGGTAAAAAGGTTGAAGAACTTTCAAAAGGTATGGCGCAAAAAGTTCAATTTATCATTACCATTTTACATGAGCCAAAACTACTTATTTTCGATGAGCCATTCAGCGGATTTGACCCTGTAAATGCCAATATGCTTAAAAATGAAGTGCTGGAACTTAAAAGAAAGGGTACTACAATTATTTTCTCAACACACGATATGTCGTCGGTTGAAGAATTATGCGACCATATAACCCTGATTAATAAGTCGAAGACAATACTTGAAGGCAGTGTACATGATATAAAAGAAAGATTTAAATCCGACATCTTCGAAATTGAGTTTGAAGGAAATCCGGAAGCTTTGCAAGCAGAAATGAACGAAAACTACGAGATTATTGAACTTTCACCATTACCATACAACCGATACCAGGCATTAGTGAAATTGAACAGAGTGAAGAAAAGCAGCGAATTGCTCCGTACAGTAATTGACAAAATTGATGTTCGTAAGTTTAGCGAGGTATTGCCAACCATGAATGAGATTTTTATAAGAACTGTAAGCGAAAACCCTATATCAGCAAGCCATGAATAAGATACTGTTGATTATAAGGCGTGAATATCTAACACGCGTCAGAAAAAAGTCATTTATTATTATGACTATTCTTGGGCCTATTATTTTTGGCTCTATCATGGTAGTCCCAATCTGGCTTACTATGCGCGAAGATACCGAATTAAAGAAAATTGCTGTTGTCGAATACGATACTTATAACAAGCCTGTTCCCGATAGTGTGCTGTTTTTTAAAGATGTAATCCCCAATAAAAATAATATTAAATTCGACTATCTCTCAAACATAGAATTTGATGATATTAAAATACTACTTAAGAATACTGACTATTATGGGTTCCTGGTATTACGGCAAAACCTGATTTCTCAGAGTAACGGTGTTGTAGAGTTATACGCAAATGACCAACCCGGTTTATATATTGAACAACATATTTCTAAATCACTGCAAACATTTCTTTATCAGAACAAACTTCTTAGGGTCCATCTTTCCCCTAAAATGATCAGTGCTTTGGAAACCAATATTTCTTTAAAAACAATTAAGCTTGAAAATGGGAGTTTCCGGGAAGAAAAACTGACCGATCTGAAACGAGGTGTTGGCTATGCTGGTGGATTTTTGATTTATTTCTTCATATTCCTTTTTGGTGCCCAGGTTATGCGGGGCGTTATTGAAGAAAAAACAAACCGCATTGTTGAAGTAATCATAACATCAGTTAGGCCTTTTCAACTAATGATGGGCAAAATACTTGGTATCGCGTTGGTTGGATTAACCCAATTTTTTGCCTGGGTTATATTAACCACCGGCATCTATCACTATACGGCAAATTTTTACTTACAAGACCAGTTAAAGAAACAAACTGAACAAACTGCTCCAAAGAACCTGTTTTCTCAAGATTCAACCATCGATATTTCAGCTGAAGCCTCTGGTCCAAAAATTGATTTTGAAGGAATCTTCGGTTATGTTCACGATCTTAATCCTGTACTCCTTCTATCAGTCTTTTTATTCTATTTTATATTCGGATACCTGCTTTACGGTTCTATGTTTGCCGCCATTGGTTCCGCAGTCGATAGTGAAACAGATACCCAACAATTCATGTTGCCAGTTACTATACCGCTAATTGTAGGAATTATGGTCATGATGAATGCGATTATGGACCCATCGGGCCAGGTAGCATATTGGTTCTCAATAATACCTTTCACATCGCCTATTGTGATGATGGCCCGCATTCCATTTAGAGTGCCAGTTTCAGAACTAATCCTTTCAATGTCGGTACTAATCATAACTTTTTTGATTATGGTCTGGCTGGCTGGAAAAATTTATCGGACAGGTATCCTCATGTACGGCAAA
>Ga0105103_10000709_pt1 | contig 18716 bp, 14 predicted proteins | sample PPLLaktember2015_2_FD_79107 | JGI IMG/M metagenome (GOLD analysis project Ga0105103, IMG submission 79107) | Freshwater sediment microbial communities from Prairie Pothole Lake near Jamestown, North Dakota, USA - PPLs Lake P7 Core (6) Depth... | ecosystem: Environmental > Aquatic > Freshwater >...
ATGACGACGACGGCGAAGACGACGATGATCAGGTCGGCGCCCATCTGCGGGCTGACCTGGTACACCGGCGCGGCCATCACGCCGGCCAGCGCCGCCAGCGCGACGCCGAAGCCGTAGGTCAGCGTGATCATGCGTGGCACGTTGATGCCGAAGGCCTGCACCAGCTGCGGGTTCTCGGTGGCCGCGCGCAGGTAGGAACCGAGCTTGGTGCGTTCGATCACGTACCAGGTGCCCAGGCAGACCACCGCCGAGGCGACGATGATCCAGGCGCGGTAGTTGGGCAGGAACATGAAGCCCAGGTTCTGCCCGCCCTGCAACTGCGCGGGGATCTGGTAGGGCTGCCCGGAGGAGCCGTATTCGTTGCGGAACAGGCCCTGGATGATCAGCGCCAGGCCGAAGGTCAGCAGCAGGCCGTACAGGTGGTCCAGCTTGTAGAGCTTGGACAGCAGCAGCCGCTCGATGAGCACGCCGGTGGCGCCGACGACGATCGGCGCGATCAGCAGCGCCCACCAGTAGCCGACGCCCAGCTTGTTGAGCAGAAGGTAGGCGACGAAGGCGCCCATCATGTACTGCGCGCCATGCGAGAAGTTGATGATGTTCAGCAATCCGAAGATCACCGCCAGGCCCAACGACAGCAACGCATAGAACGAGCCGTTGATCAGCCCGATCAACAGCTGGCCGAACAGGGCCTGGGTGGGTATGCCGAAGATCTCGGTCATGGTGTTGCGGGTGCAGCCTGGGCGGCAAGGCTGCCGCCCAGGTCGTCACGCGTGGCCTCTACTTCTTCGCGACCAGCGGGCAGTCGCCCTGGTCGATCGGACGGAAGGCCTGGTCGGCCGGGATCGTGGCGCGGATCTTGTAGTAGTCGTACGGGCCCTTCGACTCCGCCGGCTTCTTCACCTCCACCAGGTAGGCCGGGTGGATCTTGCGGCCGTCAGCGCGGATCGAGCCCTTGCCGAACAGCGGGTCGTCGGTGGGCATGGCCTTCATCTGCGCGATGATCTTGCTGCCGTCGTCGGTCTTGGCCGCCTCGACCGCCTTCAGGTAATGCAGCACCGACGAGTACACGCCGGCCTGCACCATCGACGGGTACTTGCCGCCGTTGGCCGCGGCGAAGCGCTTGCTCCACGCGCGGGTCTGGTCGTTCAGGTCCCAGTAGAAGGTCTCGGTGAAGACCAGCCCCTGCGCGGTGTTCAGGCCCAGGGCGTGCACGTCGGTGATGAACACCAGCATGCCGGCCAGGCTCTGGCCACCCTTGACGATGCCGAATTCGGAAGCCTGCTTGATCGAGTTGATGGTGTCGCCGCCGGCATTGGCCAGGCCGATGACCTTGGCCTTGGACGACTGTGCCTGCAACAAGAAGGAGCTGAAGTCCTGGCCCGGGAACGGATGGCGCACGCCACCGATCACCTTGCCTCCAGCCTTCTGCACCGCAGCCGTGGTGTCGCGCTCCAGCGCGTGTCCGAAGGCGTAGTCGGCAGTCAGGAAGAACCAGCTGTCGCCGCCGGTCTTGACGATGGCGCTGCCGGTGCCGTTGGCCAGCATCCAGGTGTCATAGGTCCAGTGGATCGTGTTCGGGCTGCAAGCCTTGCCGGTCAGGTCGGAGGTGGCCGCGCCGGAGCTGATGAAGGCCTTGCCCTTGTCCTTGGTAATCTGGTTCACCGCCAGCGCCACCGACGAGGTCGGCACGTCGAAAATCGCGTCGACCTTGTCCACGTCGTACCAGGTGCGGGCGATGGTCGAGCCGACGTCGGGCTTGTTCTGGTGGTCGGCACCGACCACCTCGACCTTCATGCCCTTGGCCGCGGCGCCGAAGTCCTCGACCGCCATCTTCGCCGCCGTCAATGAGCCGGGCCCGGCGATGTCGGCATACAGGCCGGACATGTCGTTCATCACCCCGATCTTGATGACGCCGTCGGAGATCTGCGCCTGTGCGGCGGCGGCACCCAGGCCGCAGGCCGCGGCGACCAGTGTCGACAGGAGATTGCGCTTCAGTTTCATTTCCATCCCTCTCAGTTGATGACCACATCCGGCGATGTCGCCGGTACCACTCAAATCCCCAGCACGTCGTGCAGCATTTCCTTCTTGGCGTCCAGTTCGGCCGCAGCGAAAGCCTCGATCACCCGACCGTGCTCGATCACGTAGAAGCGGTCGGCCAGTGGCGCGGCGAAGCGGAAATTCTGCTCGACCATGACGATCGTCATACCGCGTTCGCGCAGCGTGCGGATCGCCCGGCCCAGCGCCTGCACGATCACCGGCGCCAGGCCTTCGGAGATCTCGTCCAGCAGCAGCAGCTTGGCGCCGGTGCGCAGGATGCGCGCCACCGACAGCATCTGCTGCTCACCACCCGACAGCCGCCCGCCGGGGCTGGCGCGGCGTTCCTTCAGGTTCGGGAACATCGCGTAGATCTCGTCCACGCTCATGCCGCCGCTGGCCACCGGCGGCGGCAGCAGCAGGTTCTCTTCGCAGGTGAGGCTGGTGAAGATGCCGCGCTCTTCGGGGCAGTAGCCGATGCCCAGGTGGGCGATGCGGTGCGGCGGCAGCGCCACGGCCTCGGTGCCGTTGATCATGATCGAGCCGCTGCGCCGGCCGACCAGGCCGAGGATGGCCTTCAGCGTGGTCGTGCGCCCGGCGCCGTTGCGGCCCAGCAGCGTGACCACCTCGCCGCGGTTCACTGTCAGGTCGACGCCGTGCAGGATGTGCGACTCGCCGTAGAAGGCGTGCACGTCCACCAGGCGAAGGAACTCGGTGCTCATGCCGCCCCCAAGGCGCTGCGCGCCGTCCCCCCGAAAGGGAGCGAGCGCCTGCGGAGCGGCCGAGCGGCGCTCTCAGCCATGGGCGCCCTGCAGTTCAGTGGCTTCGCTGCCCATGTAGGCCTCGAGCACCTGGGGGTTCTTCGACACCGTGGCGTACGGGCCTTCGGCGATGACCGAACCGCGCGCCAGCACGGTGATGGTGTCGGCGATGCTTCCGACCACGTTCATGTTGTGCTCGACCATCAGCACCGTGCGGTTGGCCGAGACCTTCTTGATCAACTGCGTGACCAGTTCGACGTCCTCGTGGCCCATGCCCTGCGTCGGCTCGTCCAGCAGCATCATCTTCGGCTCCATCGCCAGCGTGGTGGCGATCTCCAGCGCCCGCTTGCGGCCGTAGGGCAGCTCCACGGTCACCACCTCGGCCAGGTCGCGCAGACCCACCGTGTCGAGCAGCTGCAGCGCGCGCTCGTTCAGTGCATCGAGCACCTTCTCGGAGCGCCAGAAGTGGAAGGACACGCCGAGCTTGTGCTGCAGCGCCACGCGCACGTTCTCCATCACCGTCAGGTGCGGGAAGGTGGCCGAGATCTGGAACGAGCGGATCACACCTCGGCGCGCAATTTGCGCCGGTTTTTCCTTCGTGATGTCGTGACCCTCGAACAGGATCTGGCCGCGCGTGGGCACCAGGAACTTGGTCAGCAGGTTGAAGCAGGTGGTCTTGCCGGCGCCATTGGGGCCGATCAGCGCGTGGATGTCGCCGCGCTTGACGCGCAGGTCGACGCCGTCGACGGCGACAAAGCCCTTGAATTCCTTGACCAGCCCTCGGGTCTCCAGGATCACGTCACCGGACATGGGCGCAGTCAATGCCGTGCGGGCAGGCCATCAGGTTCATCGGGCGATTATTCGGGCAAGGCGCGGCGCGTTGCGCCCGGGTTTGTGCTTATGCAGCATTGCGAGGGTGGATGCGGGGCAACGGCTTCAGGCCGCATCGACGCCGGCCTGGAAGACATGCAAGTCGAAGTCGGATGAGCCCTCCTTCATCGTCGCACACAGGATGCGCTGGCCGTCGCTGCGCACGTTGACCAGGCCGTAGACCAGGTCGGTGGCCATCGGCAGCCAGGACAGGCGGCGGTAGCGACCGGTGGGTGATCCGTCAAAATCGGCCTCCAGCTGCTCGGGCTCGTAGTCGACGCGCGGCTCGGCCACGGTGCGGGCGTGGCTGGCGAAGTCCAGCCCCACCGAGCGCGCCAGTTCGGTGCTGTACAACAGCGGCGGCATCAGCTTGCCGTCCACGTCGCGCGAATCGCGGCCGTAGCGTGCGCTGGCGCCGAGGATGCGCGGACGCGGGTGGGCATAGTCCTCGTTGTCGCCCGAGGAGATGACCGTGGCCCGCGCCGCCATCGCGCGCACGAAGCTCAGGTCGATGTCGTCGCTGCCGTGGTGGCAGCCCTTGGACACGTCGGCATGGAACTCCTCGGCCGGTTGGCAGCTCAGCAGCAGCCGCTGCGAGGCGGTGTTCAGGTCGCCGGTGAGCAGCACCCGGGCCTTGCCGTAGTCCACCCGCAGCACCACCGAGTGGCCGTTGCGCGTGACGCCTTCGCTGCCCAGCCAGCGCAGGCCCATGCCGCCGCCGGCCAGCGTCTCCACCACCGGGCCGAGCACACGGATGGCCGCGGCCCCGGGCGTCGGCGCATAACCCGGCAACCAGCCGTCGGCCTGCGACAGACTGCTGACCTTCTTCGGCACCTTGCCCACCAGTCTGGCCAGGCCGTCGAAGTCGCTGGCGAAGGGTCGCTTGGGGCGGCCGAAATGGGTCTTGCCGTCGAGCAACTCGACGATGAACCTGCCTTCGGGCTTGACATTGAAGCCGGCGCCGGGCAGCGGCGTGCTGCGGGTGTCGGCGCGCAGCGCGCCGAGCTTGTCGCCGTCCTTGAAGCGACCGATGCCGCAGTGCCAGAAGCGGTCGACCTCGATGCCGAAACTGCGGCCGTCGGGCAGCGCGCCGGCCAGCAGGTCGACCATGCCGCCGTAGTGGTCGGCATCGGGGTGGGTGACGATCATGTTCTTCAGCGTCACGCGTTCGCGCTGCAGGTCGTCGATGAACTTCCAGCGCACGAAATTGGCCGCGCCCTTGCGCGTCATCTGCTCGGCCGCGCGGATGCCGGCGTCGATCATGTGCCAGGCGTCGTCGTGCGGCGTGCGCATCAGCACGCCGTCGCCCTGGCCGACGTCGATGACGTAGATCTCCAGGAGCCCGGTGTCGGACACCGCGCTGGCTGGCACCCAGCCGGTGCGCTTGCGCGCGCGCACCTTGATCCGGTCGCCCTCGCGAGCGATCTCCTGCAGCGGGTCGCCCCACAGCAGCGTGCACAAGGTCTTGCCGGTGTCGCTCTTGAGAGGCAGCTTGTACCGACCGCCGGCGTCGTTGAGGTATTTCATGACTTCCTTCCACTGCCAACTGTCATGCGCAACGCTCACAATGATGCGTCAACCCCGAGCTGCCCAAGAAGACGCCATGCCCTCACGCCCCATGTTCATCGCCCCGGCGCGCTTCGACGACCCCGCGCAGGCACTGGCGCAGGTGCAGGACATCTACCGCAGCAGCATCGAGCATCTGCGCGAATCGCTGCACCGCTTCGTCGCCGGCGAGGACCTTGCGCAGCGCGTGCGCGCCTGCTACCCGTTCGTGCGCGTGCAGACGGCCACCGTGGCGCGCGCCGATTCGCGCCTGAGCTACGGCTTCGTCCACGGCCCCGGCACCTACGAGACCACGTTGACGCGCCCCGAGCTGTTCGGGCGCTACTACCTGGAGCAGTTCAGCCTGCTGCTGCGCAACCACAAAGTGCAGCTCGAGATCGGCACCAGCTCGCAGCCGATCCCGGTGCACTTCTCCTTTGCCGAGCATGACCATGTCGAAGGCACGATGAGCGCCGAGCGTCGGCTGCTGATGCGTGACCTGTTCGATCTGCCCGACCTGGCGGCGATGGACGATGGCATCGCCAACGGCACCCACGAGCCTCGCCCCGGCGAGGCCCAGCCGCTGGCGCTGTTCACCGCGCCGCGGGTGGACTATTCGCTGCAGCGGCTGCGCCACTACACCGGCACCGCGCCCGAGCACTTCCAGAACTTCGTCCTGTTCACCAACTACCAGTTCTACATCGACGAATTCATCAAGCTCGGCCACCAGATGATGGCCGACCCGGCCGCCGACTACGACTGCTTCGTCGAGCCGGGCAATGTGGTGACGCGGCGCGCCGCCAGCCGCTCGTTGTCCGGCGACGAGGCCGGCAGCGCGCCGCCGCGGCTGCCGCAGATGCCGGCCTACCACCTGCGCCGCGGCGACCACAGCGGCATCACCGTGGTCAACATCGGCGTCGGCCCGGCGAATGCCAAGACCATCACCGACCACATCGCGGTGCTGCGCCCGCATGCCTGGCTGATGCTGGGCCACTGCGCCGGGCTGCGCAATTCGCAGGAGCTGGGCGACTACGTGCTGGCCCACGGCTACGTGCGCGAGGACCATGTGCTCGACGAGGACCTGCCGCTGTGGGTGCCGATCCCGGCGCTGGCCGAGGTGCAGCTGGCGCTGGAGCAGGCGGTGGCCGAGATCACGCAGCTGCAGGGCTACGAGCTGAAAAAGATCATGCGCACCGGCACCGTGGCCAGCACCGACAACCGCAACTGGGAGTTGCTGCCACAGCGTACGCCGGAGCGCCGCTTCAGCCAGAGCCGCGCGGTCGCGCTGGACATGGAAAGCGCCACCATCGCCGCCAACGGCTTCCGCTTCCGCGTGCCCTACGGCACCTTGCTGTGCGTCAGCGACAAGCCATTGCACGGCGAGATCAAGCTGCCGGGCATGGCCAACACCTTCTATCGGGAGAGGGTGGACCAACACCTGCGCATCGGCATCCGCGCGGTGGAACTGCTGCGCCAGGAGCGGCCCGGCCAGCTGCACAGCCGCAAGCTGCGCAGCTTCGCCGAGGTGGCGTTCCAGTAGCGGGACCGGGGGCCGGGCTCGCTACACTGCGTGCCGGTCGCAGCGACCGCAACGCTCCTCCGATGGCCGGCTCTCCTCCTTCAGACAACGCATTGCCTTTGCTGCGTGCGGCCCACCTGCTTGGCGGGGCGCAGGCCTGGCAGGCGCTGCTCGACATGCAGGACTGTGGCGTCGTTGTCTATGACGCGAACGGCTGCCTGGTCACCTGCAACGAGGACTTCAGGCGCCAGTACGCACCGATCGCCGAACAAATGGTCCCGGGCGCGTCGTTCGAGCAGCTGCTGCGCCTGGCGCTGGCGCATGGCCTGGTGCCGCAGGCCGCGGGCCAGGAAGCGTCATGGCTCGAGTCGCGGCTGCGCGATTTCGGCCACGCCAGCGCGCCGATCGAGCGGCAGATGGCGGATGGCCGTTGGCGCCGCGTCAGTGAAACGCGCCTGTCCGATGGCGGTGTGCTGTACTTCAGCATCGACATCACCGAACTGGTCGACAAGCGGGCGGCCCTGCAGTCGGCACTGCAGCAGGCGCGGCTTGCCAGCGAGCGCCTGGAGGATGCGCTGGAGGCGCTGCCCGCGGGCTTCGAACTGTGGGATGCGGACGACCGGCTGGTGTTGTCCAACAGCGAGCTGGCGCGCATGTACCCGAAGATCGCGGCTGTGCTCAAGCCGGGCGTCAGCTTCGAGCAACTGGTGCGGGCCAACCACGCGGCCGGCGCGCTCGCGGTGCCGCAGGAAGAGCTCGAGGCGTACATCGAGCGCCGACGCCTCGAGCGCAGCATCTCACGACAGCCGGCCGACCATGCCACCGACGAGGGACGCTGGTACCGCGTGTACCACCGGCCCACACGGCATGGCGCGCTGGTGGGCGTGCGCATGGACGTGACCGAGCTGCGTGACGAGCGTGCAGCGGCCGAGCGCGCGCGCCAGGAGGCCGAAGTCGCACGCCGGCAGCTGGCCGATGCGATCGAGGCCTTGCCCGATGGCTTCGCCCTGTTCGACGCCGACGACCGCCTGTCGATCTGCAATGCGCGCTACCGCGAGCTCTACCGTGAAACCGCGCCGGCGCTGGAGCCGGGCGCGCGTTTCGAAAACCTGCTGCGCTACGGCCTGGCGCACGGCCAGTACCCGCAGGCCGCGGGTCGCGAGTCCGAGTGGTTGGCCGAACGGCTGGCGCGCCATCGCGCGCCGTCCGGACCGCAGATCCAGGAGTTGCCCGGCAACCGCTGGCTGCGCATCGACGAGCGGCAGACTCGCGATGGCGGCATCGCCGGGGTGCGCACCGAAGTCACCGAGCTGGTGCGGCGCGAGCAGCAGCTGACCGAGCTCAACGCCCAGCTGGCCGAGGCCCACGCGCAGGTGGAAGCGCTGTCGCAGACCGATGCCCTGACCGGCATCGCCAACCGCCGACGCTTCGACACCCGGCTCGGCGAAGAGTGGACGCGCCTGGTGCGCCATGACGCCACGCTGGGCCTGCTGCTGGTCGATATCGACCACTTCAAGCACTACAACGATCATCATGGGCATCAGCAAGGCGACGCCTGCCTGCGGCGTGTGGCGCAGTTGCTGGCGGGCTGCGCGGCGCGCCCGACCGATGTCGTTGCGCGTTACGGCGGCGAGGAGTTCGCGATCCTATTGCCGCACGCCAGTCGCGCGGAAACCGCCATCGTCGCGCAGCGCTGCATGGCCGCGGTCGACGCCGCGTACATCGTCCTCGGAACGTCGGCGAGCGCCGGGCAGGTCAGCATCAGTGTCGGAGCGGCCTGGGTGAGCCACGGTGAGCCTCGGCGTCAGGACCGGCTCGTGCGCGCCGCCGACGAGGCGCTGTACCGGGCCAAGGCGGCCGGGCGGCACTGCGTGGTCTTTGCCGATTGACCGGCGCGCTACGACAGCTGGCGCCCGAGCCACAGCGGCCGCAGCGCCCACACGCCCAGCAGCGGCCCCAGCCCCAGCCAGGGCAACAGCGCGGCCAAGTCGTGGCGCTCGGCCAGCGTCACGAACAGCTGGATGCTGACGATCGAGATGCCGAAACCGATGCTGTTGACCAGCGTCAGCACGCTGCCCACCGCCAGCGGCGGGGCGTTCTGCGCGGTCAGTGCCGAGAACTGCGGCGAATCGCCGGCCACGGTGATTCCCCACCAAAGCAGCCAAAGAGCGAACAGCGCATCGCCAGCCTGCATTAGCCACGGCGCGAGCACGCAGCACAGGCCGCTGGCGCCGAGCTGCCAGGCAGCGACGCGCGCGCTGCCGATGCGCCGCGCCCACCAGCCGCCGGCGATGCAGCCCAGAGCGCCGACGCCCAGCACCGCGAACGCGGCCCAGGAAAGCGCCGCGCCGGCCAGGCGCGTGGCCAGGATCGCCGGCAACAGCACCCACATCGTGTACAGCTCCCACATGTGGCCGAAGTAGCCGAAGACCGAGGCGCGCACCTTGCGGTCGGTCCAGATGCTGCCCAGCGCGCGCCAACGCAACCCCGCGCCCTGGCCTGCGGGCCGCGGCCGCTCGGGCAGCGCCACATAGAGCAGCACGCCGCCCAGCGCCGCCGCTGCAGCCACGGTGTAGAAGACCATGGTCCAAGGCAGCGCCGCGCCGACGGCGCGCACCGCATGCGCACTGGCGCTTCCCAGCACCAGCGCGCCGATCAGCCAGCCCAGCGCGCCGCCCAGGCCTTGCGGGAACCACTGCGACGCGATCTTCATGCCCACCGGGTAGATGCCGGCCAGGAAGAAGCCGGTGGCCGCGCGCCACAGCAGCAGTTGCTGGAACGAACCGGCGCTCCACACCCCCGCCAGCGTGCAGGCCGCGCCGGCCAGCGAGCACAGCAGGAACACCCGCCGCGGGCTGAAGCGGTCGGCCACCGCCAGCAGCGCGAACAGCAGCGTGCCGGCGATGAAGCCGAGCTGAACAGCGGACGTGAGCGTGCCTACGTCGGCGGCGTTCCAGCCGTAGTCGCGCTGCAGCGCCGGCATCACCGCATTGACCGCGAACCACGGCGACACGCCGGCCAGTTGCGCCAGCACCAGCACCGGCAGCACGTGGCGCGGTGCGGCTGCGCTCAAGCGATATCCGGTCGCCGTGCCAGCCAGTCGCCGATGGCCGTCTCGTAGGCTGCGGCGGCGTTCAGTACGGCCAGATCGCCCAACGGTGGGCCGATCAGCTGCATGCCCATCGGCAGGCCTGCGTCACTGAAGCCCACCGGCACGCTCATCGCCGGCAGCCCGGCCAGCGTCGCGTAGATCACCACCTCCATCCAGCGGTGGTAGGTGTCCATCGGGCGGCCGGCCACCTCGCGTGGCCAGGTCCATTCGGCCGGGAAGGGCCAGGCCTGCGCGCTGGGCAGCACCAGCAGGTCGAAGCGTTCGAACAGGCTGACCATGTGGCGGTAGAAGCGCGTGCGGCTGAGGCTGGCCGCGTACACCTGCGGGCCGCTCAGGCCCTGGCCCTGGTCGTATTCCCACTGGGCTTCGGGCTTGAGCATCGCGTGCTTCTCCGGGTCGGCGCCCAGCGGGCCCAACGTGCCGGCCACCAGGAAGCGCCGCCAGGTCAGCCAGGTCTGCCAGACCTCGTCGCAGGAATAGCCCAGGCTGGTCGGCTCGACCACCGCGCCCAGACCCTCGAAGCGCTTTAAGGCCGCCTCGCACAGCGGCACGATGCCGGACTCGAAGGGCAGGTGGCCATTCAGGTCAGACAGCCAGCCGATGCGCAGGCCGCGCGCCGTCCCCGCTCCGGGCTGCAGCGGCTGCGCGAAGGCGCTGCCGTCCTGCGCGATCGAAAGCGGCTGGCGCGCGTCATAGCCGGCCTGCACCGACAGTAACATCGCCACGTCGCGCACCGTGCGGCCCATCGGGCCTTCGGTGCCGAGCAGCGCGACATAGCCGTCGCCGGCATGCGGGTTGTAGGGCACACGGCCCTGGCTCGGGCGCAGACCGAAGACGTTGTTCCACGCGGCCGGGTTGCGCAGCGAGCCCATCATGTCGCTGCCGTCGGCCACCGGCTGCAAGCGCAGCGCCAGCGACACCGCCGCGCCGCCACTGGAGCCGCCAGCGCTGCGCGTCGAGTCCCAGGGGTTGAGCGTGGTGCCGAACACCGGGTTGTAGCTGTGCGAGCCCAGACCGAACTCGGGCACGTTGCTCTTGCCGATGACGATGCCGCCGGCCGCCTTCATGCGCGCGACCATCAGCGAATCGTGCGGCGCGATCTGCCCGGCCAGCAGCGGCGAGCCCATGCTCAGCGGCAGCCCGGCCACGGCCGACAGTTCCTTGATGGCTATCGGAAAGCCATGCATCCAGCCCATGCTGCGGCCTTGCGCGAGCATCGCGTCGCGCTCGTCGGCCAGTGCCAGCAGGCCGTCGTGCGGCAGCAGGCCGACGAGCGCGTTGACCTTCGGGTTCAGCGCGTCGATGCGCGCCAAGTAGGCTCGCATCACCTCGCGCGCCGGCACCTCGCGCCGGTGGATGGCCTGGCTCAGCGCGCAGGCGTCCAACGCGGTCAGCTCATCGAAATGCATGGCGCTTGCTCCATCGCAAAGACAGTCAGACTAGCAGAGCATGCCTGGCCGGACAGCCGGCGACGCCCTAGTACAGTGGCGTGTCCAACCCCTGCACGGGCCCGCCCGCCCGACGCCCAGCCCCAACCACCGGCGCCCAGACGCCGAAGGAGACGCATCCATGCCCAGCCCAGCCCCCAACGGCAGCAGCAACGGTTCTGCTGCCGATGCCATCGCCGGCATCCGCACCCTGGCCCTCGTCGGCCCGGCGGCGGCCGGCAAGACCGGCCTGGCCGAGGCGCTGCTGCACCGTGCCGGCATGATCGCCGCGCCTGGCTCGCTGGAGCGCGGCAGCACGGTCAGCGACTTCGACCCGCTGGAGCGGCGCATGCAGCATTCGCTGAACGCGGCCGTGATGCACCTGCAGCATGCCGGCACGCGCGTGCACTTCATCGACACGCCCGGCGCGCCCGACCTGGTGGGGCAATCGCTGCCGCCGCTGGAGGCGGTGGAGACCGCAGCGATAGTCATCAATGCCGTCAACGGCATCGAGCCGATGGCCGTGCGCATGATGGAGTACGCGGCGCAGCGCCACCTGGACCGCGTCATCGTCGTCAACAAGATCGATGCGCCCGGCGTGGACCTGGCGGGATTGCTGGCGCAGATCCAGGCCACCTTCGGCAAGGAATGCCTGCCGCTGAACCTGCCCGACGCCGGCGGCACGAAGGTGGTGGACTGCTTCTACAACCGCGAAGGGCACAGCGACTTCGGCGCCGTCGATGTCGCCCACCGCGCGCTGGTCGAGCAGGTGGTCGAGGTGGATGCCGATTTCGTCGACCGCTATCTGAACGACGGCGACATCGACGCCGGCGAACTGCATGCGCCGCTGGAGCAGGCGCTGCGCGAAGGCCACCTGATCCCTGTGTGCTTCGTCTCGGCCAAGAGCGGGGCCGGCGTGGCCGAGTTGCTGGACGTGATGGTCAAGCTGTTGCCCAACCCGAGCGAGGGCAACCCGCCGGACTTCCTCAATGGCGAGGGTGCCGACGCGGTGCTGATGCATGCCGATCCCGACCCGGCCAAGCATGTGCTGGCCCACGTCTTCAAGATCACCGCCGACCCCTTCGTCGGCAAGCTCGGCATCTTCCGCGTGCACCAGGGCACGGTGTCACAGGGCAGCCAGCTCTACGTCGGCCACGGCCGCAAGCCCTTCAAGGTGGCGCACCTGTTCATGCTGCAGGGCAAGGAACATGTGGAAGTGCCGCGCGCCTACCCCGGAGACATCTGCGCCGTGGCCAAGGTGGACGAGCTGCACTTCGACGCGGTGCTGCACGACGCGGCCGAGGACGAACACATCCACCTGAAGCCGCTGGACTTCCCGGTGCCGGTGCACGGCCTGGCCATCAGCCCGAAGCGCCATGGCGATGAACAGCGCATGTGGGAGATCCTTAACAAGCTGGTGGCCGAGGACCCCTGCCTGAAGGTGGAGCATCTGGCCGCGACCAACGAGACCGTGCTCTACGGCCTGGGCGAGCTGCACCTGCGCATGCTGCTGGAGCGGCTGCGCGAGGTCTACAAGTTCGAGGTCGACACGCGCCCGCCGCGCATTGCCTACCGCGAGAGCGTCACCGCGCCGGCCGAAGGCCACCACCGCCACAAGAAGCAGAGCGGCGGTGCCGGCCAGTTCGGCGAGGTCTTCCTGCGCATCGAGCCGCTGCCGCGCGGCACCGGCTTCGAGTTCGTGGATGCGGTCAAGGGCGGCACCATCCCCGGCCAGTTCATGCCGGCGGTGGAAAAAGGCGTGCGCGAGGTGCTGCAAAGCGGCGCGATCGCCGGCTATCCGGTGGTCGACGTCAAGGTCGTCGTCTACGACGGCAAGCACCACAGCGTCGACAGCAAGGAGATCGCCTTCGCCACCGCCGGGCGCAAGGCCTTCATCGAGGCCATCCGCGCGGCGCGGCCGATCGTGCTGGAGCCGATCGTGCACATCGAGATCAGCGCGCCGGACCACGCGATGGGCGACATCACCGGCGACCTGTCGTCCAAGCGCGGCCAGGTCAACGGCACGCACAACGGCGCCGCCGGGGCGATGGTGGTGCGCGGCCAGGTGCCGATGTCCGAGTTGTCGGGCTACCAGTCGCGCCTGAACGCCATGACCAGTGGCCAGGGCCGCTACACGATCGAGCTGTCGCACTACGAAGCCGTGCCGCCCACCGTGCAGCAGCAACTGGTCGCAGCGCACAAGGTGCACGACGAGGAGTGAGACCGGTCGGTGAGGGTGCGCATCGGGGCGCTCGTGGAGTGCCGCGACGCGGTGTCGTCGCACGGCATCGGGCGGGCGTCGCATGGGTGAGTCGGTGAGCCTCACCTATCTGGTTGGCGCCGTGGTCGTGCCGCCGGCGTCGCTGATCCTTCTCGGACTGTTCGGGTTGGCACTGCGCCGGCGCCACCCCGCGTTCGGCGCCGCGCTGACCGGGTTCAGCCTGGCCGCGCTGCTGCTGCTGAGCCTGCCGGTCACCGCCTACTCGCTGATGAGCCGGCTCGAAGCGCCGCCACTGTCCGACCCTCGAGCGCTGGGCGACGCGCGCGCGATCGTTGTCCTGGCCGGTGGCGTGGTGCGCGGCGCGCCCGACTGGGGCGGGGACACCATCAACCTGTTCACGCTGCAGCGCGTGCGCTACGGCGCCCGTCTGGCTCGGCAGACGGGACTGCCGCTGCTGGTCACCGGCGCCGCGCCCAATCAAGAGGGGCCCGGCGAGGCGGCGATGATGCGCGACGTGCTCAGCCAGGAGTTTGGCGTCGCGCCACGCTGGGTCGACGAGCGCGCGCGCAACACCGCGGGCAACGCGCGCGAGGCGGCGGCGCTGCTGCAGGCGGCGGGCATCGGGCGCATCGCGCTGGTCACCAGTGCCTTCCACATGCCGCGCGCGCAGCGTGCCTTCGAGCGCGCCGGGTTGCAGGTGGTGGCCGCGCCTACCGGCTACTTCGGCTATGCCGGCGGCGAGTTCGCATGGACGCATCTGGTTCCCAGCGGCGATGCACTGCGCATTTCGTACCTGGCGCTGCGCGAGATGGCCGCAGGGTGGATGTACCGCAACGTCGATCGCCGGTGAACGCCCGGCCGGCACAAAGCCTGACGCCATCGGGGGACTTTCCGACACGGGCAGAATCCGCGCTGTCGAAGGGGGAGTAGCGGGCGGTTCCCCACCGCCGCGGACCCCGTCAATACGGCTTCTGGCGCCCGCCAGCGGCCCGGGCCCGCAGAAGAGCAAACCTCCTCAGCAAGACCCTTCGGCGCGACCTTCGACCCCTTCTTACGGGAGTGTCCATGGACACCATCGCGCCGATTTGGCTTTGGATCTTCTTCGTCGCGGCCGTGCTCGCCGCGCTGTTCGTCGACTTCGTCGTGCTCAAGAAGCAGGGTGCGCACGAGGTCGGTGTCAAGGAGGCGCTGAACTGGTCCATCGCCTGGGTGGGCTTGAGCTTCGCCTTCAACGGCCTGTTCTGGTGGGCGGTGGCGCAGGACCATGGCAGCGCCGTGGCCAACGAGAAGAGCATGGAGTTCCTCACCGGCTACCTCATCGAGAAGAGCCTGGCGGTGGACAACATCTTCGTCTTCCTGCTGATCTTCAGCTACTTCGCGGTGCCGCCGGCCTTCCAGAAGCGCGTGCTGATGATCGGCATCATCGGCGCCATCGTGCTGCGCACGGTGATGATCCTGCTCGGCAGCTGGCTGATCGCCGAGTTCCACTGGGTGCTGTACCTGTTCGGCGCCTTCCTGCTGATCACCGGCATCAAGATGTGGTGGGCCGCCGGCCAGGAACCCGACCTCGAGGGCAATCCGGCGCTGAAGCTGCTGCGCCGCCTGATGCCGGTGAGCAAGCGCTTCGATGGCGAGAAGTTCTTCACTGTCGAGAACGGCAAGCGCATCGCCACGCCGCTGCTGCTGGTGATCGCGCTGGTCGGCCTGACCGATGTGATCTTCGCGGTCGATTCGATCCCTGCGATCTTCGCCATCACCACCGACCCCTTCATCGTGCTGACCAGCAACGTGTTCGCCATCCTTGGCCTGCGCGCGATGTACTTCCTGCTGGCGGCGGTGGCTGCCAAGTTCCACCTGCTGAGCTACGGGCTGGCGGTGATCCTGGTGTTCATCGGCACGAAGATGATGCTCATCGACGTGTTCAAGATCCCAGTGGCGGTGTCGCTGGGCGTGGTGGTGACGGTGCTGGCGCTGACGATGTGGCTGAGCCTGCACGTCGCGCCGAAGCGGCCCGCCGAGGCGCCGGCGCGCTCGGAATGATTCAGCCGACTGCCAGCGCCTGCTTGCGCCGCGGCGGCGGAAACAGCCGGTCCAGCGCGGCCAGATCCTCGGCCGACAGCGTCCATCGTGCGGCCTCCAGGTTCTGGCGCAGGCGCAGCGGGTCGGAGGATTTCGGGATCGACACCACGCCCGGGCGCGCCAGCGTCCAGGCCAGCGCCAGCTGGCCTGGCGTGCGGCCCAGGCGCACGGCCAGCGCGGCCAGCCCCGCATGCTCGGCCAGCGCGCCCTGATCGATCGGCGAATAGGCCATCAGCGGCACCTGCCACTGCACCTGCCAGGGCAGCAGGTCGAACTCGACGCCGCGCCGTCCCAGCGAATACCACACCTGGTTGGCGGCGCAGGCCATGCCGCCGGGCACGGCCTGCAGTTCCTGCAGGTCGTCCAGGTCGAAGTTGCTCACGCCCCAGTGGCGGATCAGCCCGCGCGCTTGCAGTTGCTCGAAGCCCCGCAGCGTCTCGTGCAGTGGCACCGCGCCGCGCCAGTGCAGCAGGTACAGGTCCAGGTGGTCCAGCCGCAGCCGGCGCAGGCTGCGCTCGCAGGCGGCGACCGCGTCCTGCGTGCCGGCATGGTGCGGATAGACCTTGCTGACGACGAACAGCTCGTCGCGCCGCAGCGGCCCGCGCAGTGCCGGCGCGAAGGCCTCGCCGAGCAGCGATTCGGCGCCGCCTTCGCCGTACATCTCGGCGGTGTCGAAGAGGCGGTAGCCCAGCTCCAGCGCCAGACGCAGCGTGGCCAGCTCGCCGCTACGCGCCGCGCGGCGCTCGCCCATGCGCCAGGTGCCCAGGCCGAAGCGCGGCATCGTGCTGCCGTCAGGCAGGCTGATCTTCGGCAGCGGTACATCGATGGTCATGGCCGGCATCTTAGGCCGCGCCGCGCTGCTGCATACTGCCCGGCCCATCATCCGTGTCCGAGGACTGGCCATGCCCGCAGACGATGCCCAGCGTTTCGAGGTCGCGCGCAGCAATCTGCGCCAGTCGCGCCTCGTGCCCGACCCCGATGCCCCCGGCGCACGGCCGCTGGCCGAGGGCCAGGCCCGGCTGCGCATCGACCGCTTCGCGCTGACCTCGAACAACATCACCTACGCCGCCTTCGGCGAGGCGATGAAATACTGGGACTTCTTCCCCGCCGGCGATGCCGCCTGGGGCTGCATCCCGGTGTGGGGCTTCGCCGAGGTGGTGGAGTCGCGCGCCGAGGGCGTGGCCGTGGGTGAGCGCTGCTATGGCTACTGGCCGATGGGCCGCTACCTGGTGGTGCAGCCGGCGCGTGTGGGCAAGCACGGCTTCGTCGATGGCGCTGCGCACCGCAGCGGTTTGCCAGCCGTCTACAACCAGATCCAGCGCTGCGCCACGGATCCGAGCTATGTGGCATCACAGGAGGCGCAGCAGGCGCTGTTGAAGCCGCTGTTCATGACCTCGTTCCTGATCGACGACTTCCTGGCGGATGCCGGCTTCTTCGGCGCAGGGCAGGTGCTGCTGTCCAGCGCATCGAGCAAGACGGCCTTCGGCACCGCCTTCTGCCTGGCGCTGCGCCGTGGCCAACCGGATGCGCCGCGCAGCGTCGGCCTGACCTCGGCCGGCCACCTGGAGTTCTGCCGATCGTTGGGTTGCTATGACGAGCTGCGGGCCTACGACACGCTGGGCGAGATGGACCGCAGCCTGCCGTCGGTCTATGTCGACTTCGCCGGCAATGCGGCGCTGCGCCGGTCGGTCCACGAGCACTTTGGCGATGCGCTGCGCTACAGCTGTTCGGTCGGCGGTACCCATTGGGACGAGCTCGGCGGCGGCCGCGACCTGCCCGGCCCGCGGCCGACGCTGTTCTTCGCGCCGGCGCAAATCGCCAGGCGCAGCGCTCCGCCGCCGGAAGGCTGGGGCCCGGTCGAACTGCAACGGCGCATGGCCGCGGCCTGGACAGCCTTCATGAGGCCGGTCAACGACCCGGCGCAGCCCTGGCTGCGGGTGCGCAGCGCACGTGGCGCTGCGGCGGTGCAGCAAGCCTGCCTGGACCTGCTGGACGGCAGGGTGGATGCGCGCGACGGCCTGATCCTGTCGCTGTAGCGCACGCCAGGGAGCGGCTGCCGCCTCAAGCCGGCGCCAGTGCGGCCGATATGCCGTGGACGTATCCCGTCCCCAGGAGGGCCGATGTGCAGTGCCCCGCTGCCCCCGATCACCCGAGCGCTGCCTGACCTGCAGGCGTGGACCCGCCATTTCCTGTTCGCGCCGATACCGGTGTTGGCCGACACTGCCGAACTGCTGGAAAGCTACCGCGCCAACGAGGACGCGGTCGATGCGCACCTGCTGGCCGAAACCGTCTCGGCCGACCCGTTGATGAGCCTGAAGCTGCTGGCCCACGTGGCCGGCGTGCGCTCGCAGCGCAGCACCACCGACCCGGAAACCGTGACCGCCGCGCTGGTGATGCTGGGCATCTCACCCTTCTTTCGCGCTTTCGGACCGCAGACCACGGTGGACGAGGTCCTCGCCGGCAACCCCGAGGCGCTGCTGGGCCTGGATGAGGTGCTCAAGCGCGCCCACCGCAGCGCAGCCTTTGCCCTGGCTTTTGCGGTGCACCGGATGGACCACGACGCCCAGGTCATCCATGCCGCGGCGCTGCTGCACGACTTTGCCGAGATGCTGCTGTGGTTGCACGCGCCGGCACTGGCCCTGCAGATTGCCGAGCGCCAGCAGCAGGACCCGATGCTGCGCTCGGCCACGATCCAGCGCGAGGTGCTTCACGTCGAGCTGCACGATCTGCAGCAGGCGCTGATGCGTGCCTGGCATCTGCCCGAGTTGCTGGTGCGAATCAACGACGAACGCCATGCCGAAACCGCACAGGTGCGCAACGTGTTGCTGGCGGTGCGCCTGGCCCGGCACACCGCCCGCGGCTGGGACAACGCCGCGTTGCCCGACGATGTTCGCGATGTCGCTGCGTTGCTCAACCTGGGCGAAACGCCGACGCTGCACCTGCTGCAGGACATCGGCTGAGCTGCGGCCGCGCAGCCGGTCCGACCCGCTCATAATGCCCCCGCGCTGCCCCGCCGGTAGCCGAAGAATCCGAAACAACAGGAGTGGGGTAGCTTTCCATGGACATGCAGGGCATTCAGGACTTCCTCAGCACCACGGCCACCGAACTGGGCATCAAGATCCTGGCCGCGATCGCGTTCTGGATCGTC
>Ga0105103_10000713_pt1 | contig 18676 bp, 16 predicted proteins | sample PPLLaktember2015_2_FD_79107 | JGI IMG/M metagenome (GOLD analysis project Ga0105103, IMG submission 79107) | Freshwater sediment microbial communities from Prairie Pothole Lake near Jamestown, North Dakota, USA - PPLs Lake P7 Core (6) Depth... | ecosystem: Environmental > Aquatic > Freshwater >...
ATCGACCTTCGCCCCGACAGCAGCATCGTGGCCCGGGGTACCGAGGCGCCGGGACCAACGCCGCCGATCAGCCAGAGCACCCGGTTCATCTGGGATGCCGGCAAGGGAGCGTTCCGCGCCGGCGGAATCGCCTACGGCACCGAAGACGACACCATCGGTCAGTTCTCGGCAGCCTTCGGCCTGGGCGCCAGGGCGACAGGTCTGTCCAGCTTCGCGGTCGCGTCTGGGACGGCGGCCGGAGTGCAGAGCATCGCGCTCGGGTGCTGCGGGGCGACTGGCGACGGCGCGGTGGCGATTGGCAGTTTCGCCGGTGCGATCGGCAGGCAAAGTCTCGCGTTGGGCCGTGCGTCGGCATACGCGATGAGCAGCATCGCCATGGGCTCCGATGCCTATGCGGACCACCCAGGTGCGATCGTGATCGGTGACGCCTCCGGGATCCCGGCGAGGAGCTCGGCCAACAATCAGTTGACCGCACGCGCGGGTGGCGGCGTTCGGCTGTTCACCAACGCGCTGCTGACGACGGGGGTGACGCTCGCAGCGAACGGCAGCGCGTGGGCCTCGCTGTCCGATGTGAACAGCAAGGAGCACTTCCGCGACCTGGATGGCGAGGATGTCCTCGCCAGGATCGCGAAGATGCCGATCCGGGAGTGGAACTACAAGGCGCAAGACGCTTCGATTCGGCACGTCGGCCCAACGGCGCAGGACTTCCACGCCGCGTTCGGGCTGGGCGAGGACGCGCTGCGCATCAGCACGATCGACGCGGACGGGATAGCGTTGCGCGCGATCCAGGCCCTCGAGGCACGGACGCGCACCGAGCACGATCAGCTCAGACACGAGAACGACGAGCTGAGGCGTGACAATGCCGAGCTCAGGGCCGGGCTCGCTGCGTTGCGGGAGCGGCTCGACGCGCTCGACCAGAAACGGTGACAGCAGCCACATCCGGCCTCGGCCTCACTGGCGCTGCGGCCTTTCCAGACGAGCGATCGCGCTCAGTCCATCGGCGCGTAACACCTCGGCCATCCGGACGAGGTCGGCGACCGAGGCTGCCTGCATCTTCTGCATCGCCCGGGCCCGGTGAGCCTTCACCGTGCGAATCGAGCAATTGGCCCGGGCGGCAATCTGCTTGTTCAGCAGCCCGGCCACTACGTGTGTGAAGACCTCGCGCTCGCGTGGCGTCAGCGTCTCGAACCGAGCGCGGAGATCGCGCATCCGTGCCGACGCTTGCCGCCCTTCTATGTCCCGGGCAATGGCGGCTTCGACCGCGCGCAGCAGCGTGTCCCGCTTCACGGGCTTGGTGAGGAAGTCCACGGCCCCAGCCTGAATGGCGCGGACGCTCATCGGGATGTCGCCATGCCCGGTCAGGAACACGATCGGCAGCGGATGCGCCATCCTTGCGAGCGCCGCCTGGAGCTCGAGACCGCTCGGGCCCGGCATCCGGACATCCAGGACCAGGCAACCAGGCCCGTCGGCTCGTTCAGCCAGCAGGAATTCGCCCGCCGACGCGTAGGCGTGGACCTCGTATCCCGCCGCGCGGAGGAGCCGCGACACCGCGGTCCGCAGCGAGGCATCGTCATCGACCACGTGCACGGTTGCGGCTGGTGCGGTCATGCGCTGTGCCCACCCGGCAGCACGAAGCCGACGCTCGCTCCACCCTGCGGGCTGTTCTCGCCACGGATTCTGCCACCATGGAGCTCCACGAGGGAGCGGGCGATTGAAAGGCCCAGCCCCAGGCCGCTCTTCTTCGTCGTGAAGAACGATTCGAAGATGTGACGCAGCTGCTCCTCGGGGATGCCGCGGCCCGTGTCGGTGACCGTGACCTCGACGTCTCCCGCGTCACCCTTCGCCGTGCGGACCACCACGCGGCGATCGCCGGACGCGTTCTCGGCAGCGGCCTCGCACCCGTTCATCACCAGGTTCAGGACGACCTGCTGCAGGTGCACGCGATCCCCGTGGACCGTGGGCAAGTCCTCGGCGAGGTCTGCACGGAGCGCGACACCCTGGCGCCGCGCTTCACCGTCGAGCACCTGCAGGACCTGAGCGATGGCCTCGTTGAGATCCACGGGCTGGAGCTGGAACTCCCGTCGCTGCAGCAGCGCGCGCATGCCCTGGACCACCTGGTGCGCCCTCTCGTCGTCGCGCCGGATATCCGCCAGGATCTGGCGCACTTCGCCGAGGGGAGCGGGACTGGTGTCGAGCAGCATCTCGGCCGCGTCGGCGTTGCTCAAAATCGCGCCGAGCGGCTGGTTGATCTGGTGGGCGATCGACGCGGTGATCTCGCCCACCGTTGCCAGGCGCGACGCGTGGGCCAGCTCGATGCTTCGATCGCGGGCACGCAACTCCGCGCGCCGCCGCTGCTGCCGCTCAACGAGGAGGGCCGCGATCAGCGCCAGCTGCAGCAGCAGCACAACAGCCGTGGCGACAATCGTCCCGCGATACTGCGACCACATCGACGTCGGGCGGAACAGGACGATGGCCCCTGTCGGCAGCGCGCCCTCGCTCAAGCCGAAGCGCCGCAGCTGCCGCCAGTCGACGCTTGGCACCGACGCTGGTGGTGAATCGATCGGGATCGACTCCGGCGCGGCGCCTTCGGCGATGGCGACGGCCAGGGCCCCGGCCCGCTCCGCCTCGCCCTCGAGCCGGACCATCGAGCCACCGACAATGCCCGTTTCCAGGGACGGTGCGAACGCGCCATACACCGGCACGCTTGACGCCTGGCTCACCTGTGTCGACACGTCATTCGGCTGCGTCGGGCCGTTGGCATCGCGGAACACCGTGGTGTACAGGACGATGGTGTCCTCCGGCAGTCGCGCGACTCGCTCCAGCAGGTCGCTGATGGCCAGTCCTTCCAGATACGAGGCCTCGAGGCGTCCTGCGTACGGCTGAAGCGCCCGCTCCGCACGGTCTCTCCACAACCGGTCGAAGTCGGACGCGCCACTCACCACGACCACGCGACGGGTGGCGGGTTGCAGCCGCAGGGCCAGGTCCAGCGTCCCGGCAAAGTCGATATGGGTGAGGATGCCGGCCACCCCTGGGGCCCGAGGATTCGCGACCGGCGGATCGTCCGGGACGCCGACGAAGACGATCGGCGTATCGGGCCACAGGCGGGCGCGATGACGTTCGACGAACTGCAGCGCCTCGGGATAGACGGTCACGACGAGGTTGGGGGGCCGCCCCTGGTACTTCTGCTGCAGGAAGGCAATGAGCTCCGCCTCGTACGATGCCCCCCGGAATCGCAGCGCGTCAAGGAACTCGCTGTAGAAGGAGATGGGGTGTGAGGCCTTCCTTGTCAGCGCGTCGCGGACGGCGCGCCCGAACGCCTGGGCCACCGGTTCGGACGGGTCGCTCGAGTCCAGGATCACCACTCGCCAAGGCGACCCGCCCGGGGCGCCCTCGACCGACACAGGCAGGCAGGTGAGGAGGGCGAGGATCGCCGCGCATTGCCCCAAGGGGCAACGCCACCCGCACCAACGTCCGATTGTCCCCAGCCAACCCAGCGGCGATGATGCCTGCATTTCGGAGCAGGCTATTTTACTGCCGGCTTCTCGTGAGATGCTCTGGCAACACGCTGAGGAGATTCGACATGGATGTGCCACGGAACGGGCGAGTGCTGTCGCGACGGGACTTCGGCCTGCTCTCGGCGGCCACGCTGGCCGCCCCGCTGATCGGCTGCGGCACGCCGGAGCCGGGGGCCTCGCCGGCGACGGGCGCCCCGCAGGTGATCCGTCGCCCGCCCGGCGGTGCGACGCAGGGGCTCAACATCGTCTTTGTGTTCGGCGATCAGGAGCGCTACTTCAGCACCTGGCCGAAGGGGCTGTCCTTGCCTGGCCGCGAACGGCTGCAACGCACCGGCGTGACCTTCCAGAAGCACTACACCAGCGCGATCATGTGCACGCCGTCGCGCGCGGTGCTCACGACCGGACTGCAGACCCCTGACAACCGGATGTTCGACAACTGCGACGTGGCGTGGATCAAGAGCATGTCGCCCGAGATTCCGACCATCGGCCACATGCTGCAGAAGGCCGGCTACTACACCGCCTACAAGGGCAAGTGGCACCTGAACAAGGAGTTCGATGCCCACGAGCCGCAAAAGCTGTTCACCAAGGAGATGGAGGTCTACGGCTTCTCGGATTACGTGTCGCCGGGCGACCTGATCGCCCACACGCTCGGCGGCTACCAGTTCGACCATCTCATCGCGGGGAGCGCCGTGTCGTGGCTGCGTCGCGTCGGCCGGCCGCTTTCGGACCAGGGCAAGCCGTGGAGCCTGTTCGTGAGCCTCGTGAACCCGCACGACATCATGTACTTCAACACCGACGCCCCCGGGCAGCCGGTGCAGGACACGGGCACGCTGTTGAAGCGCGCGGCAGCGGCACCGGATCACGAGCTGTACAAGGCGACCTGGGATTACCCGGTGGCGCCGACGCTGCGCGAGGCGATGGACGCGGCCGGGAGGCCGAAGGCACACGGTGAGTTCCTCAGGGTGTGGGACTACGTGCTCGGCCACATCCCGCTCGAAGAGGAGCGTTGGCGCCGGTTCAACGACTTCTATCTGAACTCGATCCGGACCATGGACCTCCAGGTCACGAACCTCCTGAATGAGCTCGACGCCCTCGGGCTCACTGATCGGACCATCATCGTCTTCACCTCGGACCACGGCGAGCTGGCCGGCGCGCACGGCCTGCACGGCAAGGGGCCGATGGCCTACGAGGAAGGCATCCACGTCCCGCTGCTGATTCGCCATCCCGACGTCGCCGGCGGACAAACCTGCAAGGCGCTGTCGAGTCACATCGACATCGTGCCGACGCTGCTGTCGATGGCCGGCATGTCGGAGAGCGGCCGCGGGGAGGCCGCGGGGCGGGATCTGCCGGGCAAGGACCTCACGCCCGTGCTGTCCAATCCGGGCGGGGCGGATGTCCACGCCGCGCGCCAGGGCATCCTGTTCACCTACAGCTGCCTGGCGACGAACGACGCGGGTCTTTTCGCCGTGGCCGGCGAGGCCCTGGCCGCAGGTAAGGATCCGACGGAATCGATGAAGGCCGCCGGCTATCGGCCCGACCTGAAGAAGCGGGGGAGCGTTCGGACGGTGTTCGACGGGCAGTACAAGTTCTCGCGCTACTTCGCGCCGGTGGACCGCAACAAGCCGGCGACCCTCGACGAGCTCTACAGGGTGAACGACGTGGAGTTGTTCGATCTGATGGCCGACCCGACCGAGACGAAGAACCTGGCCATGGAGCGCGAGAAGAACGCCGCCCTGCTCGAGACGATGAGCGGCAAGCTCGAGGCGCTGATCAAGGCGGAGATCGGCAGCGACGATGGCCGTGAGATGCCGGAGTTGGCGACTGTCACCTGGACCATCGACCGACCCGACCTCTGACGGACGGTGACGTTGAGCCGGGACCAGTCCTACTGTGGCAAACGCCCGCGGCTCGCCGTTCCCGTGATCGCGATGCTCGTGGCGATCCCGTACTGGGTGTGGCGAATGTGCTCCTCTACTTCGTAAACGGTTTCGACACGTCCGGCACGTCCTCGCCCAGGGCGGTCGCGAGGTCCTGCTGGTGCTCTTGCTCCTGGCGCAGGATCTCGCGAATGTCCTCGGCGATGGCGTACTCGCCAAGGGCCTCGCACTGTTTCACGCGCTCTCGATAGGCGCGGACGGTGTCGTTCTCGTTGGCGAGGTCGGCGCGCAGCATCGTGGTGGCGTCCTTGCTCAGCGTCACGGGCAGCGCCGTGGCGCCGGGCATACCGCCCAGGTAGTCCACGTGCTTGGCAATCGTGATGGCGTGCTGCAGCTCCTCGCCAGCATGCACTTCCAGTTCCTTCGCGATGCTCATGTATTGCGCCCCCTTCAACGCCTGTGAATACACCACATAGGCGATGATGGCCTGATACTCGCGCGCCAGATCCCCGTTCAGCAGCTCGATCAACTGGGCGCGGGTCACCGTCGCTGTGCCTCTGTCTTCTTTCGCCACATAGCCTCCTGAGAGACACAGGGATGCTCATATTGGGAATTCCGGCACCCACTGCACGCGTCTCGGGCAACTGCTACAGCAAGGGTGGTGCCCGATTCATCCGCACAGGTTCTCGGCAGGCGGCCGGAACAATCCGGTGCGTTCGTGAGTCTCAGTTGATGATGAAGAGTCCCCTCAATCGTCGCGGCTTCCTCGGCACGGCTGTGGTGGCCGGTGCCGGCGCCACCTGGGCCAGCGTGTCGTCCTCGTGGAGTGCCCGCTTCCTGCGCGAGCGCGTCCGCGAGTTCGGCAGGGACGTGCCGCCCGCGCCGCACCGGCCCACGCCCGCAACGTGGGACGACAACGCCATCACCATCGCCTGGCTGGGACACGCCACTGTCCTAATCAACTTCTACGGGCTGCGCCTCATCACCGACCCGGTGCTGTTTTCGCGGGTCGGCGTGGACCTTGGTCTGGGCAGCCTCGGCCCGCTGCGGCTGGTGGAGTGCGCACTGACCCCCGACGAACTGCCGGACCTCGACCTCGTGCTGGTCTCGCACGCGCACTTCGATCACCTCGACACGCCGTCGTTGGCGTCGCTGCGGGGCCGGCCCGCCGCGGTGATGGCCGCGGGTACATCCGACCTGCTGCCGCGCGGCGGCTACTCATCGGTCCAGGAACTGCGCTGGAACGACACCGCGCGCGTGCGCACGCCGCGCGGCGAGGCACTGGTTCGCGCCCTCGAGGTGCGCCACTGGGGCGCCCGCATCGGCCGCGACACCTGGCGAGGCTACGGCGGCTTCGTGGTCGAGCGCGAGGGGCGCCGGCTGCTGATCGGCGGCGACACCGCCAGCACCGACGCCTTCCGTGCCCATCGCCAGTTCGGGCCCTTCGAGGCGGCGGTGATGCCGATCGGCGCCTACGACCCGTGGATCAGCAATCACTGCACACCCGAGCAGGCGGTGACGATGGCGGATGCGGCGGGGGCGCGGCTGTTCGTGCCGGTGCACCACCGGTCGTTCGCGCTGGGACGGGAGCCGGTCACCGAGCCGATCGAGCGCGCCGAGGCGATGCTCCGCGCCGAGCACGGCCGCCTGGGCCTGCGCGATGTCGGCGAGACGCTGGTCATCCCGGCCTGACGCCGCGAGGCACGGCCGACGGCTGGCTGCTTCAAGCTTGAATATTTCAGACTTGTAACATCTCGCCTTCTGCGCCATCCTGTCGCCGTCCTGCGACCCCAAACGATGCGCGTGGCATGTCTCGGCGGCGGACCGGCTGGCCTCTACCTGGCGATCTCGATGAAGCGGCGCAATCCCGCGCACGACATCGTGGTCGTCGAGCGCAACCGCGCCTACGACACCTTCGGCTGGGGCGTGGTCCTGTCGAACGAAACCCTCGACAATCTCGAGCGCAACGACCCGCCGACCGCGGCGGCCATCCGCCAGTCGTTCGTCTACTGGGACGACATCGCGGTGCACTACCGCGGCCGGGCGCTGCGCTCTGGCGGTCACGGCTTCAGCGGCATCGGCCGGCGGCGGCTGCTCAACGTGCTCCAGGACCGTGCCCGGGAACTCGGCGTCGAACTGCGCTTCGAAACCGAGATCGAGGGGCTGGCGGCGTGGCGCGACTGGGATCTGGTGGTCGGCGCCGACGGCATCAACTCCAGGGTGCGCACCGAGCTCGCGCACGTCTTCAAGCCGGATATCGACGTCCGCGCCTGCAAGTACATCTGGCTGGGCACGCACCAGACGTTCGGCGACGCTTTCACGTTCATCTTCGAGCAGACACCGCACGGCTGGGTGTGGGCGCACGCCTACCAGTTCGACGCCGACACCGCCACGTTCATCGTCGAGTGCTCGGAAGAGACCTGGCGCCGGTCTGGCTTCGACCGGATGGACGGCGCCGAAACGGTTGCCGCGTGCGAGCGGATCTTCGCGAACAACCTCGGTGGCCATCCGCTGATGACCAACGCCCGGCACCTGCGCGGCTCGGCGTGGCTCAACTTCAACCGCGTGCTGTGCCAGCGCTGGAGCCACGAGAACGTGGTGCTGCTGGGCGACGCCGCGGCCACCGCGCACTTCTCGATCGGCTCCGGAACGAAGCTGGCCATGGAGAGTGCCATTGCGCTCGCCGAGTACGTGGACGGCGAGCCGGATCTCGCGGCGGCGTTGCGGCGCTACGAGGAGGAGCGACGGGTCGAGGTGCTGAAGCTGCAGAGCGCGGCGCGCAACTCGGTCGAGTGGTTCGAGAACGTCGAACGCTACCTGCACCTGGATCCGGTGCAGCTCAACTACTCGCTGCTCACCCGGTCGCAGCGCATCAGCCACGAGAACCTGCGTCAGCGGGATCCACGATGGCTGGCGAGCGCCGAGGCGTGGTTCGAGACGGCTGCCACCGGCACGGAGCCCGCCACACCACGGGCGCCGATGTTCGTGCCGTTCCGCGTGCGTGAGGTCGAGCTCGCCAATCGCGTCGTGGTTTCGCCGATGGACCAGTATCGGGCGGTGGACGGCACGCCGGGCGACTGGCACTTCGTGCACTACGCGGAGCGCGCCAAGGGCGGCGCCGGGCTGGTCATGACCGAGATGACCTGCGTCACCCCGGAGGGCCGCATCACTCCCGGGTGCACCGGACTCTACAGGCCGGAGCACGAGCAGGCCTGGACGCGCATCGTCGGTTTCATCCACGCCGAGACGCCCGCGAAAGTCGGCATTCAGCTCGGGCACTCGGGTCCAAAGGGCTCGACGCAGCTTGGCTGGGAGACGATGGATGCGCCGCTCGAGTCTGGCAACTGGGAAGTGCTCGCGCCGTCGGCCGTGCCGTGGTCGGCCGGCAACCAGATCCCGCGCGCGATGACCCGCGAGGACATGGACGCGGTGCGCGAGGCGTTCGTGGCGGCGGCGCGCATGGGCGCGCGCGCCGGCTTCGACTGGCTGGAGCTCCACTGCGCCCACGGCTACCTGCTGTCGGCGTTCATCACACCGCTCACCAATCGGCGCACCGACGAGTACGGCGGCTCGCTCGCGAACCGGCTGCGCTTTCCGCTGGAGGTGCTGCGCGCGGTGCGCGAGGTGTGGCCGGATGGCAAGCCGATCTCGGTGCGCATCTCGGCGCACGACTGGGTGGGCGACGCGGGCATCACGCCGAAGGACGCCGTGGCCATCGCGCGTTGCTGTTCCGAGGCGGGCGCCGATCTCATCGACGTCTCGGCCGGCCAGACCTCCGTCGGCGCCAGGCCTGTCTACGGCCGCATGTTCCAGACGCCGTTCTCCGATCGCATCCGCAACGAGGCGTACCTGGCCACGATGGCGGTCGGCAACATCTACCTGCCCGATCACGTGAACTCGATTCTGATGGCCGGGCGTGCCGACCTCGTGTGCCTGGCGCGGCCGCACCTGGCAGATCCGTACTGGACGCTGCACGCCGCCGCGGAGCTTGGCTACGACGGCGTGGAGTGGCCGAAGCCGTATCTCCAGGGGCGCGATCAGCTGCGGCGGCTGGCGTCGCGCGCCGAGACGATGGGGAAGGTGTAACCCCTCAGTGCACCTTGGTGGAGCATGCCATCATCAGCCCGAACTCCCCATCGTTGGTGCCCGGCCCGGTCGAATTCGCGATCGGACGGATCCCGCACGGAAGTGAGGTGAGGGGTTAAATGGGCCTGCTCGACGGTCACCACGCGCTTGTCACCGGCGGCGGCACGGGCATCGGCGCGGCGATTGCCGCGGTGCTCGCGGCCGATGGTGTGGCGGTCACGGTGGCGGGCCGCCGTCGCGCGCCGCTGGAGGCCGTGTGCCGCGCGTTGCCGCGCGCGCAGGCGGTCGTGGCGGACGTGACGCGCGAGGACGACTGTGTCGCGATGGTTCAGACCGCCACCGCGTCCTTTGGCCCCATCGATATCGTCGTCGCCAATGCGGGCGCGGCCGAAAGCGCGCCGGCGTCGCGCACGGATCTGGCCTTGTGGCAGCGCATGATCGACCTCAACCTCACCGGGGCCTTCCTCACCGTCCGCGCCTGCCTTCCCGGTGTCACACGGCGCGACGCGCCAGCCGGTCACGTGCGCCGCGTGGTGTTCGTGGCCTCGACCGCCGGCCTCCAGGGATTCGCGTATGTCAGCGCCTACTGCGCCGCCAAGCACGGCGTTGTCGGCCTGATGCGCGCGCTGGCGCTCGAACTCGCGCGGACGGGCGTCACCGTCAATGCGGTCTGTCCCGGCTACACCGAGACACCCATGCTCGAGACGTCGCTCGACGCGATCGTCGCCGCCACCGGACGCAGCCGTGCGGCCGCGCGTGAGGAGCTGGCGGCGGCGAATCCCGACGGGCGACTGGTGACGCCAGCCGAAGTCGCCGCGGCTGTTCGGCGTCTGTGCACGCCCGAGGCCGCGGTCACGACCGGGCAGGCGATCCGGATCCCCGAGGAGGCGCCATGAGCGCGACCTCCGCGCGCGTCGGGATGGCCCGCAGCTCCGGCGCGTCACCCTCGACTGCTCGGGTGCCCCACACCGCGTCGAAGCAGCGGCTGCGCCTGTGGCTCCGGCTGCTGCGCGCCGCTCGGGCGATCGAAGGCGCGCTGCGCGAGCGGCTGCGCACCACCTTCACGATGACCCTCCCGCAGTTCGACGTGCTGGCGGCGTTGGCCCGCACGCGCACGGGCATGACGATGACGGAGCTCTCGCGCCTGCTCCTGGTGTCGAATGGCAACGTCACCGGGATCATCGATCGGCTGGCCGCGGAAGACCTCGTCATGCGGCAGACGGCCCCCGGGGATCGCCGGACGGTGCGCGTCAGCCTCACCCGCGCCGGGGCCGAGAAGTTCGCCGAGATGGCCGCGGCGCACGAAACCTGGGTCGACGAACTGCTGTCCGAGTTCACGAGAGCCGACACCGAGGTGCTCATCGCGTATCTCGACGGGCTGGCCGGCCGTATCCGCAAGGGAGAACGACGCGCATGAGCATGGCGCACTTCACACCACGCCACTTCGGCTGGCGTCTCGAGGACGGGATCGCGACGATACGGCTGACACGACCGGAGCGGAAGAACCCGCTTACGTTCGACAGCTACGCGGAACTGCGCGACACGTTCCGCGCGCTCGCCGAGGCAGACGAGGTCGCGGTCGTGGTGTTCGCGTCGAACGGCGGCAACTTCTGCTCGGGCGGCGACGTGCACGAGATCATCGGCCCCCTGCTCGACCGAGACATGAAGGGCCTGCTCGCGTTCACGCGGCTCACCGGCGATCTGGTGAAGGCCATCCGTGCCTGTCCGCAGCCGGTGGTGTCCGCCGTGGATGGTGCGTGTGTCGGAGCTGGGGCGATGATCGCGCTGGCCTCCGACCTCCGGCTCGGCACGCCGGGTGCGAAGGTGGCGTTCCTGTTCACCCGGGTCGGGCTGGCGGGCTGCGACATGGGCGCGTGTGCGATGCTGCCGCGCGTCATCGGCCAGGGACGGGCGGCCGAGCTGCTCTACAGCGGCAGAACCATGACCGCGGAAGAAGGGGAGCGCTGGGGCTTCTTCAATCGGCTCGTCCCGGCGGCCGATCTGGATGCGGCCGCCGCCGATCTGGCCCGGCGGTTGGCCGAGGGACCGGGCTTCGCACACATGATGACCAAGACCATGCTCAACCAGGAATGGTCGATGAGCGTCGAGCAGGCGATCGAGGCCGAGGCGCAGGCGCAGGCCATCTGCATGCAGACACGCGATTTCCGGCGCGCGTACGACGCCTTCGTGGCGAAGACGGCGCCGCGGTTCGAGGGCAACTGAAGGACCGCCATGGCCGACGTGACCTTCCTGTCCTGGCCGTTCTTCGAGGCGCACCACCGCGACCACGCGCAGCGGCTCGACCGCTGGGCCTCGGAGTCACTGCGGGCCGTCGACCATCACGGCGTGGATGCCTCCTGTCGGGCGCTCGTGACGGCGCTCGGGCGCGACGGCTGGCTGGCGGCCACCGCGCCGGCGCCCGACGACCCGGGCGCCCGTCTCGACGTGCGCATGCTGGCCCTGTCGCGCGAGACGCTGGCGCGCCACGACGGGCTCGCCGACTTCGCGTTCGCCATGCAGGGTCTGGGGGCCGGCCCCATCTCGCTCTTCGGATCGCAGGAGCAGCGTCTCACGTGGCTCACCCGGACGCGCGCGGGCACGGCCATCGCCGCCTTCGCGCTCACCGAGGCCGACTCGGGATCGGATGTCGCCGCGATCGCCGCTACGGCCCGTCGCGACGGCGACGACTGGGTCCTCGACGGCGAGAAGACGTGGATCTCGAACGGCGGCATCGCCGACGTCTACGTGGTGTTCGCGCGCACGGGTGAGGCGGCCGGCGCGAAGGGGATGAGCGCGTTCGTCGTCCCGGCGGTGACACCCGGCGTGACGGTGGCGGAGCGCCTGGAGGTGATCGCGCCGCATCCGCTGGCGCGGCTGCGCTTCGACGGCTGCCGGCTGCCCTCCGCCGCGATCATCGGCGCGCCCGGTGAGGGCTTCAAGATCGCCATGGCGACGCTGGACGTGTTCCGCGCGACGGTGGGCGCGGCGGCGCTCGGCTTCGCGCGTCGAGCGCTCGACGAAGCGGTGGCGGTGTGCCGATCGCGGGAGCGCTTCGGCGCCCCGCTGGCGCAGTTGCAGATGGTGCAGGGGCACCTGGCCGACATGGCACTCGACGTCGACGCGTCGGCGCTGCTTGTCTACCGCGCCGCATGGACGAAAGACACCGGCGCCGCGCGCATCACACGCGAGGCGGCGATGGCGAAGCTGTATGCCACCGAGGCCGCTCAGCGGGTGATTGATGCCAGCGTTCAGCTCCACGGCGGTGACGGCGTGCGGAGCGGTCAGGTGGTGGAGCGGTTGTATCGCGAGATCCGGGCCTTGCGCATTTACGAAGGAGCCTCCGATGTGCAACGGGTGGTGGTGGCGCGCGCGGTTCTGGCCGGCGACGGTGTGGTGTAGCAGATCATGAGCGGCGCACCCATTCGCCTCGAGCCGAGCGCCCACGTCGACAGCTTCGCCCGGGATCGGCTGCCGCCGCCGCACGAATGGCCCGACCTGTTGCTCGACCGGCCCGAGTTTCAGTATCCCCCGCAACTCAATGTCGCGGTGGAGCTGACCGACCGCATGGTGGAGCGAGGCTTCGGCGACCACGTCGCGCTCATCGGCAACGGACGACGGCGCACCTACAAGGAGCTCAGCGACTGGTCGAACCGGCTCGCGCACGCCCTGGTCGAACACTACGGAGTGCGGCCCGGCAACCGTGTGCTCATCCGATCGGGCAACAACCCGGCATTCGTCGCCGCGTGGCTGGCCGCGACCAAGGCTGGCGCGGTCGTGGTCAACACGATGCCGATGCTGCGCGCGGGCGAGCTGACGAAGATCGTCGACAAGGCCGAGATCTCGCTGGCACTCACTGACAGCCGCATCGCGGACGACCTGGTCGCCTGCGCGAAGGACAGCCGCTTCCTGAAGCAGGTGGTGCCGTTCGATGGCACGTCCAATCACGACGCCGAGCTCGACCGCGTGGCGCTCGACAAGCCGGTGCGCTTCGAGGCCGTGCCCACTTCCCGCGACGACGTGGCGCTGCTCGGTTTCACGTCTGGCACCACCGGCGAGCCGAAGGCGACGATGCACTTCCATCGCGATCTGCTGGTCATCGCCGACGGTTATGCCAAGGAGGTGCTCGGCGTGACGCCGGACGATGTGTTCGTCGGGTCGCCGCCGCTGGCGTTCACGTTCGGCCTCGGCGGCCTGGCGATCTTTCCGCTGCGCTTCGGCGCCACCGCGACGCTGCTCGAGAACGCCTCGCCGGCGAACATGATCGGCATCATCGAGACCTACAAGGCGACGATTTGCTTCACCGCGCCCACCGCGTACCGCGCGATGATCGCCGCCCTGGACGCCGGCGCCGACCTGTCGTCGTTGCGACTTGCCGTGTCGGCGGGGGAGACGTTGCCCGCCCCCGTGTTCCGCGAGTGGGTGGCGAAGACCGGCACCCCAATCCTCGACGGGATCGGCACCACCGAGCTGCTGCACATCTTCATCACCAACCGTGCCGGCGACGCGCATCCTGGCTGCACCGGGCGCACGGTCGCGGGTTACGAGGCCCGCATCGTCGACGAGCAGATGCGCGAGGTGCCGCGTGGCGCCGTCGGGCGGCTCGCGGTGCGTGGGCCGACGGGCTGCCGGTATCTGGCCGATGCCCGCCAGGCTTCGTACGTGCGCGACGGCTGGAACCTGACCGGGGACGCGTTCTTGCAGGACGCCGACGGCCGGTTCCACTTCGCGGCCCGGACCGACGACATGATCCTGTCGGCCGGCTACAACATCGCGGGGCCGGAGGTGGAGGCGGCGCTCCTCGCGCACGCGGACGTCGCCGAGTGCGCAGTGGTCGGCCGGCCCGACCAGGAGCGCGGGCACATCGTCACCGCCTACGTGGTGCTGCGGCCGGGCGTGGCGCGCGACGAGGACACGGTCAAGCGCCTGCAGGATCACGTGAAGGCGACGATCGCGCCCTTCAAGTACCCGCGGGCCATCTCGTTCGTCGACCAGCTGCCGAAGACGGCGACGGGCAAGATTCAGCGGTTCCGCATGCGGGGGCCCGGGTGAAGCGCAGTTTCTGCCACGTTTTCGGCCCAATCGTGCCAGACCCCAAGGAGACACGATGACCCATCTGCGATTTCTTCAACCAGACGGCTGGGCGCCGCCCCGCGGCTACGCCAACGGCGTGGCCGCCGAAGGTCGCCTGGTGTTCGTGGCCGGGCAGGTCGGCTGGAACGCGCAGGGGCGGTTCGAGACCGACGACTTCGTCGCGCAAGTCGAGCAGGCGCTGGGCAACGTCGTTGCCGTGCTCAGGACGGGCGGCGCGTCGCCGGAGCACCTGGTGCGGATGACGTGGTACGTCACCGACAAGGCCGCCTACGTGGCGCGCCAGCAGGAGGTAGGGGAGGCCTACCGCCGCGTGATTGGCCGGCACTTCCCGGCGATGACGCTCGTGGTGGTGGCGGGATTGCTGGACGATCGGGCGTTGATTGAGATCGAGGCGACGGCGGTGCTGCCAGCCTGACGGCGGTCGACGGCACGTTGCGTCCTTTTCGTGGGGCCTCCGTCCTTAGCAGTGAGGACCCACATGGCCATCACATCCCGCACGCTCGCATCACTTGCCCTGCTCAGCCTTGCCGTCGCGACCCCGGCCGCTCAGGATCCCCTGCTCGTCACCCCGGGCGCCTACACCCTCGAGTTCGAGAACGACTGGGTGAGAGTCGTCCGGGCGCGCTACGGCCCGCGTGAAGTGCTCGCCCCGCACCTTCATACGGCACTCGCGTCTGCCTACGTCTACCTGAACGACGGCGGGCCGATTCTCTTCAAGCACGTCGGCCTACCCTACGCCGCCGTGACGCGGCCGGCTACCAAAGCCGGCGGCTTCCGCGTCTACAAGGGCCTGAAGGAAGTCCATTCGGTGGAAAATCCCACCGACACGCCCAGCGAGTTCCTCCGGGTCGAGTTCAAGACCGAGGCGGTGGACGAGGCATCGCTCAAGGGCAAGTTCTTTCGTGAGGCGCATCCCGCGGACGTCAACCTTCAACAGGTGCAGTTCGAGAACGCCCAAATCCGCATCTCGCGCCTGATCGCCGCGCCGGGCCAGACGCTGGACCACCCGAGCGGGGCCGCCGTCCCCGCCTTGCTCGTCGCCCTCACCGCCAGCCAGGTCGAGATCGAGCCAGGCCCGAAGGGCGGCGCAAGAACGCTGGAGCCCGGCCAGACCGGATGGGTGGACGCGACCCGTCACGCGCGGATTCGCGGCAATGGCGACCGTGCGGCGGAACTGCTTCGCTTCGAGTTCAAGACGAAGCCGGTGCCATCGACTGCAGCACGATGACGCGGACCTTTTTGCACGGCGCCCTTCAAGGTTGGAGCGCCAGGGCTGTCGGTCATCGCGCGGGCCTCGTCCAGTCACCGCGACGGCGTGAACGCTAGATCCCCGCGTACCACGACCATCCGTTCCGTAGCGGCCCCTGCGCGCCGAGATCGTCGAACTCGTCCGTCACGACGATGCGCCGGAGGTATTTGAGGCTCTTGTAACCCACCTGCGTCTCCACGCGCAGGCGCACCGGCGCGCCGTGGGGCACGGGTAGGTCTCGACCGTTCATGCCGTACGCCAGCAGCGTCTGGGGGTGAAGGGCGTCGAGCATGTCGAGACCGTCGGCCACGGCGTCGGACGCGTAGAACTGCACGAAGCGCGCGCTCGGCAGCGTGCCCGCGGCCTCGAGCACAGCCCGGAGCGGCACGCCGGTCCACTCGGCGATGGCCGACCATCCTTCTTCGCACGAATGACGCGTGACCTGCGTCCGCGCCGGCAGCCGTTTGAGGTCCGCCAGCGAGTAGGTGCCGGGCCGCGCGACGCGGCCTTCGATTGACAGCCGCCAATCGGCGAAGGCGCCCCCGCGCAGGCGGTCCCAGGCCGGGCCGTGCTCGGCGCTGAACAGCGGATTGGCCGATGCCGCGGGATCCGTGGTGCCAATCGCCGGGAACGACGAGATATCGGTGCGAGCGTACTCCCGCGCCAGCGACTGTCCGGGCAGCAACAAGCGGTGCGCGGCATAAGTGAAGGTGTCGCCCATGCGCAGCAGGTGACCGTAGGTCGGGGGCAGCTCTCGTCCACAGCCCGGCAGCACGATCCCGCCGAAGGCGGTGAGACCGCCAAGGAGCGCGGCACGACGGGTCAGGCGCCGGCGTGTCGGCATGTCACTCTCCAACGGTCATGGCGCGCATGTGACGCACGAAGCCGGTGATCGCGATCATCGCCACGTGTGCGAGCAGGAACAGGACCAGCGCCGCGAACGCGACGAAGTGGATGGTCCGCGCCGACTGGTAGCCGCCGAAGATCGCCGCCAGCATCGGCACGCCGGCGGTGACCGCGGGGGACATGGCCAGGCCGGTCAACAGCATCACCGGCAGCGCCACGAAGACGACGCCAAGATAGGCGAACTTCTGCAGCGGCCCGTACTGGGGTCCGCCGGTGGCGTGCGGGATCCGCAACCGCAGGTGATCCCGGAAATCCTGGCCAAGCCGCCGCATCCTCCATTCGCCCACGCGAGGCACGAGGTGACGACGAACATGACCGGTGAGAAATCCCGCCAGCCAGTACGCGGTGCCGGTGGCCACGAGAATCCAGGCTGACAGGAAGTGGAGGCTGCGGCCCCAGCCGTTCTGGTTGAAGATTTCGTACGTCCGGCTCGCGCTGACGGGGCTGCCCGCCTCCGCCGTGAACGGGATGGCCGTTTCCCATCCGCCGTGCTGGTGATTGCGGCTGATGGGCAGTTCGAGCAGGGCGGGCGTGAGGTCGTTCCCCACCTCGCCCCAGTAGAGGCGCGGGTGTGCCATCAGGATGACCACACCGCTGACGATCAGCGTCAGGATGCTCGCGGCGCCGATCCAATGCGTGCTCCTCGTCCACAGGGCGTGGCGCTCGACGGGAGAGCGAGATGGGTGCTGGTTCAACGGCGTGGTGCGCCATTGTGGTCGTGTCAGGAGACCGCGTCAAGAGCGGTCCACGGGCGGCGATCGAGCCCTAGCGCTGCACCGGCGAATACGCCACGCCGTCTGGGCTCTGCTGCACCTCGACCCGCGACAGCGTTTCGCCACTCACCAGGTCGAGCACGAGCATCGAGTTGTCGTTGCGCACCGTGACGAACGCGTGCCGGTTGTCCGGGTGCGGAAACACGCCGGCCGTCGACGGCTTGTCGACCTTGGTCATCTTCAGCGGAATCGACTTCGCAATCGTCTGCGTGGCAACGTCGCCCAGCACGAGCGACGACGCGTTGGCGTGAGGCACGAGGGCGTACTTGCCATCGGGCGTGAACTGCACGCGATAGGGGAAGCCCGGCGAGGGCAGGCGCTTCACGACCTCCAGCGAGCGCGTGTCGATGATCGAGATCGTGTCCTCGGCGCGATTGCCGGCCCACACCCAGCGGCCGTCGGGCGTGACGCCCACGCCTTCGGCCTCGGCGCCCGTCTTCACGTCCTTCAGCTTCTGCCCGGTCTGGAAGTCGAACGCGCTGACGCTGCCGTCGCGCATGTTCGAGCAGTAGAGGCGGGTCCGATCCGCGGACAATGCCAGCATGTGGGACACGCCCGCGTCGGTCTTGAACACGCGCTCGATCGCGCCCGTCCCGACGTGCACCAGCAGCAGCGCCTGGTTGGCCTCGGACGTGACGACCACCCGCTCGCCGTCCACCCAGCGCACGTCGTGCGGCGCGCGATACTCGCCGAGATCGATGGTCTTCAGCGTGTCGCCGCTCGGCAGCGCCAGCACGCTGAGCGTCTTCTGCTGGCCGACGCCGGCCTTGTTGTAGTTCGTCACCACCACGCGGCGTCCATCGGGCGACACCGCCGCTTCGTGTGGACCCCCCACCACCGGTACGTGCCGGTAGGCCTCCATCGTCTTCAGGTCCACCAGCGTCACCGAGTCGGCCTGCTGGTTCACGACGACGACGGTGCCCGTGAGGGCCGGCCGCGACTGCTCGGCACGGACGAGCGGAGAGGAAGCGACGGCAGCGACGAGGGCCAGGTGAAGCATGCGCATCCGGCCACGGTACGCCGCGCGATTGAGTGGCGCAAGACACTTTCGGTCGTCTCCGGGGATGGCGGTGACGAGTGGCTCCGGCGCTGGGCTATCTCGCAGACGGTCGTTGGTCAGCCGACCGCCGGCTCGTTTACAGCCGTGCTTGCGTCGCTCCTTGGGGCTGTCGCACGATC
>Ga0105103_10000714_pt1 | contig 18660 bp, 21 predicted proteins | sample PPLLaktember2015_2_FD_79107 | JGI IMG/M metagenome (GOLD analysis project Ga0105103, IMG submission 79107) | Freshwater sediment microbial communities from Prairie Pothole Lake near Jamestown, North Dakota, USA - PPLs Lake P7 Core (6) Depth... | ecosystem: Environmental > Aquatic > Freshwater >...
AAAGCCATAAACAACAATTGCAAGCACAAGAGGAAAGCCATAAACAACAATTGCAAGCACAAGAGGAAAGCCATAAACAACAATTGCAAGCACAAGAGGAAAGCCATAAACAACAATTGCAAGCACAAGAGGAAAGCCATAAACTACAACTGCAAGCACAAGAGGAAAGCCATAAACAACAATTGCAAGAACAACAGGCATTGTCCCTACTTCAAACACAACCATAGAACAATTAGAAAGTTGTCATTGTGCAATTTAATTATTCACATGTAGTAAATAAGAATATGTGATAAGAACTAACAATCCAATAGGTAAAATAAGCGGTTCGTAATAATTCAAATAACACCATCCCATGACAAAAAATACTGGAAATAAATGATGTCTGGGTATCAAATTGTAGCAATCGCTTGTTCTGAAAAAAATCCAAAGTCCACTGCAATTACTACTTTTGTTTTTCGAGAGAAATAATTATCTAAAATGTTTACAGAATTATATTTGAACACGACAAATCCAAAAATAAAATTACGCCAATTCTTATTGCCGTATATTTTATTTCCAATGATAATTTCAATCATTATTCATACAATCATTTATATGGCATTTTGCAATATGTTAAGTTATATCCTTTTCAATAAATTTCTCTCTGTACAAATAAACTAGGTTGTCTTCTCCTAATCATGATTTTTGGATTTATTGGCAGATATTTTCATGTAAAAGATGTATACAATGCGTATAATAGAGATGAAGTAAAAACAAGAAATCATTTAGATAGGTTGTATATTTCTTGGCTTTTTATTTCGTAAAAAGAGAGAAACAAAGAAACAACAAACAATCAATGAAATTCAACAACAATTTCCACCTTTTCTTTCTTGATGCTTTTCGTTGCTGAAATAGACAATTCTTCTCTCTTTTTCCGCGTTTTGGAGTTGTCCACATTTTCCTTTCTTTTCGATGTGCTATTACGACAATTCATGTCTTTTTCAATTTCGTCATAATGTTGTTCAATATAATCAATGACTTTATTTTCAAGTGCCCATTTAAAAAAGTTCAATTGTCCGATGGTTGTTTCAATGCTGCTGCCGTTTTTATATGGAATATTGATGCGTTCCCAACGACAAAAAGGGTCTAGTCGTTTTTTAGAATATGCTTTTAATTTCAATTTATAATCAACATATACTTTAAATCTTCGTCCATTTTCAGTATCATCATCAATTGTATAAAGAGTATAATATTTTTTCGCATAATTTGTGGCAAACCAGTCAACAATGCGGAGAGAAATAAGTGATTCACCTGTAATAATTTTCAACATTCGTGACAAATTATCATCATTCTTATAAAATTGTATTAGGTTATTTAACAATAAATTGTTTTGAGTGATAAAGGATGAATTTATGTTCATTGATTAATTTAGTTTATTTATTTTATTTAAATCCTTATTTCTAATTCGTTAATTTTGTGCCTTGTGGTTTCAAAAAAGTATCAATATCTTCTGAAAAATTATTATTTGGCATAAATGGGTTCATGTTTGTTCTTGGAATTATGTCTCTTTCAGACAATTTATGTTCAATTTCTTCTCTCTTATTATGAGAATTTGAATTTAATGTTTCCCAACTATGTTCATCGTGGTTCAATGCTGCTAAATAAGCGGTTGATTCAACATTACTATTATTATTGTTGCGTTTGCTTTGTTCATATGTTTCCCCAAAACTCCATTTGTAATGTTTGACAGTATTATTTTGGGTATTTTGGGTAGTTTCAGCAGTTTCGACATTTTCCATAATATATAGTAGATTTACAATTTTACAATTTTACGATTTTACGATTTTACAAGTTTCAATTGTTTTGTAAATAAATAATTTTTACTTGATTGAATTCTTCTTTTCAAATTACATTCTAAACAACACAACACAACATTTGCATATGTGTGTCCGAGAGAATTGTCAATTCTATCAAGTGTCCATTGTTGATAATCTCTGACAATTTTATATAATAATTTCATGTGTTGAAAACAATAATAACAATTTAATTTACATTCAATTAATTTCTCCATTACTTGGTGAAACTGGATAATTTCTTGTTCATTATATATATTTTTTTTAATGTCTTGTTGTTTATATCCGGAAATTTTTCTCTCTATTTCTTTCATAATAATGTCAGGCAATTCATTTAATAATAATAATTCATATTGTTTATCAAATTCAAATAAGGTAGGACAAATGTCTTTATTTAAAAGAGATGTTCGTTCCTTGTTTACTTCTTGTTGTTTTGTTGCTTTTTTTATTTGATATTTATTGTTTTGTCCAGTAATTACTATTTTTCTTGGATTTTCTTCTTTTTCTTCTTTTTCTTCTTTTTCAAACATATAATATAAAAGAGGTTAAACTCAACGCTTTATATTATATAATGGAAGAACATAAAAATGAAGAATGTGCAGAATTGAAAAACCTTAAATACAAGACAATGCTTTTAAGTGGTGTTCCAATTAAAGAAACTAAATCATCAGGTAATTTATCAAGCTTGGAATTTTTTTTGGAAAGTGAAAAAAATACAAACAGTAATGGTCCATGGTGTAAATTAGACAGGACTGTAAAAATTCAAAAAATTTCTCTTTATGTTTCTAAATATAAACTTGAACATGATTTGTCTCAAGAAGAAGAGGGATTATTAATGACCTTTATGAAAGACTGTTTAGAGAGAAAAAAACTGCAAAAAGTAAAAGATGTTATTTATGACAAAGAAACTGGACAAATTAAAGAAATACCTTCCTTGTCTTACAATAAACAAACCAGACATTTTACTTTAAAGAACTTAGATAAGCGTATTTCTACATTGAAAAGTTTACCTGCTGCTAAAAATTCTGGGACAATCAAAAATATTAAACATTCATCTGTGACAAGTGTTGCATCTGTGGCATCTGTTGCATCTGTTGCATCTGTTGCATCTGTGGCATCTGTGAATTAAATTATTCAAGGGTTTAAATAAATAAGCAATATTTATATAATGGAACAAATATCTCATTATATAAATGAAATAAAGAGTATTCAAGTTGATATGCGGAAATTGTGTTATCAAGATGATGAACAACTAGATAATGATATTATTTTGAATGAAGTACAAATTCCAGATGACACTGATATTATAGATGTATTGGAATGCATGGATGAATATATAAATGAAAATCCAAAATTAATTTCGGAACCAGATTTTTATGAAATTTTTTTACAAGACATGAATATGATTTTTCCATGTTGTGAAATGATAGAAGAAATCATCGATTTATTTCATATTTTATTTTTTCCAAAAAGGTCTGAAAATCCAGAAGAACAAAAAGAAACTGAAAATCCAGAAGAGCAAAAAGGAGAAGACATTAAACATAAAATAGATTATTTACATTCACAACCACAACATACTCAGAGAACTCCAGAATGGTATGATTTCCGTAACAATTTAATTACAGCAAGCAACGCATATAAAATTTTTGAGACAGCAGCAACCAGAAATCAAATAATTTATGAAAAATGCACCGCATTTACCAAAAGAGAAACAAATATAGAAGACATTGCCATACCACAGGTAAATACAGAATCGCCCCTTCATTGGGGACAAAAATATGAACCAGTGTCTGTTCTTATGTATGAAAAAATGATTGGTTCAAAAATTGAAGAATTCGGATGTATAAAACATGCAAACTATGATTTTTTAGGTGCGTCGCCTGATGGAATTATTACAAATCCAACTTCTTCGATATATGGAAGAATGCTTGAAATTAAAAATATAGTTAATCGTGAAATAGATGGAATACCTAAAAAGGAGTATTGGATACAAATGCAGCTTCAAATGGAAGTATGTGATTTAAATGAATGTGATTTTTTAGAGACACAATTCCTCGAATATGAAAATGAAACTGAATTTACAAATGATTATGAAATAGACGCTGATACCGAAACCAATTTTACACAAACACATAATGGTGATTTGAAAGGAATTATAATGTATTTTTCTAAAGAAGGAATTCCAACATATATTTATAAACCATTAGACATGAATAAATCCGATTTTGACTTATTTGAAAGTGAGACTATTGAAAAAATGGAAGCAAATGAACTCACTTGGATTAAAAACATATACTGGAAATTGAAAACATATAGTTGTGTTCTTGTAAAAAGAAATCATCGTTGGTTTCAAGATAATATTTCAGAAATTCAATATATATGGAATATTATAAAGAGAGAAAGAACTGGTGATTATTCTCATCGTGCTCCAAATAAAAGGAGGACAAATATGAATGTCCCTATATTAACAACTGTGCCTGACTCTAAGTGTTTGATTTCTATAAATGGAGGAAAGTCAACAATTATTTCTCTCGTAAAAGAATAAATCAAATCAATACAATATATTTCCAGCATCTTGTTTGAAAGCAAACATTGTTTTAGGCGTGGTATAATAATTAATTCGCAATCCGCAATTGTCTTCGGCAAGAGGCAGCATTGTTGAAATATTAGATTTGTTTTGATTATCTTTATATAACGCACCACAAAATTCAGCAGGCATGCATTGTCCGTCATCAGGATTATTCGGATATTTCAAATTATTCGTAATTTGTTCGTATGAACCGACTTCAAAAATAGGATAATGCCACCAAATGTCATGTCCGCTATTTTTTGATACTCCGGACTTACTGTTAATAGGGTAAACATCTTCTAATAATACATTATTCACAGAAGCAGGATATACCCCACCTCCTAAATTATCATAATTTTCTTTATTTGAAGCAGAATAGAATAATACGCTCATCATAAAAAGTAAAATTATGGTTAATACATATTTATTCATATATTAAATAATATAAAATAATGCTGTAATATTATATATTATTTAACATGGAAACTTTTAACATGAGAGTAATTAAACGAAATGGTGAATTAGAGGAAATTGCGTTTGATAAAATTTTAAATCGTATTAAAAAATTGGGGTTGGAAGCAAATATTAATGTAAATTATTCTTCTTTAACAATGAAGGTTATCGACCAATTATATGACAAAATCCACACAACAAAAATCGACGAATTAACAGCGGACCATTGTATTTCTCTCTCTACACATCATCCAGATTACGCGACGTTGGCTGGAAGAATACTGGTTTCAAATCATCAAAAAAATACAAGTCCTTCATTCAGTGAAGCGATGAAACAATTATATTATTTTAATGATGTGCATGGACAACATTCTCCTATTATTTCTCAAGAATTATGGGAAACTGTTTCAAGCAATCCAGAAATATTCGATGAAATGATAAATCATAACAGAGATTATTTAATTGATTTTTTCGGATTTAAAACGCTTGAACGTGCTTATTTATATAGCATTAATAATATTATTGTAGAACGACCTCAATATATGTGGTTGAGAGTTGCGATTGGAATACACGGTACAAACATAGATAACATTAAAGAAACCTATGATTTAATGTCTCAGAAATATTTTACTCATGCAACCCCCACGTTGTTTAATGCTGGTAGTCCAAGACCTCAATTAAGCTCTTGTTTTTTGCAGGCAATGGAGAATGATAGTGTAGATGGCATTTATAACACCTTAAAAGAATGTGCTCAAATATCTAAATATTCTGGTGGGATTGGACTTCATATTCACAATATTCGATGTAAAAATTCACATATTCGTGGGACAAATGGCAAAACGGATGGCATTGTGCCAATGTTAAAAGTGTTTAACAGCACAGCTCGCTACATAAATCAATGTTTTGCACCAGAAACAATTGTCTATTCTAAAGATGGTCCAAAACAAATGAAGGACATTACCACATTAGATGAGTTGATTACATTAGATGGAACATTCAAACGCGTAAATAAAATTATAATAAATAAAGTAAAAAAGGAGGTCCTTGAAATAGAAACATCAAATTCATTGTTTCCTGTGAGGGTCACCAAAGAACATGATATATATGCTATTAATCATGAAAATCAAAATAAAGCCGGACAATTTACACCATCTTTTATTTCTGCTGGTAGTTTAAAAGAAGACGATTTAGTAGCATTTCCTATTCCGTCCTATGTGAATGAAAAATATGTTATTTCTAATATGGATTTTTATGAATCTTATGGAACATTAATAGGAAACCAAGGGAAAATATTGTCTTCATATTGTCTTCATTTATCCCAAGAAAAAACATTAAAATTAATTATGGGGATGTTTAAAAGCAGTAATTTTAACGTACAAAAAAATACATATTCATCCAAGAATTCACATTTAATTTCTCAAATAAAATATTTACTGTTAAAGTTGGGCATTTTGACAACTTCATCCCATGAATTCGAAATAACAGTTCCACAAGAATGTCAACTTCAAGTAAAGTCAACCTCCGCCAATATTTTATGGAGCCCAATTACAAAGATTACTAAAATAGATTATGAAGGCGATGTCTATGATTTTAACATGATTGACAACCATAATTATTTAACAGATATAGGCTTAGTTCACAATTCAGGCAAACGCAACGGCAGTTTTGCCATTTATCTTGAACCATGGCATGGAGACATTGAAAGTTTTCTTGAAATGAGAAAAAATCATGGCGATGAAGAGATGAAGGCAAGAGACCTATTTTATGCGTTATGGGTACCGGACTTGTTCATGGAACGAATTAAAGACAATAAAAAATGGTCACTCTTTTGTCCAGATGAATGCCCTGGCTTGTCTGATGTATATGGAGACAAATTCAAAGAATTATATGAATCATATGAAACATCTGGCAAAGCTCGCAAAACAATGGATGCTCGCGATTTATGGTTTAAAGTATTGGATGCTCAAATGGAAACAGGCACTCCATATTTATTATATAAAGATGCGGCGAATATGAAAAGCAACCAAAAAAATATTGGTACAATTAAATCCAGCAACTTATGCACTGAAATTATACAGGTTTCAAATGAAAAAGAAACATCCGTGTGCAATTTAGCGAGTATTGGATTGCCTACATGCGTGGATCCAAAAACTCATGAGTTTGATTATGATAAATTACATGCGGTGACAAAAGTAATAACAAATAATTTGAATAAAATCATAGATATTAATTATTATCCAACCCAAAAATCACAACGAAGTAATTTGTTGAACCGTCCGATTGGCATAGGTGTCCAAGGACTTGCAGATGTATTTATGATGATGAATGTTCCATTTCACAGTGAAGAGGCAAAAAGAATAAACATTCTAATATTTGAAACAATATATCATGCCGCCTTGGAAAAAAGCAATGAAATCGCGATTGATAGACATGATAAATTGAAACAGTTTCATGATGTTTTCAATAACATGACAATAATGCATACAAATAAACCAGAAGACTATGTAAAACTGGATATCATGTTTGAACATTTGACCGATTTAAAACCAGTATATGGAGAAATGAATAATTTATCAAATGAGAGATGTGGAGCATATAGTTCGTTTGAAGGTTCTCCTGCATCACTTGGATATCTTCAATTCGACATGTGGAATGTGTTACCTTTCACAAATAGATATGATTGGACAGGTTTGAAACAATCTATAAAAACATACGGATTGAGAAATTCTCTCTTGTTGGCACCGATGCCGACAGCTAGTACATCACAAATTTTAGGCTTTAATGAATGTTTTGAACCAATTACTAGCAACATTTACAGTAGAAGTACATTAGCAGGTGAATTTATTCTAGCAAATAAATATTTGATGAAGGATTTGATTGAACTTGGATTATGGACTGAAAAAATAAAAGACAATATTATAGCAAATAAAGGAAGCATTCAACAATTGACTGTGTTGCCACAATATATACGCGATAAATATAAAATTGTGTGGGAAATACCAATGAAGCATATTATAGACATGTCGGCAGATAGAGGTGCGTATATTTGTCAAAGTCAGAGTTTAAATCTCTGGTTAGAAGACCCAAATTATAACACATTGACATCGATGCATTTTTATTCTTGGAAAAGAGGTTTGAAAACTGGAATTTATTATTTAAGACGAAAAGCAAAACACTGTCCCCAACAATTTTCTATTGAACCAGAAAGAAAACAAGAAGATGAGAATACGCAGCACGACGAAATATGTGACATGTGTTCGGCATAAAATGTATGGGGTGTGTAAGGTTAGGTTTATAGTTTTGATTAATTAAAAAAATATTAATTAATCAAAAATTATTTTAGTAGCGGAGCATACTTTATAGAATTAAACTCTTCCAAAACATTAATTTCAACGTCGGAATAAATATATCCAATGTGGGTTCCTACATATTGTAAATCATGCGTTTTTGTAAAATCAAGTATTCCTTGCACCGTATTACAAGAATTATAATAATACTCTTTGCAATATTGCATGAGTTGTATTGTGTCTTCTGCATTTATTCTTCCACTTTCTTTCAAATACTTACCAAATAACCTTTTCTCGTGTTGATAAAATAGTTCGGATTTAAGATGATCATTACGCAAAGTGTCAGCTTCTCCATCGTCTTCAGCGTCTTCTTCATCTTCTTCATCACATTTTGTTTCTTCTAAATCTTGATTTACTTCAGTATAATTAAGTCTTAACCAATCATATACAAGTTCATGTAGGGTTGATTTTAATTCTGGTGATAATTGAAAGCTCATAATATTATTGTGCATTAAAAATTATAAAAAGCATTTCAATTTTATGTTGGATTGGTTGGGTTAGTTTAGTTTAGTTTAGTTTGTAAATTACTTTAATGATTTCTAACATCTTTTTTGGATTGTGCATACAATATGCATGTCCGAATTTACGAGCTAAATAAAATATATTATCTATTAGTTGAATTTCAATATCATTTGTAATTTCCATCTGTTTAAAAACTAAATCACAATATTTAATTATTTGAACAACATGTGATAAGTCTATTTTTTTACTGTTTTCTACAAACTTACCAAAAGTCCTAGAATAATTAGCACTAATATTTTCATATGGGTTTAACAGTTGTTCACAATATGTTACTAGTATCTCATCATTATTTTCAAATCCTTTTATATAGTAGTGTATTTTAACATAATTTGCTTTTATCCAATCGTGTATAAGTTCATCCATTATTTCTTTAAGGTCTTCTGTTAATTGAGACATAATTTTTTCATGTGAAAATTTGGTAAAACTCATTTGTAAATAACAATATATAGAATTTTTTATATTAATAAATATAAATGGCAAATCGATATTTATATTTATTACTTTGCGATGGAGCTGAATGGGAAGATGTTATTATTTATGATAATAAAGAAGACGCCCTGCGTGTATTAAGGTCACATCCCTCACATAGAGACCGGTTTAGAATAGAAGTATTTGAAAAAAAAGAAGGGTCTTTAAAATTTACGCCGAACTATAAAACTATATTCTATAATGATGAAACAACCGAATCAACAAAACCAGTTTAACCTTAAGAATATTTCTGAAAAAAAATCGTTTAATTAAATTACACTAAACTACAAAACTACAAAACTTATAAAAACTATAATAATTCCGACATTTTTTTCTGGACTTTTGCGTTAATAATGCATATATCTATACCAAATTCAAGCTGATAATAACATCTTAAACAAACAACTACATCATTCAATGAGTTATGAAGTTTTTTAGGAGCAACTTCAAACAATTTCTCATGAAGTTCAACCAATTTCGGAAATTTCGCAAAAGTGCGTCCTGTTTTGGAAGTCATTTGAATGTTACACAATGAAATCGTATTTCTCATTGTGCAATACAATTTTTCTTTTAAATTCGCCAAAATATATAAATATCCTTTGTATCTCTCTATCTTCTCAACCGCTCGCCGTGTAAAATGCATATATGTGTGGTTCATTGTACGATGCACCTCTGCTTTTATCATATTAAAATCAAAATTCATATTGTGTGCAACAATCTTATCTACAAGTTGAACATCTCTCATGAATTTAGTCAACACTAGGTCAAGTTCAACTCCTCGTTTTGCAGACATTTCATTTGTAATTCCATGAATGTTGATACATTCTTGTGGAATAACAACACCAGCCGGTAGTTTTATAATATTGTCAGACACTTTAAGTATTTCATTTATGGATGTATCATAAATAATGTAACTAAATTGAACAATATGCGGCCAGCGGAACTCTGTTTCTGGTACAACCGAATATGGTGTTGTTACACCAGGTTCTACTTCACCTGCCTCTTTTTTAGGGACCTGAATTTTTTGTGGAAGTCCGGTTGTTTCAGTATCAAAGACAATAACTTTCATTTTGAATGATTAGATGAGTTGTTTAGTTGCGTGTGTTGTTCTTGGTAAAAAGCAAATCAATTTTTTATTTATGGTTTACACATAATTTTTACATATCCCAAAATTTCTTCTGTGCCAAATGGTTATTCCATGGAGTGCAATTCCATCTAAATGTTTTTTCGCACCATATCCTTTATTTGTGTGAATGGAATATTTTTCAATTAATTCTGGATGCAACACACACAATTCATCGATATATTGGTCTCTTGCAACTTTTGCCAAAATAGAGGCTGCTGCAATAGATGTGTATGTATTGTCTCCTCCTTCAACACAAACATAAGGTATGCTCTCAACCATGCCTCGGTCTTTATTAAAATGGGTGATTGGTTTAAAATAATTGCCATCAATCAACAGTTGGCAATTATTATATGTTAATTCAAGTTTATCACCGGTTTCAAACAATGATTTTATGCAAGAATGCATTGATTTTTGAGTTGCTTGTAAAATATTAATCTCTTCAATGACACGTTCATCTTCATATGAAATTGCCCAGGCGATCGCGTGTTGTTTAATATATTCAGACATTTGTTCAATCTTTTTTTTAGAAGTGAATTTTTTGCTATCTTTCATTTTAAAATGTTGAAAGGTGTCATCTTTAGGTAAAATAACTGCTGCAGTATATACTCTTCCAAATAGTGGTCCGCGTCCCACTTCATCGATCCCAATTTCATACATGTCTGGATTTTCATTATAATATGATTTCAGTAAAGGTTGTGCTGTTTTCTTTGTTAAATCATCCATACTAATATAATAATACCAATTATATATTTATATATTTTACTTTATAATTATATATGAAACCTGAATTATTATTTTTAATATTATTTTTATTTGGATTTGTTTTGTATTGTTTTTTAGGAAACAACCCAGGATTTTATAAAAAAATAGAAGGCATGGATACTCTTTCAAATGGTTCAAATGGTTCAAATGGTTCAAATGTTTCTAATGCTTCAAATGTTTCAGATGTTTCTAATGCTTCAAATAATTCCTATGAAAATTACAATCATTACAATGGCACATCTATTGCAACCAACTATTATGGCCCAAATGGTGAAGTTATAGTTATAAATAGTCCATCATCTATTACAGTAATTAACGCATCAGGAACTAGCGTTGAATATACCTCATCGGCTTCGTCATCTTCTGGTTCAACGAATATAGCAGCAATTACATTTATGGGTCCGAATGGTGAAACGGCAACATTTGTAAGTGGTTCAAACGGTGGTAAGGCAGTAAAAATCACCGACACAAATGGTAATAGTGTGCTTTATGGAGACAAACCAGTATCTTCAGGATCATCATCATTTATGAATAATAACCCATTGACAAGTTATTATGGAAGCACCGGAAATGCAGTTCCAAACAATTCAGCATATGCATATGTTTCTCCATCTTCTTCTGCCTCTTCTTCTACCTCTTCTCAATATGGACAAATGTATAACCAACCATCCCAATCATCCCAATCATCACAATCATCGCAATCATCACAATCATACGATTATTCTAGTTCTCTCCCACCTGGAATTCCAAAAAGCCAAATACTTCCAGGACAACAGGATTTATATATATTAAAATCTCAAGTTGTTCCACCAGTGTGCCCTGCGTGTAATCCAGTAGTGATTTATAAAGACACAGAATGTCAGGCGTGTCCAGCATGTGCACGCTGTCCTGAACCGAACTTTGAATGTAAAAAGGTGCCGAATTACAATGCGATAAACAATGAATATTTGCCTACTCCAGTGTTAAATAGTTTTTCAAGTTTTTGAATGTAATGAAATAAAGACAATATATAATATAATAAACATAATGTCATCGACTTTTGATTTTATTACAAATTCATATGAAAAACTAATGCTAGAGACGGCATATGATGCAATTACTTCATTGGAATTATGGAATTATATAAAAACCCCAAGTAAAAGTTTTATGCTTTGTTTAGACACAGAATTGGAACTTATAATGAACGAAGTTGTAAAATTAGGATATGATGGTCATTCTAGTGCCTCTTTTGCTTGGACATTGAGAGAAATGCAATACATTGCTCAACACAGTTTATCACAATATATCGAAGTAAGAAAGGACGAAGAACAGGAAGAGAGAAAAAGAAGAAGAAGATGAAACATGAAGTCACACAGCACTATTCTCTCTTTTTAATGCATTTATCATCCATTTGAAATGTTTCACCAGTATCAGTTTGAGGAACTATTTTAATAATACATTTGGCTTTTTCTCCATAAAGCGGTTCAGTGCAACCTTTTTCTCGATTTTTCAATGTTTTTACTTTTTTGTATTTGAAAATTTTAGGTGTCAAACATCTGGCTCTAAAATGTTCATATCTCTCTTTCACCTCACAAAATTTCAAATTGGATTTTTTATTCAACATTTTATTGATTAATTCGTGTAAATCATACACATACCGAGAAAATGTTTCGCGATTTGCCATTTCTTTCATGGTTAACGGCAATTGTTTGAAATTAGTTTTTAAATTAATTCGACAATATTTACAAGGCAATACATTTTTCAGATTTAACACAAAATTCCTATAATTTTTCTTATCTTCTGCACTTGGATTAACAGGATAATTAAAACTCATAATATGTAAATAATGCCACATGCTGGGTCCCCATACGCTCGTCAACATTCCATCACCGCTGTTAAAATCCTTCTTAGAATATACGCGTTTTGTTTTGGTCATATATAATTTCATCATACAATATTTTTCTCAATAATTGTTTTAGAATAATTTATATGTTTATTTAGAACTCGCGAAAACATGGTTGAAATAAGTTGTTTGTAATATATTTCATCATTTACAAAATCTCTCTGATTGATTTGTATTAATTTCCCTTCATTATTTCTGTATAACATTATAAAGTATAATTCGTCGTGTTTATATATTTTAATTTATTTATTAAAATATATGAATGTTTCAAGTGTATTGTCAAAAATCCCCAAAATAAACACAAGTACAATTGTAATTATTGTCTTCGTGTTGGCATTAGTAGGCATTTCTTTATACTATTATTTTACATTGGGTAAGGGGAATTCTTCCTTTACTCACAATTTAGAACATAAACAAGTAGATCCTAAAAACAACAGTCAAGCGGAATTAATTTTATTTACGGTAGATTGGTGTCCTCATTGCAAAAAAGCACAACCTATTTGGAATGAATTGAAAGCGGAATATGAAAATAAAACTATTAATGGTTATACTATTTTATTTACTGAAGTAAATTGCACAAATGAAAGTCCTGAAGTAGAAAAAATGATAAATAAATATAAAATTGAAGGTTATCCGACAATTAAACTATTAAAAGACGGCAATGTTATAGAATACGACGCAAAACCAAATAAGAGTACATTGGTCCAATTTTTAAACACTGTGTTGTAATGTCTCAGTCTCATGAGTATCCGCTTCCGTCATATCGCGTCTTTCCATAAATAATTTAGAAGTTTCTCTCCCATATTCCCATAATTGTTTTCTATGTTCTATAGAATTTAAGGCTTCGCTTAAATTTGTAATGTTCATCATTTTACAATCAAATACAATTTCATTTTTAATGGGGCTTTGTTTTTCATATGTGCTCAAATTATATATTAATTTAAAAACAAAATTTAACATAAAATCCAATAATGTAGATGTTGGTTCAATCATATTTGTTTCATTATAATTTTCATATTTATTTTTAAATCCAAGAATTTCATCTTTTTCAGAATGAGTGCATTTGTTTAGGGGATAATTTACCATGATGCCTCCATCAATAAAACATTTGCCATTTATGCAAACAGGAGAAATAATAACAGGCAATGCACAAGTCATATGCAACGCAGTTAATAATGATAAATCTGGGTGGGTTTTATAGGAAACATCTACTAATTCAAATACATTTATTTCAAATGTGAAAAAATGTATTTCAACTTTACTATATTCATAAAATTCTAATAAAGTAATATCACACGCAACATCTTTAGCATCAAATAAAGGTTTCATACATTTTTCAAATGTGCTAATGTTGAAAATCCCTTTATTTACATAAGTGTCTACGATAGAAGACATGTTTATAGGAAAAACTTCATTCCAAGGACGCATAATAATATAATCAAAAATTGTTTGCCATTCGAATTTTAAACACATCAACACGGCAATTATTGCTCCTGCAGATGTCGCATAAATGCTTTGAATGTTGTCTGACTTTATAAATTCTTTCTCATATAAATAATGAAGAGATCCTAATGTTTGTATAATGGTTGGTCCTCCACCTGAAATAATTAAATGTTTTATTGTTGTCGTTGTCATTAAATCTGATTTACATTTATTTTTAATTACTTTTTTCTTCTATTTAATTAATGTCAAATATATTTACTCTTGAAAACATTGATGAATTTTCGGAAAAAATAAACATTGATGAATTATATGAAAAAAAGAGACAACACGATGTGGGCAAATTAGAATTATTCAATAAAATATTAAATCGGATACATGTTCGAATTAAAACCACGTCTAGACAAAAATTAGATGAACAATTTTGTTGGTTTGTTGTTCCAGAAGTGATTATTGGTGTTCCAAAATATGATCAGGGTGCATGCATCGCATATATAGTAGACAAATTAAAAACAAATGGATTTCATGTGAAATATATACATCCAAATACTTTATTAATTTCTTGGCTTCATTGGGTTCCATCATATGTTCGTAATGAATTAAAAAATAAAACAGGAATTATTGTAAATGAATATGGCGAAAAACTAAATGATGTCGATGATACATCTCCGCCTTTAATGCAAACAACTGAAACAACTCAGCCATCGACAAAAATACAATTAACTGGAAAAAGTTACACTCCGATCACATCTTACAAACCTTTAGGTAATTTAGTATATGCAAATGATTTGTTGAATAAATTAGAAAAGAAAACACAGTAAAGTTTAAGAGAGAAAATAAAATACAGTAAAAATGAAATACAGTAAAAATAAAATACAGTAATAATATATGGTAAAAACTAAAAAAATGGAAAAATGTAATACTAAAACACGCAGGCGTGCATATGAGACTTTTGAAGATAAAATAAAACCTGAAACTATTACATTAGAAAAAGAAATTAATGAGGTTTTCAAGACTCCGTTTGTTCCTTCAAAAATAACACCCAAAAATGATTATTATTCATATATTAATTACAAATGGATGAAAACAGCAAAGGCTCAAAAGGGGGCTGAATATATCATTCAATTAGATGATTTTAGAATTGTTCAACACAAGGTTTATTTAGAATTGTTAAATATTGTAAAAGATTTTACAAAAAACAATCATTCAAAAAAATCCACGGAAATATCTAATTTTTACAAATCGTTTATTAAAGGAAGTTCATTGAACGAAATAAAAGAATATGGTCGCTCTACATTGCAAATGATTGACACTATGAGAGAAAATCCTGCAAATTTATGGAAATTGTTGGGGACAATGAATAGAAATGAAATTATATCATGGGGGCTTCCATTTACTTATGATTTGTTTGGAGATGAAAAAAATCCAGATACATATAGATGCGTCATTGGATCGCCCAAGTTGACATTAATTGATGACAGTTTATATTTCCCTGATGATGATTTAACTGATAAAAAATACAAACATAATTATTTAAAACATTATTTTCTTTATTTAGAAGAATTATTTGTCTTTGTATTTGGACACAATCACGGATTTACTGTCTCCGATATTTATGATGTAGAAATTGCAATTGTGAATAATTTCAATTGTACAAGACAAAAAGAAAATGCGGAATATTACAATGTCATTACGAAAAAAGAGGCACTGACAAAATATAATTTTAATTGGGAAGAATTTAGCCATTCTCTCGGATATAAATCTTGTCCGGATTTTTTCATCACTTCTAGTTTGAATTATTTGGATTGTTGCACACAATTATTATTGAAAGAATGGACGAGCGAAAAATGGAGAACATATTTTATTTATGTTTATATAAGACAGTTAGTTCGTTTTAATCAACAAGGATACACTTTATATTATAAATTTAATGGTAAATTCGTCACAGGACAGGATGACGAACTGCCACATGAATTGGGTCCAGTCTTTGGTCTGGGTTATGCGTTCAACACCTTTTTTACAAATGAATACATTAATAAACATAAAAACGATGAAATGATTGAATATTTACAAGGAATGTCTGAAGATTTAAAACAGGTGTTTATAAGAATTATAGAAAAAAATAAATGGCTTCAACCAAAAACAAAAATTCATGCTTTGATGAAATTAAAACATTTAAAGTTAATTGTAGGGTCGCCAAAATTATTGAGAGAAGACCCATTGTTGAATTATTCTGATTCAGATGCATGGGGTAATTTGTTGAAAATCGCTGATTGGAGAATTAATCAAAATGTTTTATTAGAAGGAAAAAAACTTATTGATGTGCCTAACATTGATTGGTCATTGACACCTCCGAAATTTGTTGGAACTCAAGCATATGTTGTCAACGCAGCATATACTCCGTCTTTGAACAGCATTTATGTTCCATTGGGATATATACAAAAACCATTTATAGACTTGGATGAACGAGGGATTGAATATAATTTATCACATATTGGATACACAATAGGTCACGAAATGTCTCATGCGTTAGATGATTTAGGTTCTAAATATGACTATACAGGAAAATTATTTGATTGGTGGACTGAAAAAGACAAACATAAATTTAAACAAATACAACGCGATATAATTAACCAGTATGAAGCTTTTGCAAAATATGATGGAATAACATTTAACGCAGAACCTAGCATTGGAGAAGATTTGGCAGACATTTCAGGATTGGCGATTTGTTTAAAATATTTAAGAGATTTTCAAAATAAAAATGAAGACATTATTCCAATTCGTGCGTTGTCATATGAAGCAATGTTTATCTATTATGCTTCACAACAACGTCAAAAAGTGAGTAAAAATGCTTTAAATGCTCAGCTTAAAACAAATCCGCATCCTTTAGATAAATATCGTACAAATGTTCCATTGTCAAGAATGAAAATATTTAGGACAATTTATAATATAACAAAAAAAGATAAAATGTATTGGAATTCTACAAATACTGTCTGGTAATTTAGAATATAATATTTATTATATATATATACAGAATGGCAACTCGAAGAAGAAGCGTGGCAGCACAACGAAGCATGAGTCGAGGCATGGGACGAAGTCTAGGTCGAAGCAGAGGGCGAAGCCTGGGACGAAGCATGGGACGAAGTCTAGGTAGAAGCAGAGGTCGAAGCATGGGTCGAAGTCTAGGTCGAAGCATGGGACGAAGCATGGGACGAAGTAGAGGACGAAGTCTGGGATTGGGGCGTTCATAATTTAGGAATATTGAATATTGAATATATATTAAATTAAATGTTTAATATATATATATAATGAGTCAAACAGCAGGTCGTCGTCGTCGTGTTGGTCGTGGTAGCCGTAAACAGGGATTAAAGCGTGCAGCTGCAAGGTCAGCATCTGCAGCAGCTGCACGAGCAGCGTCTGCATCTCGTTCTGCGTCTCAAGCTGCTTCTCGTGCGGCAAAAGCTGCTCGTTCTTCGTCAGCATCTAGGGCAGCATCTGCATCTCGTTCTGCGTCTAAAGCTGCTTCTCGTGCCGCACAGGCTGCAAGAAGTGCTTCTCAAGCGGCGTCCGCGTCTGCTTCAGTTGGTCGTGCATAGTAAAATAATAATGTAACTAATTAGATTATTATTTTTTGTTTTGATGTTTTCTTGTCTTACGCTTTTTATGTTGTTTATTTTTTCGACGCGTTCTTTTTTTTTTACCTCCTGATGTGTCTTGCATAGGCTGTGGTAATGTTGATACCGTTGGTTGATAATTTTCATTTCCCTTTGCAGTAAACTGAGTAGCAGGAGGAGTAATGTTAAAAGTAAAAACATTGTTAGCAGGAGCAGGAACATTTACAGGAAAATTAAAAGAAGTAGGTTCAGGACTTGGTTCGACACTTGGTTCGACACTTGGTTCAACACTTGGTTCGACAACAGGTTCGACAACAGGTTCGACAATTGGTTCGACACTTGGTTCGACACTTGGTTCGACACTTGGTTCAGGTTCATTTGGTGTAATAATAGGTGTTGTTGGAGTTGTTGGAGATACAAAATCAGGAGTTGGTTCAGCAACAGGTTCAGGTTCATTTGGTGTAATAATAGGTGTTGTTGGAGTTGTTGGAGATACAAAATCAGGTTCAGGTTCAGTGTCATAGTCAGTGTCAGTCTCAGTGTCATAGTCAGTGTCAGGCTCAATATCAGAGACAGGTTCAGAAACATTATCATCAGGTTCAGAAACATTATCATCAGGTTCAGAAACATTATCATCAGGTTCAG
>Ga0105103_10000715_pt1 | contig 18621 bp, 16 predicted proteins | sample PPLLaktember2015_2_FD_79107 | JGI IMG/M metagenome (GOLD analysis project Ga0105103, IMG submission 79107) | Freshwater sediment microbial communities from Prairie Pothole Lake near Jamestown, North Dakota, USA - PPLs Lake P7 Core (6) Depth... | ecosystem: Environmental > Aquatic > Freshwater >...
CCGGCACTGGCGGGCGCGCTGGCGCTCGGCGGCTGCGCGACCACCAGCGAAACCAGCCAGTCCCTGCCGCAGCTACCCTCGCCGTCCCCGCCGTCAGGGTCGCAGGGCAGCCCGGGGTCGCCCGGCAGTCCGGGCAGTCCCGGCAGTTCGGGTCCGTCGAGCCCGTCGGGTCCTTCCAGCCCGTCCGGCAGCCAGGGGTCGCCCGGCAGCCCGTCCGCGAGCCCGGGTTCCTCGCCGTCGTCCTCCGGTGGCCCTTCCGGCAGCGCCGGCGAGGCCGGGGGCGTGCCCGCGCCCGAGCGCTGGCCGCAGCCGGCGTCCGAAAGCGCCGGCGACACCGGTCAGGCGCCGGACACGGGCGCCAGCCGGTCGTCCGGCCAGCCGTCGGGCGGATCACCGGGTGAAGCCGGACAGTCTGCAGGCCAACCGGATGGCGGATCGCCCGGCGAGGCCGGGCAGTCCTCCGGGCCACCGGCGGGACAGTCATCGCCCCAAGGCACCGGATCCACACCCGGTGCGTCGGGAGCATCGGGCGGTGCGAGCCCTTCCACCGGTGGCACGCAAGGGGGCGCCCCCACCGCCGGGTCGCAGCCCGGCAACCCGGGAGCAGCCCAGGGGTTCCCCGCCGGCTCTCCCGGCAGTTCCGCCGGCGGCTCGGCCAGCGGCGGTCCGGCGGGTGCGGGCGGCGGCGGCCCGATGACTGCGGAAGACAAGCGCGCGCAGATCGATCGCCGCTTCGACGAGACCTTCGCGGTGTTCGACGAGCGAATGCGCAAGGAGCAGGAGACGGTCTCGCAGGAGCGCGCCGCGCGCGGCGGAGGCGCAGGCCCGGCGGGCGGCAGTGCTGCGGGCGAGGAAACGGGCGACGGGCCGTCGGGCGAGGGCGACGAAGGCGAGGGCATGCCGGGCGAAGGCCCCGGCAACGACGGTGGCGATGGCAGCGACGGCAGCGACTCCGGCGGCCGCGGCGAGTCCGCGGGCGATCGCAGTGGCGAACAGGGTGGTGGCGGCGGCGTCGGTGGCGGCGGCCCGCTCGGTGGCTCCGGCCCCAGCACCGTGCCGGCGGACATCCCCGACGGCCGCGACGACGACATCGTCGCGAGGCAGTTGCGCGAGGCCGCCATGAAGGAGACGGACCCGGAGCTGCGCGAGCGCCTCTGGGAGGAATATCGGCAGTACAAGCAGAGCACCCGGTGAAGCAGATCGCATCCATGAACCGCGATGGCAACACACGCGCAGGGACACGCGCCGGCACGACGTTGGTCGCGGCGCTGCTCGCCTTCGCCCTGCTCGGAGGCTGCGTGGTGCAGGACCAGCGGCCGATGGCGCGCATCGCCGCGGAGAAGGCGACGGTCGAGGTGGCCGAGGACGAACTGCTCGATGTCGGCGTGCGCCTGTTCGACCCGAACGTCCCCGAGGACGAGGAAGAGCAGGAGAAGCGCCGCATCTTCCCCGAGGTGCGCAACGCCGAGTCGCGCTACATCCCGGTGCTGATCCGCGACACGCTCGAGGGCACCGGCCAGTGGGGCCAGGTGCGCGTGCTGCCGCGCGACGGCACCGGCATGGAAGTGTTCGTGGACGGCCGCATCCTCGAGTCCGACGGCCGCGAGCTCGAGCTCGAGATCGTGGTGACGGATGCGACGGGGCGCACGTGGCTGCGCAAGACCTACGAGGGCGAGGCCGACACGCGCGCCTACAAGGACGTCATCTCGAAGCCACGCGACCCGTTCGAGAACGTCTACAACACCTTCGCCAACGACCTGCTGGCGGCCCGCCGCGCGCTCACGGTCGAGCAGCGCCAGCAGCTGCGCCGCGTGGCGGACATGCGCTTCGCCGCCGACCTCGCGCCGTACGCCTTCAAGGGCTACCTCGCGCAGGACCGCAAGGGTCTCTACACGGTCACGCGCCTGCCGGCCGAGGACGACCCGGTGGTGCAGCGCATGCAGCGCGTGCGCGAGCGCGACTACGCGCTGGTGGACACGCTCAACGAGTACTACGCGAGCTTCGGCGACAGCATGGCCGAGCCCTACACCAACTGGCGCAAGTACAACCACGAGGAGCTCGAGGCGGAGTCGCAGGCGAAGCGCGAGGCGCTGACCCGGCAGGTGCTCGGCGCGGTGGCGGTGGTGGGCGGCGTGATGGCCGGCCAGAGCACCAACAGCAGCGCCGGTTCGGCCGCAGCCACCGCCGCGGTGATCGGCGGCATCTACGCCTTCAAGAGCGGCTTCGACAAGCGCGCCGAGCTCAAGATCCACACCGAGTCGCTCAAGCAGCTCGGCGAGTCGTTCCAGTCGGAGGTGCAGCCCATGGTCGTGGACGTGGAGGGCCGCACGCTGCAGCTCAAGGGCTCGGCCGAGGAGCAGTACGCCGAGTGGCGCCACCTGCTGCACGAGCTCTACGAGAGCGAGACCGGCCTGCCCGCCGCGACCAGCGTCGCGACGCCCTCCGGCAAGCCCTGATCGTAAGGTGGAGACCGGCGTCATGCTCGAGAGCGGGCGGGTTCTGGCTGCGCGGTTCGGACTGCTGCGCAAGCTCGGCCAGGGCCACTCGACGCAGGTCTGGCAGGCGCGCGACCGTGACGCGGGCGTGGACTGCGTCCTCAAGGTTCTCACCGAATCCTCGCCGGCCGCGCGCGAGCAGTTCCTGCGCGCGGCGCGACTCCAGCAGCAACTCGGGCACCCGAACCTGCAACGCTGCGAGTCCGTGCACGACGGCGAGCCGCCGTTCGCAGTGTTCGCCGAGGTGGCGAGCAGCGACCTCTCGGCGCTGCGCGGACGTCCGTGGCGCTCGCTGCTGCCGGTGCTCGCCGGCGTGGCCGAGGGCCTCGCCGCGCTGCACGCGCGCGGCCTCGTGCACCGCGACCTCAAGGCCGCCAACGTGCTCGTCACCGCCGACGGCGTACCCGTGATTGCCGACTTCGGGCTCGCAGCGACGGCCGGCGATGCCGGCGCACCGCGCGGCGGATCGCCGTTCAGCATGAGTCCCCAGCACCTCGACGGCGCCCCGCCCGAGCCCGCGGACGACATTTACGCGTTCGGCGTGCTGGCCTGCGAGCTGATCACCGGGTATCCGCCCTTCTATCCAGACGCGCAGACCGCGCGCGTCCGCAGCGAGTTGCCGACGTCCCTTTCCACCCGCTTCGGCGTTCCCGCAGCGCTCGATGATCTGGTGCTGCGCTGCCTCGCCAAGGCTCCCGCCGAGCGGCCGGGCGATCTCGTCGCCGTGGCTGCGAGCCTGCGCGAGCTCGTGGCCGCAAACTCGGAGCAATCCCTGCGCGCCGAGCGGGCTGCCGTTGCGCTGCGCCCGCCGGCCGGGGCCGAGCCCGCGATCGCGCCGCAGTGGACGCGCAGCGCCACCGCCGGGCCCACGCCGCAGCAGTTGCGCTCCGAGGGCTTTCGCCGCGGGCTGGTGGCCGCCACCCTCGTGGTCCTGCTGCTCGGCGCGGGCTTCGTGTTCTTCCTGCTGCCGGACTGGGTCGAGCGCAGGGCCGCGGTTCCTGTGCCAGCCGAACCCGCGGCCGCGCCCGCTGCGCCGATACCGGCCACGGCCCGACCGAACGAGGACCTCGAGCGTCTCGCGGTGGCAAAGCAGGAGTTCGAAGAACTGCGCCCCGCCGTGACGAAGCGCCTCGAGGCGCTCGAGGCCCGCACGGCCGGCGCGTGGGGCGGCGAGATCTTCGCTCGCGGCAAGCGCGCACTGACCGAGGCCGACGCCGCCTTCGGCCGACGCGAGCACGAGGCGGCACTCGCGAGCCTGCGCGCCGCGGACGCCGATCTCGCGGCCACCGAGAAGCTCGCCGCCGAGCAGTTGCGCGCGGCGCTCAACGCCGGTGCCACGGCGCTCGAGCAGGGCGACGCCGCGGCGGCGCGCGGGCAGTTCGAGCGTGCGCTGCAGATCGATCCGGCGAACGCCGTCGCCAGGCGCGGCCTCGAGCGCGTCGCCACCCTTGGCGAGGTGTCGGCGTTGCTGGCCGAGGCGCGGGCGGCCGAGGAGCGTGGCGACCGCGCCGCGGCCGAGGCGGCCTTCCGCAAGGCGCTGGCTCTCGACCGCGATACGCGGGCGGCGCGGGACGGGCTCGCGCGCCTGCAGGCGCAGGCCGGCAACGCCGCCTTCGCGGGCGCGATGTCTCAGGGCCTGGACGCGCTCGCCCGGCGCGATTACGCAGCGGCCCGCGCGGCCTTCGAGCGCGCGGGACAGATCCGGCCCGGTGCGCCCGAGGTCGCCGACAGCCTTGCGCAGGTGGAGCGCGCCGTCGGGGACCGCGCGCTGGCTGCGCACGTCGAGGCGGCTCGGCAGGCCGAGCGCGGCGAGCGCTGGGCAGAGGCACTCGCCGAGTACCGCAAGGCGCTTGCCATCGACCGCAGCCTCGCCCTCGCGCAGCAGGGCGTCGAACGTGCCGAGCCACGCGCGATGCTCGACGCCGAGCTCGCAACCTACCTCGAGCGGCCCGAGCGCCTGTTCTCCCCCGACGTGCGCGCCGCGGCGCGAGCCACGATCGCGCGTGCGCGCGGCCTCGACGCGCCCGGCGCCGCGCTCGGGCGACAGGTCGCGGCCGTGGACGCGCTCATCACTGCGGCGGAAACGCCGCAGCGCGTCGCGCTCACCTCCGACAACCAGACCGACGTGACCGTGTATCGCGTCGGTCGCATCGGTACCTTCGAGCGCAAGGAGCTCGAGCTGCTGCCGGGCCGCTACACCGTGGTCGGCATGCGTGCCGGCTACCGCGACGTCCGTCGCGAGATCACGCTGCTGCCCGGGCGCGAGGCGCCGACCCTCGCGATCCGCTGCGAGGAGCCGATCTGAACAGCGCCCTCATCCTGCGCGAACCGCTGGGCGAGCGGGTGCTCGGCCCGGGCGACTTGCCGTTGTCGCTCGGCGGCACCGGTGCGGACCTCGCGCTGCCGTCTGCTGCCGGCACGCTGGCGTGGATCGGCCTGCACGACGGCCAGCTGTTCGTGCAACCGGCCGACGATGCGACCGGCGTCGTGCTGCACAACGGCACGCCCATCGCCGGCTCCACCTGGCTGCGCAGCGGCGACGTTCTCGACGCCGGCGGAGGGCGGCTCAAGCTGCGGCTCGAGGAGGGCCGTCGCGTGCTCGAGCTGGTCGCCGGCGGCGCGGGCAATGCGACCGCGCCGCCGGCTGCCGAAACTGCGGCGACGGTGGGGGGTCTCTCCGCGGGCGAGGACGAGCACATCGAGCCCGTCGCCTTCCGCCGGCCCGACGCGCAACGCGCGCCGCCGGCGCCGCGCGAGGTGCCCTGGCGTCGCCTCGCGCTCGGCGCGGCGCTCGCGCTGCTGCTTGCGGTCGCGGCGGTCATCTTCACGTCCGTGCCCGTGCAGGTCGAGATCGAGCCGACGCCCGAGCGCGTCGCGTTCGAGGGCGGCTGGGGCGGCCTGCAATTCGGCACCAGCCACCTGCTGCGCCCGGGCTCTTACCGCCTGGTCGCCAAGCGCGAGGGCTACGCGCCGCTCGGCGTGCCGGTCGAGATCACGGCCGATCGCAACCAGCGCCTGAGCTACACGCTCGAGCCCCTGCCGGGACGCCTCGAGGTGGTGCTGCCGGTGCCCGGCCGGGTCAGTATCGATGGCCGTGCGGCGGGCGACGCGCCGGGCCCGTTCGAGCTCGTCGCCGGGCGCCACACCGTCACGATCGACACCGAGCGATATCTCGACGCCACGGTCGAGGTGGAGGTCGAGGGCCTCGGGCGACTGCAGAAACTCGAGCCCGAACTCACGCCCGGCTGGGCCGAGGTCTCGATCGTCTCCGAGCCCGCAGGCGCTGAAGTGCGAGTCGGCGGCGAAGTGCGCGGCAAGTCCCCGCTCAGCCTCGAGCTCACGGCCGGCTCACATCGCCTCGAGCTGCGGCTCGACGGATTCAAGCCCTGGGTCAGCGACGTGCAGGTGCAGGCCAACGAGCCGCTCGCGCTCGGCCCCGTGCGCCTCGGCCTGCCGGACGGACGGCTGGTGGTGCGCAGTTCCCCGGCCGGGGCCAACGTCACCGTCGGCGGCGCCTACCGTGGGCGCACGCCGCTCGAGATCGACGTGCGTCCCGATGTCGAGCAGGCGATCGCCGTGCTGCGCGAAGGTTACGAGCCGGCGCGCCGCGATCTCAGCGTCGCCTCGGGCGCGCGCGAGGTCGTCGAGTTCAGGCTGGTGCCGATCCTCGGCTCGGTGACCGTGCGTGCGACGCCTGCCGATGCGCAACTGTTCGTGGACGGCGTCGCCAGGGGCGCTGCCGGGCAGACGCTGCAGCTCCCAGCGACCGCCCACGTGCTCGAGGTGCGCAAGCCCGGCTACGCGACGCATCGCGCGACCATCACGCCGCGGCCCGGACTGCAGCAGGAACTCGCGGTGACCCTGCGCGAAGGTGCGGCGCCGGAGCCGGCCACCGCGGCAGTCGCGGCAACGCCGGTGCAAGGCGCTGCCGATGGCAGCGCACCTGCCGCAGCACCGGCGGCGGCCGGACCACTCGCGTCGCTCATCCGCAGCAAGGCGGGCCAGGAGCTCAAGCTCGTGCCCGCTGGCGAGTTCACCATGGGCAGCCCGCGACGCGAGGCCGGCCGCCGTGCCAACGAGTCGCAGCGCGCGGTGAAGCTCGAGCGGCGCTACTACCTCGGCCTGCGCGAGGTCACCAACGCCGAGTTCCGCCAGTTCCGTCCCTCGCACCGCTCGGGCTTCGTGCTGCAGCAGACGCTGGACCTCGACCGCCAGCCGGTGGTCGGCGTCACCTGGCAGGACGCGGCGGCCTACTGCAACTGGCTGAGCGCCCAGGACGGCCTCGAGCCCGCCTACCTCGAGCAGGGCGGCCGGCTGGTGCCGGTGGTCCCGCTCAACACGGGCTACCGCCTGCCGACCGAGGCCGAGTGGGAGTGGGCGGCGCGCTCGGGCGGCGGCGCGCTGCGCAAGTATCCCTGGGGCGATGCGCTGCCCGTGCCGCCCGGCGCCGGAAACTTCGCCGACCGCCGTGCGCAGCCGCTGGTCGCGCAGGTCATCGCCGACCTCGACGACGGCTTCGCCGCGACGGCGCCCGTCGGCAGCTTCGCGGCCAATCCGCTCGGCTTCTTCGACATGGGCGGCAACGTCGCCGAGTGGGCCCTCGATCTCTACACTGTCCAGCCGGCGGCAAGCACGGTGGCGGTCGATCCGGTCGCGGCCGGCGCGGGCGCGATGCACGTCATTCGCGGCTCGAGCTGGCAGCACTCCGGGGTGACCGAACTCCGGCTGGCATTCCGCGACTACGGGGACGGCAAACGCAATGACCTCGGCTTCCGCATCGCGCGTTACGCGCAGTAGCCGCAGCCTGCGGGTCGCGGTCGCGTTGTTCGCGGGCGTGCTCGCGGTGGCGACGGTGCTGCGCGCGCAGGAGACCCCGCCGGCGACCGAGACCGCGCCTCCGCCGGCACCGGCACCGGCACCGGCATCGTCGCCGGCCGAAGAGACTGTGCCGGAACGCACGCCCCCGGCCGCGAACGCTGGCGCTGCGGGCGGACAGCCGGCATCGGCCAAGGGGCCGACGAACGCGCCACCTGGTCCGGCAAGGCCCGTCGGCCCGACGCCGGGCCGCTTCGAGCCCACCGAGAAAGTCCGCGCCGATTTCGACGTGGCCTTCCCCATCGACATCTGAGCCGGAGATCCGCGGCATGGCCCGATTCAAGTCCCGCGCCCCGAACGAGCTCATCTACAGCCTGTTCGCCTTCATCATCATCGCCATCGCGGTGCACGCCGCCTACGTGACGGTGATCCGGCCGAAGGCGACGGCGGTGCTCGCCGAGCAGCGCGTCGCGATGCAGAAGGACGCCAACTACGTCGCGCAGCGCTCGGTGTACGTGGTGCTCAAGGACTGGGAGCAGGAGTCGGCCATCATCCTCGCGCTCTGGGCGATCGCGGTCATCGGCTACAAGGCCTGGCAGACGCGCCGCGAGCGCCAGATGCTCGAGCGCAGCCTCATCGAGGTGCCGGAGGGCATGCGCATCCTCCCCGAGGACATCCGCGAGCACGCGCGACTGCTCGAGGCGCTGCCCCCCGCGGACGCCCAGCGGCTGGTGCCGCGGGCGCTGCTGGTGTCGCTGTACCGCTTCGGCGCGACGCGCAACGTGCAGGACGTCTCGGAGGCGGCGCGCGGCGTGTGCGAAGCGGAGGCGGACCGGCTCGACTCGGAGCTGTCGATGCTGCGCTACGTCGCCTGGGCGATCCCGGCGATTGGCTTCATCGGCACGGTGCGCGGCATCGGCGACGCGCTCGGCGAGGCGCACAAGGCGGTCTCGGGAGACGTCTCGGGCGTCACCGCGGGCCTCGGCGTGGCGTTCAACTCGACGCTGATCGCGCTGCTGATCAGCATCGTGATCATGTTCCTGCTGCACCAGCTGCAGCTCGCCCAGGAGCGGCTGGTGCTCGACAGCGAGACCTACCTCGACCAATACCTCATCCGCCACATGCAGGTGCGCTGACCTGCCCATGACCCTCGCCCTCGAGATCAACGACGTCGGCCTCGTGCTGGTGCGCGACGGCGAGATCGTCGCCGAGGAACCCGGCTGCGCGATGCTCGACGGTCGCACGGTTGAGACCGGCAACGCCGCGCTCAAGCGCGCGCGCCTCAAGCCGCTCTACGCCGAGACGCGGCACTGGCAGGACCTCGGTACGGCGGCGCTGCCGCGGCCGATGCCGGCCGCGGCGACTTACGCCGACGTGGCTTACGCCCAGCTCGCCGCGCTGGCGACGGACCTCCCGGGGGACGCGCGCGACACGCTGCTCGCGGTGCCCGGCTGGTACTCGCGCGAGCAGCTCGCCGTGCTGCTCGGCGTGGCCCGCGAGGCGGGCTTGACGGTGGTCGGGCTCGTGGACGCGGGCCTCGCGGCGTCGGCGCTCGAGCCCGTGCCGGAGTCGGTCGTGCAGCTCGAGCTGGCGACCCACCAGTCGGTCCTCACCGTGCTCGATCACGGCGGCGAGCTGCGCCGCTCGGGCTGCGAGCTGCTGCCCCGGCACGGCTGGATGGCGCTGCAGCAGGCCTGGCTCGACCTGGTTGCCGCCGCCTTCGTGCGTCGCACGCGCTTCGACCCGCTGCACGAGGCGGCGAGCGAGCAGCGGCTGTGGGACGCGTTGCCCGGCTGGCTCGGGACGCTCGCGCGCGAGCCCGGCGTGACTGCCGAGGCGTCGGCGGCCGGGGAGACGCTCGCGGTCGAGCTCTCGCGCGAGGATTTCGTGGCGGCGGCGGGCCCGACCTACGACGCCGTGCTGCACGCGCTGCAGCGGGCGCGGCCGGCGCGCGGGCCGCTGCAGTTGCGCCTGTCGCAGCGCTGGTCCGGCCTGCCCGGGTTCGCCGAGCGGCTGGCGGGCCTGCGCGACTGCGAGGTGCTGAACCTTCCGCGCGGCGCGGCGGCATTCGGCGCGCTCGCCTACGAGCGGGTGCTGCGGCGCGACCCGCAAGCGCTGGTGCTGGTGCAGCGGCTGCCCGTGCCGCTGCGCGCGGCTGCAACCGCGCCGGTGGCCGCCGCGCCGTCGGTGCCGCCCGCGGCGCGCCCGACCCACCTCGTGTACCGCGGCCTCGCCCGCGCGATCCTCGACGAGCCGCTCGCGATTGGCGCCGCGGTGCCCGCGGGCCGGCGCGCACTCGTGGTGCCGGCCGGTCCCGGCATCTCCCGGGTCCACTGCTCGATCGCGCGCGCCGCCGACGGCGTGTGGCTCGCGGACCTGAGTACCTACGGCAGCTTCGTCAACGGCGAGCGCGTCGGCGGACGGGTGTCGCTGCGGGCTGGCGACAAGCTGCGGTTCGGCAGCCCGGGCGTGGAGTGCGAACTGGTGCGGGTGGTGGACGACGATGGCGCGGCGTCGTAAGGCCGAGGTCTTCAGCCTGTCATTCCTGGACGTGATCGCGTGCGGGTTCGGCGCGATCGTCCTGTTCTACACGATCCTGAGCGCGCAGGCCGGCGTGCAGCGGCAGGCGCGCAACGACGACCTGCAGGCCGAGGTGGACCGCCTCGAGGAGGAGGTCCTCGAGGGCTACAAGAACCTCGTCGTGCTGCGCAACTCTCTCGAGGGCACGGACGAGGCCGTGCCGGCGGAGGGGCTCGCGGCGCGCATCGTCGAGGAGACCGAGCGGCTGCGGCAGCAGCTTGCCGAGGCGGAGAAGGACACGCTGTCGAAGCGCGAGACCATCGAGCGCCTCAAGCAGGACCTGAAGTCGCTCGAGGAGGGCACTCGGCGCTTGAGCGCCGGCACGCCCGACGAGGGCAAGCCCGGCACGCGCATCAAGGGCTTCGTCGGCACCGGCGACCGGCAGTACCTCACCGGCCTGAAGGTCGGCGGGAAGAACATCCTGATCCTGGTGGACGTCTCGGCGAGCATGATGGACGACACGGTCGTCAACGTGATCCGCCTGCGCAACATGCCGGAGTCGCGGCGCATCGCGGCGACGAAGTGGCGTCGCACCGTCGCGACCGTGGACTGGCTCGCCTCGCAGCTGCCGGGCAGCTCGAAGTTCCAGGCCTACGCGTTCAACACCAAGGTGCGGGCGCTGGTGCCGGGCAGCGAGGGCCGCTGGCTCGCGGCCGACGACCCCGCCGCGCTCAACGAGGCGCTGCGCGAGTTGCGGCGCACCGTGCCCCAGGACGGCACGAGTCTCGAGAACGTCTTCGCCGCGGTGGCGGGGCTCTCGCCCCGGCCGGACAACATCATCCTCGTCACCGACGGGCTGCCGACCCAGGGCGCGTCGCCCCCCGCGGTGAAGCGCACCATCGACGGCGAGGGACGGCTGCGGCTGTTCGAGCGTGCCCTCGCGCGGCTGCCGAACGGCGTGCCGGTGAACGTGATCCTGCTGCCCATGGAAGGCGACCCGCTCGCGCCCGGCGCGTTCTGGGCGCTGTCGCGCCGCACCAATGGCGCGTTCATGAGTCCGGCGAGGGACTGGCCGTGAAGCGCTCGCGGCTCGGCCGCCGCGACGTCGAGGTGTTCAGCCTGTCGTTCCTCGACGCGATCTGCTGCGGCTTCGGCGCGGTGATCCTGCTGCTCGTGCTCACCGAGGTCGGCGAGCCCGTGGTGTTCGAGAAGTCGCGCGAGGAACTCGAGGGCCGGGTGCTCGACCTGCAGGAGCAGCTCGCCGAGATCCGCGGCACCAGCGAGGTGCTGAACCGCGACCTCAGGGCGCGGCGCGTGCAGCTCTCCGAGGAGCAGCAGAAGATCGCGCGCCTGCGCGGCGACCTGAGCTCGCTGCGGGGCCAGTTCGAGTCCTCGCGCAAGGACGCCGAGGTGGCTAACCAGATCGAGGGGCAGCTCGTCTCGGCGCAACAGGAGCTCAGCGAGGAAATGAAGCGGCTGCTCGGCGCGCAGTTCCGGCGCCGCGACGACTCGCCGGTGGGCGGCGTGCCGGTGGACAGCGAGTACATCATCTTCATCATCGACACCTCGGGCTCGATGGCGAACTACGCCTGGCCGCTGATGCTGCGCAAGATGCAGGAGGTGCTCGACGTCCACCCGACGGTCAAGGGCTTCCAGGTGATGAACGACGAGGGCGGGTACATGTTCCCGTCCTACCGCGGCAAGTGGCTGCCGGACACGCCGGGCCAGCGCAAGATCGTGCTCGACCGGCTGCGTGACTGGTTCCCGTTCAGCAACTCGAGCCCGGTGGAGGGCATCGTCGAGGCGATCCGCACCTACTACTCGAGCGGGCTGCGCATCAGCCTGTACGTGCTCGGCGACGAGTTCACAGGACCGTCGATCGACTCGGTGGTGCGTGCCATCGACGTCATCAACCGCGAGGACAAGACCGGCCGGCGGCGCGTGCGCATCCACTCGATCGGCTTCCCGGTACGCCCGGACGCCCCGCAGTACACGAGCGTGCGCTTCGCCACGCTGATGCGGATCGTCTGCGACCGCAACGGCGGCACCTTCGTCGGGCTCAACGAGCCGTCGACCTACCGGCGCTGAAGGCGGACGTGCGACCATGAAGCGCATGAACCAGGGTATGCATGGTGGCGGCTCGCGACCCCAGGCCCGGCTCGCAATGCTGTGCGGGCCGCTGCTCGCGCTGCTCGGGGGCTGCGGCGCCACGCAGTTCCAGGTGCAGAGCGAGATTCCCGAGCCGCTGGTGACGCGCATCCCCGTCGTGGTCGGCTTCCACCTGCCGGCCGCCTTCCGCGAGGCCGTCCACCGCGAGGAGCGCGACGGCGTCGAGTACGTGATCGAGATCGGCGCTGCGCAGGCGGCGGGCTTCGGGCGGCTCATGAATGCGCTGTTCACCCGCTCGGTGGCGGTGTCAGAGCCCGGCGCCGCCGCCGCCACCGATGCCGAGATTCGCGGCGTGCTCGAGCCGGTGCTCGAGGACTTCTCGTTCGTGACGCCGCGCGACACCGGCACGCCGCTGTACGCGGTCAGCCTCAAGTACCGCATCAACGCCTACCGGCCCAACGGCGAGTTCGTGGACTCCTGGTCGTTCACCGGCTACGGCACGCAGGCCGGCAGCTCGGTGCCGGGGCAGGGCAAGGCACTGCTGCAGAAGGCGGCCGCCGTCGCCATGCGGGACGCGGGCGCCAAGATCGCCGTCGAGATGCGCGAACAGGCGATCGTGCGCGGACTGATCGAGGCGCCCGAAGGCGCGCGGCCCAGCGAGATTCAGCCGCCGCCCTGAGGTGGCTCGGTCCCGGGCGCAGCGGCGTCCGGGGACGCGGCATCGGGCGCAGGTTCATCGGGCGGCTCGCCTGCCGGCGCGCCGCGCAGCACGAAGAAGGGCTGGACGAAGCGGACGCCTGGCGTGTCCACGGGCGCACCGTCCACGAAGCGCGGCCGATAACGGCCGCTCTCGGCGGCGCGCTGGCCCCGCGAGCCGAGCCGCGGGTCGCCGCCGTCCGCGACCACCCGCGCATCCTGCACGCGCCCCTGGGCGGTGACGGTCATCTCGACTTCGACGTCGCGCCGCTCGACTTCCTCGGGCGGGCGCTGCGCGTAGCGATTCCATCCGTCCGGAGCGACGAAGTTGAGCAGCAGCGGGGCGCCGAACAGCGCCTCGCTCGGCGGCCGTCCGTCGTCCGTCACCTGTGCGGCGGCCTTCCATGCCTGCTGGTAGTGGGGCAGTGCGCGCTCCGGCGCCTGCCTCGATTGGTGCCAGTCGCCGAGCTGCAGGCGCACGGCCACGACGATCGCCGGTGGCGCGTCCGGGTGAGCATCCGCGATGGCGACCGCCCGCTCGAGGGCGCGCAGTCCCTCGTTCTCGATGGTGCTCGGGCTCAGGCTCGGCGGGCCGGGCATGACCGGGTCGTGGTACATGGCCCGTCGCTCCTCGTCCTCGGACGACTGTGCCCGGGCCGCCGGGTCGTAGATCCATCGCCGCGCGTTCTCCGCGATCCCGGTCAACGGACCAATGAGCTCGAGCGCCTCCGGGCCCTTCAACTCGGCGAACACTTCCGCGGAGCGCTTCAGCGTGGCCCGCGAGGCGTCGTAGGCGCGGGCACGCATGTACCAGCGCCCGAAGGACTCGAGTTCGCGGGCGTAACGCAGGCTGCGCTCGCCGGAGCGTCGCCCGACGAGCCGCAGTGCGTAACGGTGTGCCTGCAGTGCCTCCTCGGGACGGCCGAGTTCCGTGAGCGAGTCGGCCTGCTTCTCGAGCAGGGGCAACTGCTCCTCGTTGAACAGGCCTTCCGCGCGCCGGTTGAGCGCAATGGCCCTCTCGAAGGCCGGTGCGGCCAGGTCGTGGCGCCGCGCGTCGTAGTAGGTGAGCGCGAGCCCGGCATGGGCGCGCGCGTAGCGCGGGCTCGTCAGGCGTCCCGCGGCCTCGATCAGCCCGATGGCGCGCTGGTAGCTCGCCTCCGCCGCGACGTAATCGCCGGCGGTCCGCTCGGCGAGGCCGAGGTTCATCACCGCGACGGTGAGGTCGTCCGTGCCGGCCGCCCCGGCCTGCTCCGCCAGCTCGACAACCTTGCGCGCCTGCTCGACCGCGGCGGCGTGCTGCCCGGCCTCGAACAGGCGCTTGAACTCCGCATAGGCCGCCTCGGGCGAGGCGTCCGCCGGCCGGGGCGCATCGGCCGCGGAGCTGAGCGGTGCAGGGTCGGACGTGCCGGTCGACAGGGCGGCCGCGGGCTGCATGCACGCCAGTGCAGCCAGCGCGATCAGCGCGAGGCAGGCGGTCGCGATGCGGCAGTCTCGGGCAGTCTCGTCCACGGACCGCAAATTGACACGGGCCGGGCAGCCGGTGCAATCGCAGCCGGCTCGCAGCCGCTCAGGGCCGCTCGAAGAGATAGTGGGACACCAGCCACTCGCGGCCGGCGTCGTAGCCGAAGAGTTCTGCGCAGGACATGAAGAACACCCGCCAGTACACCCACCAGCGGCGTGCCTCGGCGGCCCCGTAGGTGGCCGCGAGCACCGGCAGGACGCGCCCGCGTTCGCGGTCCATGTTCGCGAGCCAGGCTTCGGCCGTCTTCTGGTAGTGCGTGCCGCTCACGCGCCAGTGCTCCGCGAGCCTGAGGTCACGCTGGAAGTAGGCGAGCAGGTGATCGCTCGGCATGATCCCGCCGGTGAAGAAATAGCGCGCCATCCAGTCGCTCTCGTCGCGTACCTCGAAGGGGTAGGCGTAGCGCACGTTCGTGAAGATGTGCACGAACAGCGTGCCGCCCGGCCGAAGCCAGCCGGCGATGCGCCCGAGCAGCGTCTGGTAGTTGCGCATGTGCTCGAACATCTCGACCGACACGGCGCGATCGAAACGGCGGTCGGCCGGGAAGTCGAGCACGTTGGCGTCGCGCGTCAGCACTTCGACGTTGCGAAGGCCGCGCCCCGCGGCGCGCGCCTCGATGAACTGCTTCTGGGTGCGAGAGTTCGACACCGCGGTGATGCGAGCGTTGGGATAGTGCTCGGCCATCCACAGCGTGAGCGAGCCCCAGCCGCAGCCGAGCTCGAGGATGCGGTCGCCGTCGGCGAGCCGCGCCCGCTCGCAAGTGAGCGCCAGCATGCGCGCCTCGGCCTCGTCGAGCGAGGTGACACCAGGGTCGAAATAGCAGGACGAGTACTTGAGGTGCCTGCCGAGCACGAGCTCGAAAAACTCGCAGGGCAGCTCGTAGTGCTGCTCGTTGGCGGCCCGCGTTTCGATCGCGACCGGGCTCGCCCGCAGCGACTCGACGAAGCGCATGAAGTGCGCCTGCTGTGCCTCCGGGTCGCCCTTGTCCTCCTCGTGCAGCCGCCCGGCGAGCAGGCGGCGGATGCCGATGCGGATCAGGAAGTCCGGGAGAAGGTCACGCTCGAGCAGCGCGAAGGATGCGGAACTACGCTCGCTCAAGGCTCACTCCCGGCGCAGCAGCAGCCTGGACACCGGCTCTCCCGGCCGCAGGCGCGCGAGCTGCACGAGCACGTAGGTCGCCATCGCGAAATTGCCGAGCAGCATGATCGCCACGAACCAGCCGACGCGGGCGGCGAGGCCGCGTTCCTTGTAGAACACCCAGGCGTAGAAGGTGAGGAAGCCAAAGTATGCGTCGGCCAGTGTGGCGTACGTCCACCACCGGTCGGGCTCCGCCGTGAGGCCGCCCCACTGCCACAGCGGCTGGTTGAGACTGGCCGTGACGGTGATCACGAGCATGGCGGCGAGGATGCCACCGAACAGCAGGATGAGGGCGAGACGTGCGGTCATGGGCGCCGGTTCGCGCCCGGCGCCGCGGCGGATTCGGTTGAGTACCGCCAGACCTCGACGTCCTCGGCCCAGAACTGCGCCCCCCACCCGGCCTTGCGCTTGAGGTGCCCGAGGAACTCGGACGGGTCCGGCAGCTGTTCCCAGACCTTGGGCAGGAAGGTGGCGCGGCTGCCGCGCCAGGCAAGGACGAGTCCGTGCTCGCCCGGCACCAGCCGCGCGAGCAGCTCGGACTCGCTGCGCACCATGACGCGCTCGAGTGGCGAGAGCACCGAGACCTCGAGGTCGACGCGCCGCCACTCCCGGGCCCCGAGCGGCGGGAAGCGCGGATCGCCAAAGGCGCTGGCGCGGGCGTTCTCCCACACGTCGATCGCGAGCGGACGGCGCGGCTCGAGCGTGCCGCAGCAGCCGCGCAGCTCACCCGCGACCGTCAAGGTCACGAAGCTCGCGCGGGGCTCGCGCAGTTCGGCCGGCAACGCGGCCTCGACCGGTCCGACGGCGTTGCGGCGTTCGAGCTGCGACTCGATGGCCTCGCTCGCGGTCTCGAGCAACAGGCTGCGCGAAGCGGGTTCAAGCCTCGAAGAGTGCGTAGCTGCCATAGCCCACGACACGGGCGCGGTCGCCCGCCGTGTCGCCTGAATTGCGCTGGTCGATGAGTTCCACCTCGAGCCCGCGGTGCCGCGCGACCTGCATCAGCCCGTTGATGCCGCGGGCGCCGCAGGCCTGCTCGTCGGAAACATCGCTGCGCCGCGCGAGGATCGACTGAGTGGTCGTGGCGTCGAGCTTCCGGGCCTCGTCGGAGGTGTGGTAGTGGCTCAGGTCCGAGCTCACCACGATCAGCGTGTCGTCGCCGCCCCAGACGGCGTCGAGCGCGCGCGCCACCAGATCGGTCGGCGCGAGACCCGCGGCGACGGGCAGCAGGTCGAAGTCGTCGAGCACCGCCTGCAGGAACGGCAACTGCACCTCGAGGGAATGCTCGGTGGCGTGCGGTGCATCAGCGATGCCGGCGAGCCCGAGCCCGCGAAGGCGCTGCCGGCCTGCGCCGTCGATCGGCACCGGACCGAGCGGCGTGTCGAACCCGTCGAGCGACGGGATCGCGAGCCCGCGCAGCGGCACGCGGTGGGTCGGTCCGAGCAGCACCACATGGCGGATCCGCGCGCCCGAGTCGCGCAGCCGCCGGTAGGCGCAGCCGGCGACCGGCCCCGAGTACGCGTAGCCGGCGTGCGGCACGATCAGCGCCTTCGGCCGGCGCACGGCCCCCGACCGAGGACAGCCCTCGACGAAGCCGGCGACCGTCCGGCGCAGCTCGGCCGCATCGAGCGGATAGAAGGATCCCGCCACCGCGGGCGGTCGCAACCTTGACATGTCCACGACCTGGCTCAACATCCTGTGTCCATGGGAGAGCAAGACTCCCGGTGCCGCCTGCACAATCACGCGGGCAAATATCCCGCCGGCCGCCGGCGGTCGCCAACCGTATGAATACCCATTTTTCAGCAGTTGCTACGCGCCACTGGCGCCGGCTCGACGACGGCCGCGTGCAGTGCGAGGTGTGTCCGCGACGGTGCCGCCTGCACGAGGGCCAGCGCGGCTCGTGTTTCGTGCGCGGGCGCGACCGGGACGGCATCGAGCTTTATACCTATGGGCGATCCAGCGGCTTCTGCGTCGACCCGATCGAGAAGAAGCCGCTCAACCACTTCCTGCCGGGCTCGTCGGTGCTGTCGTTCGGCACCGCGGGCTGCAACCTCGCCTGCAAGTTCTGCCAGAACTGGGACATGAGCAAGTCGCGCGAAATGGACACGCTCGCCGACTCGGCCTCGCCCGTCGAGCTTGCGACCGCTGCGCGCCGGCTCGGCTGCGCGAGCGTCGCCTTCACCTACAACGACCCGACGGTGTTCATGGAGTATGCGATCGACGTCGCAGGCGCTTGCCGCGAGCACGGCGTGCGCACCGTCGCCGTGACGGCGGGCTACATCTGCCCAACACCGCGCCAGGAGTTCTTCGCCGCGATCGACGCCGCCAACGTGGACCTCAAGGCCTTCACCGATCGCTTCTATCGCCACGTCTGCGGCGCCGCGCTCGCGCCGGTGCTCGACACGCTCGTGTACCTGAAGCACGAGACGAAGGTGTGGCTCGAGATCACCACGCTGCTGATCCCGGGCGAGAACGACTCCGACGCGGAGCTCGACGCCATGACGCGCTGGATGCATGAGGCGCTCGGGCCCGAGGTGCCGCTGCATTTCACGGCCTTCCACCCCGACTGGAAGATGACCGACCGGCCACCCACGCCGCCCGCGACGCTGGCGCGGGCCCGCGAGCACGCGATGCAGAACGGCCTTCGCTACGTGTACACGGGCAACGTGCACGACCGCGCGGGCGGCAGCACGTGGTGCCCGCGCTGCGGCGCGCTGCTGATCGAGCGTGACTGGTACGAACTCGGTCGCTGGGGGCTCGCGCCCGATGGGTGCTGCGCCGGTTGCGGCGAGAAGATTCCTGGCGTGTTCGAGGCCCGGCCGGGGACCTGGGGTGCGAAGCGGCTGCCGGTGCGGTTGCACCGAAGCTGAACGCCTCGCAGGTTCTCAGCGACGCTTCTTTTTTGCCTGCCGACCCGCCGGCACGTTGGCGCGCAGCTCCTCGAGCCACACCGTCGCCGGCGAATCGCTCGGCGCGCGCCAGTCGCCGCGCGGCGAGAGCGAGCCGCCCGAGCCCACCTTCGGGCCGTTCGGCATCGCCGAGCGCTTGAACTGGCTGTCCTGGAAGAAGCGCCTGAGGAACACCTCTAGCCAGCGTCGGATGGTCGCGAGGTCGTACTCGTGCTGCTCGGACTCGGGCACGGTGTCGGGCCACGCGCCGGTGCCGCGGTCACTCCAGGCCGAGTGCGCCAGGAACGCCACCTTGCTCGGCCGGTAGCCGAAGCGGCTGACGTAGTACAGGTGGAAGTCCTGCAGTTCGTACGGTCCCACCACGGCTTCCGAGGAGTGCTCGGGCATCTCGCCGGCGCCCGGCACGAGCTCGGGTGAAATGCGC
>Ga0105103_10000717_pt1 | contig 18598 bp, 37 predicted proteins | sample PPLLaktember2015_2_FD_79107 | JGI IMG/M metagenome (GOLD analysis project Ga0105103, IMG submission 79107) | Freshwater sediment microbial communities from Prairie Pothole Lake near Jamestown, North Dakota, USA - PPLs Lake P7 Core (6) Depth... | ecosystem: Environmental > Aquatic > Freshwater >...
GTGTATGTCCATCAAACGACTCTCATCAAGGGTGAGTGTGTGCAAACTGCAACAGGTACATACTTATGAAGCATTATCAAAACTAGATTTAACGTTTGATGTAGCAGTGAATGCGCATAGATTTCAGCTAGTTCAACAGTTAGACACGCAAACCCTGCAATGCATAAAAATGGAGCATGAAGAAGCTCATAAACAAGCTGATGCATTAAAAAATCACCTTCAAAGCATATGCCCTCACAGGAAATTGCAAAAGAGCGGAGGAGATGTATGGCACGATTACCCAGACTACGGCTATAATCCATACATATATAGCTGTTTAATGTGCGAGAAGAGTTGGAGTAGTGCAGCTGGAGATTATAACCTAGATCAACGAGTAGTTGAAGATAACTCTAAAAAAGAGCAAAAGGGTTTATAGTATGTCAGATCGAAAATTAATTAGAGAAGAAATATTTCGCATCAATGTAAGCAGCCCTGTAAAAATGAAATACTTTGTAGCAAGGTATGAAGAAATTAAAGTTAACCAACCTGAACACACTGATTTTGAACTAGAACTTGAAGGATGTGAGGACGATCCCGATGCTGTTATCTATGGGTATAGAAAGGAAACTGATGAGGAGTATCACACAAGACAAGAAAAAGAAAAAAAGTGGCGGGAGGATCAGCGCAAACGGCAGCAAAAAAAGTTAGAAGCGGAACAACGCAAAGTAGAGCGTCTTAAAGCTAATCAAACCAAACGTGATCGGGAAATATATGAGATGTTAAAAGTAAAGTACGGCGAAAATTTACAGGATTTACCTTAAAGAAGAGGAAAGCACATGCTGCTCAGGTCCATCAAATTACATGTAAACAACAAACAGTTACAGCAAAACCAGTTAACTGTGAAAGCTGGTGTTTATAAAAGTGATGATCACTCAGTGCTTAAAATACATGTGACAGATTACAATAGTAAATTGTATGAGATACGTTTCAACATTGATTGGAGTACTTCAGATGAGCACACTGATTGGTTAGCTGAGTGCATAGCAAACTCGTTGATAGACATTATTGTGCAATGCAAAGAGAATTGTAGAGGTCAAATTCAGCAAGCTTTTAAAAATTTTTTAAATGTGCTTGACCTAAAAATTTAAATAGGAGGTAGCGATGCTCATTAGATCAATTCCACTTGACACTTTTCAGGAATCTGAACTAGCAGTTAGTGCTGGCATATATAAAGAAGGTGTTTGCAGTATCTTAAGAGTTGCTCTAACAGATTTTACCTCATCACAGCCGATAACATATGATACCAGCTTTAACGTTGACTGGCTCTCCCACTTAATTAAAACAAAGCACCAAAACACGCCAGATGCAGATGATTTAATCAAAGCTGAACTAGAGCAACAAGAAAATTGGTTAGCATTAGTAATGGTGCGTTCTTTGGAGAAAAACATTTTGAAATGTAAGCAACACTGCAAAAACCAAACTCAACAAGCATTTAATGCATTTTTGAACACATTTAAAGGAGATTAATATGAGAGTGTTAGTTATTGGGAGCGGTGGAAGGGAGCACGCTCTTATTTGGAAGTTATCCCAAAGCCCTAAAGTCACTGAGCTTTACTGTGCACCAGGAAACGCAGGGATATCTAAATTAGCTCAATGCGTGCCTATTACGTGTAACACTATCGCAGGTGTTGCAAAGTTATCAATGTTTGCAAAAACGAATGGGATTGATTTAACTGTTGTTGGCCCGGAAGTGCCTTTAGTGCATGGCATTGTAGATGCATTTAAAGCACGAAATATGCGCATCTTTGGACCGGAAGGCGCTCTTGCACAGCTTGAAGGCAGTAAAGTCTACGCTAAAACATTAATGAAGCAGCTTAGTATTCCGACGGCTGATTTTTTAGTGTTTGATAAAGCTGACGAGGCTAAATCCGTTATTCAATTTATGGATCGGCCGGCTGTTATTAAAGCAACCGGGCTTACAGCTGGCAAAGGTGTGTTTGTATGTAAAAATGCTAAGGAAGCTACGGAAGCAATAGAGCACATAATGGTGCGTCGGGCATTTGGTACTGCAGGAGAACGTATCATTGTAGAGAAACTTTTAGAAGGGCACGAGGTCTCGTTCATGGCCTTCACGGATGGGAAGCACATAGCTCCGATGCCTGTAGTGTTAGATTATAAAAAAGCGTTTGCAAATAATCAAGGCCCCAACACGGGTGGAATGGGGGCGAAAGGGCCTTTCGTTATTGAAGAGGCTGTGCGTACTGAAATCATAGAAACCATCCTTAAACCGGTAATTGCGCATTTTGCACAGTGTGGTACACCTTATAAAGGTGTTATTTATGCAGGGTTAATGCTAAGTAGCTGGCACCGGGAACCTAAAGTTCTAGAATTTAATGTTAGATTTGGAGATCCTGAGTGTCAAGTGCTAATGATGCTTCTAAAAACAGATCTCATAGATATTATAGAAGCTATTGAAGCTCAAAGATTAAATGAGTTAACCATTGAGTGGAGTAGTGAATACACTAAGACGGTAGCTTTAGTTTCCGGCGGGTACCCGAACGAGTGTGCTATCGGATATGAAATTGATGGGTTAGATAGAGAGTATCCCACTAAGCGATTTCCAAACACGCGAATTTTTCACGCAGGCACTGAGTTAGTAGATGGTAAAGTGGTGACTGCTGGAGGTAGAGTGCTCTATGTTACCACAACCGGTCAGAATTGCCATGAAGAGAATAAACTGGTTGTAGAGGACATTAATTTTGAGCACAAATATTATAGGAAAGATATTTAAGGAGTTGTTTAATGTTTACCCCGGATGATGATATTTGGTTTTATGCGGTTATTGCTATTGCGTTAATTATCACTATAAGGGCGTTTATTGAGAGTTGCCGAAATGTTATAAATTCTTTTCGAAAACATTGATTTTTCCATTAAATGTGTATATAATTAAGGCATAAGGAGGTGCTAATATGCTAGATACGTTACGCACTGTGTTTCTTATATTTACTCTCAGCACGGTTTTCATAGAAGGAATGCGCCTGATTCTTGAAAGTGGGACTAGTATATTAAAAGCATGGCTAGAAGGAACCTTGTAAGGGTGTCACTACCGTAGTAGCTTAGAAAGAAGGTGCCTATGACTCAATCAATGCCTTTTCTGAAGTACTTACACATAATAGCTGTTAATGATACACCTGAGGGGCAGTTTGCCAAAAAAGCTTTAGCTATGCCCGAGATAACACGAAAGTCCTCTCGGAAATATGTTATATGGAATCGCGTATTTAAGGATGCAGGGCTAGGAGATCTTTTCGAAAAAGTGTGGTATGAGTATCGAGAAACTACCAGAGTGATGACACATCAAGATATTAGAGGGATCACGATTTTCTGTAAAAATCTCAAGAAAGAGGTAGACATCCGCTCTAGCAAAAAGAGTAATATACTTGTGCACACTAATGGGTTTGCTGTAGTCTTGGAGTTTATGTGTGAATGCGGAGAGAAGCACGCTATTGATATCCCCGAATGGGCCCCGATTACTCCAAGTAATACATATAAGGAGGAGATCAAACATGCCTAACAACACATGTAATATTTTTTACTTTGTAAAGTAACGGAAATTTTAACTTAAGGATTACATATGAGTACAAACACACGTAATAACCTTTGGATAATAGAATTACTTTGGGCTTCAGCTTTAGCAATCCTTCTTGTATGGGTGTTTGAAAAAGTAACTGCTATGATGTAATGGAGGAAAGAGTATGAGCGATCTAACTACTGTTTACGCAGCACCGGAATTTTACATTCCGTGCTTGCGCAAAATGCGGTTTAAAAAACTGCCTGCAGCTCTCATAGATCGAACTGCAAAGGAAGTTAAAGCATTGTTACATTGTTGTCGAGACAGTATGCGTAATGCTAAAAAAGATACAACCACAATACGGTTGGATACCTTGAATCCATACTACAGCGAAGCTTTTGGCGTGTTACGGGGTTTAGCCCTGCTACACTACGGGTTTTTTGGGCCAGTAAATATTGATGGCTCTTCCCCAGTTCATAGAGTCAAAACCACCCAACCGGAACAGAATTTGAGTTGGTGGTTTGAGACATTAGTAGAAGAAACGTTAGCTGAAGAACATTTTAAAGGAGACAACCAATGTGATTACTGCTTTGCCCGTTATGGCAAAGATGCTGTGCGACGTTAACCCGTAACACGAAATTGGGAGATCAAAATCATGGACGCTTTGTTTGCAATCCTTAGTATTATTGGCGCTCTTTTGCTTTGGGTCTGCAATGCAAGAAAAACAGGATGGATTTTATTACTTACGGGGTTTCTGGGTTTAGCACTTTGTATATGTAGTATATTTATCACCAAGCCCGCACAAAAAACGATTGTATTGTCTATGGATAAAACTCGGCACTGTAGAATTACAGAGTCTGTAGTGTTTGAACTTCCAGATAATGTACGGATTGTCAAAGATGTGACGGATTACCCTTGGACGACATTTAACGACTCTTTAGTGTACCGTATTGTGATCAAAAATTAACTTTTCATATCTAAGAGGTAAGCGCATGAAACAGACCCCGTTACAGTATATTACTATAGGGTGCACAATCAAAGCTGAGTTTGGTCCTTGCGCTAAACCCGAAGATAAAGTAATAACCGGAGAAATTATAAACATCATAGATAGAAGTTCCCAGGGGAAGAATGATTTAGTGGTTATTCGGGGTGAATCAGGTAAAGAAAAAACATTCGATGCAGGTTGGGTAGTGGAGGTGCTGCGCCGACCGCACTTACCTGTTAAAAAGAGCAAACCAGGTGTAAAGGAAGACCTTTGGCTGTATAAGCTTTCAGATAAAAAAGGAAAACTATACGGACCACTGGACACTCTAGTTGCACTATGCATAGGGGTTGGATCTTCTGATATTGATAAAGCTAAATTGGAAAGCTGTTTCCAAAAAAAGCAAATCTGCGGTATTACTTCTATAGCAGATATTGATTGTACACTTTATGTAACAGTATGCACAAAAAGATTCAGAAAATCTGTGTTGAAAAATGCAAGCAAGCTTAGAATTAGAAAGCGGGAATTGATTCGGGATGCTAAGGAAAGAGAACGCAGATATGCCGCTGAATACTATGAATACCTTAACCGCTATGAGGCTAACTAGTATGAACACGATCGTTGGGATAGCTTGTAATAAAAGCTTGATTTTCTCCTAGTTTGTATGTATAATTGCGGCATAATAAGTCAATTCAAACAAAGGAGGGAATTCAAATGGACGATCTAAAAAATATAAGTAAAAAAGCGTTACTTGCAGAATTACACCGCCGTGAAGAGTTGGAGAACAAAGTGGAAGAAGAGCGTGTAGCACGCCAACGAGAATGTTGGCTTAATGCAGTGGGTACTTTATTACAGCTTGTGCCTGAGCACGGCCGTACCAGCTGCTCAGATGACGAGCCTCATAACACGGGTAGATGCACAAGATGTGATTTATTACAGGTTAAACGTGATCAGTATTGGCCGGAAGATCTTGTTTTAGACCTGCATATAGTAACACTTCGGAAAACGTGAAATATATCATGGAAACATCAACCCGCGAAGAGGAAATATATCATGGAAAAACCAACCTGCGAAGAGTTGAAGAGTATCAGTGGGATAGCCGCAATTACGAGACTTGATGCATTACCAGATGCCGAAATAATCGCAATTGTTCGGCGCATAGCTAATGAGTATTATAAAGAAAAACTTCAAGCAGAGAGTGAAATTGAAGAAGCTCGTATGGCGGATCAATTTAACGAAATATATGGATAATTTAGGAATTTAAATGTAGAGTTAAACTATGTTCATATATCGCCATGGGTTTAGAGAAACAAGAGATAAAGAAGTAATTTTAAAAATTCTAAGATTGTATTTGCAGGGTAACGGCTGTTTTCTTGCAACACTCAAAGATAAAAACCGTAACATAATTTATGAAGGGGTACGGCCTTTATCAATTACAACGGACTGCACGGAGAAAGAAGCAGTGCATATTGCTCTTACAAATGCAGACGTGCACTACCAACTTAGCATTGGATCAGTGGACTTAGATGATATTGAATACATTCAAGAAACTCTTGGGTACCAGGTAGATCTTGAAGTGCACGAGAGCAAAAAAGAACCACCTAACTACAAAGAAAGGTAGCTGTATGCAAATTGATCCAAAAACAATGTTATTCACAGGGCTAACGCAAGTGGAAGCTGATACTTTATGTAATCTTGCAGAAAATGTAGTAGTGCATGGCACTGTGCCATGTCATCCATTAACAGATGAGTGGTTTAGGATCTGTGGATTTACAGAAACATACAAGATACTTATTTGGTCTTCAGTTTTCCCGGCAAGAGCTCTCCTCTCCGTAGTGTGCTTTTATAAGAAACAACTAGAGCAAGCAAGGAGGTAGTAAATGGGACGAGTAAATGATATTTACCTACAGTATAAGGAACAGCTTGTTAAATTATTAAAACTCACCGTTGTACCGGGCAAACGTTTTGCAGTAATGCCATCTCAAGCACTTCTTACTGAAATGGGTATGCGGATGGTAGCAGGGTGCTTTAATTTTCGTGGAGTGGCAGGAGAAGAAGCTTTACTGCCAACATTTTACAATGTTGCTGGTAACACAAGTAGTGTTCCTATGGTATGTGCTATTGTAAGTGGAAGAGCTAGCGTACGCGGATTGATGGTAAATGGATTGATGATCGAAGCGGGCTTAGTACAGGGAGCAAACTTGGGATGGGGAGCTAACAACAACAAAAAAAGCACGCTCATTGTAACCGAAACATTGATCGATGGGAGTAATGCAGAGTGCATAGCAACGACACTTAAAAGGGCTGGTTTTGAGCCTGTTGCTGTGGTAACCTTGGTAGATTACCAAGAGAATCATGCAGCTGCACTTCTTAGTGCTAAGTTACGAATACCAGTATATGCAATTACCACCAAAGAAGAGCTGCTTGCGCCGTTACCGGAAGAAGAGTAAAAATATGCAAATAACGTGCTGTCTGGAGAATACAATGAGAGTGTCTAAGAAAGAGGTACACACTCAACTTGAGAATGGAATTGACAAACCAGACGCTCTCGTAGAGAGTCTCTATGAATTCATTAATGATCTTATAACCGCTATAACAGATCGGAATCAAATTTTAGTGCATGAGCTGCTTACTTCTTGGAGCTCAGGAAAGGAGTGAGCTAATGCTAACTAAATGTATACAGCTCATTATTCTGATTGCTTTTATCACTTGGGCTGTTCTAGCTATCCAATTAATTCTAACCGTTTCTAAATAAGGAGCATCAACCTATGCGTATTTTAAAAGCTGCTAGTTGTGCATTATGCACATTAGTTCTTTTTACGTGGGGTGTTCCCTTTTTCGTGGCAGGAATTCTGATAAATGAAGCCAAAGACGCTTACACTGCAGGTGTAGCTTTTGATGACGAGCGTGGAGTTACTTTTTGAAAAGTCCTAATATTTCTGCAGGAATTCCTTGATTTCCCCCTTGCCTCCTGGTATAATTATAGTATAACAACCAGAAAGGAGGCTCACAATGCCAACGTGGACAGCTGAAAAAATGATTAATTGGATGCAAAAAGATGATGCTCAAGTGGGTAAGATGCTGGTTGCCCTTTTACAAAAACAAACTCGCCAAGAGCAGCATATTGAAAAAACCGTTTTAAGAAATTTTCAAGGATTCAGTGCTACGGATGCTCCTCGCCTTACCATCTATGCAAAACGGTTTCAGTATCGCGGGTTTCTTACTCCAAAAGAACTTTACGTCGCTCGAAAAAGATTACATAAGTATAGTAAGCAACTTGCAGCAATCGCAAACGAAAAGCTTAGTTAAGGAGAGAGCTTGTGGAAAAGCAAAGTACCTTCCGAGGAAAGTACCTTATTGGACGCACTGGAACGGATGGTGTTGGAAGCACTTTTGAAATTCAACCAAAAGACATTCCGAAAAGAGGTATTACACTTTTAAGCCGAGGGGATGTTGATCAAGTGCTTGCTCTTATTGCTTTAGCTAAAGTTAGCACATCTACGGTCACGGGACACTTCACTGAAAACTACTTTGTACTTATCGAAGGAACTTCATTCTACCTGAGCAGACGATCCGGCTGTCAAATTGATTCTCAGGTTAGTTATGTGGCTTTAGAAGTGTATGCTGAAGAAGTTGCGCAGGAGTTAATAACAATGCTTAACAAAAGTAAAGAGTACTTAGATTAAAAAAGAAAGGAAGAGCTAATGACTCGTTCTGCTAGAAGTGCAAAAGTCTTTCTAGGTAAGTATTTCTCCGGAGCTATTGGAACTAATGATGTAGGAAATGCTTTAGTGCTTCGACGAAAAGATAATGAAGAAAACGTATTGATTCTAGTGGATAAAGGGGAAGTAGCTCAGCTTAACACCTTACTCACTTATGGGTTAACGTATTTTTTAGTCGGATGGGACTTAACCGGAGTGCAAGGGTATTGGACGGAAAATCTGCATATGGTTGTGCGTGATGCTTCTCTATACTTCGGAAGACGCACAGGAAATATTGATTGCACCACTATCTCTTACTTATTAGAAGTCCCAAACTCTGAAGCAGCCAGGGAATTGATGCATTTCCTGGAAGAAGGGCAAAAACATTTTATTTAACACATTCAGGAGGATTAATATGTGATTTTTTTTGTACCGCATCCTTAAAATCAGCACTGAAAAATGTAAAAGTTTAGTGTAAGTTATTATCTACTAATCACTCATTATTAACTCTTAAAGGAGATTTTTATGCTACATAAAACCTCTAAATTTTTTACAGCTCTTAGTGTCTTTATATCAATTATGTTTACATCAATTTTAGCGCAGGCCGCTATTAGGGACGTGCCTGGCCAATATGCAACTGTAACTGCTGCCGTAAATGCGGCGGTAAATGGTGATACTATTAGGGTAGCTTCAGGTACGCACTATGGTAGCTTCACCACATCTAAACACTTGATTATTGAAGGACAAGGTCCTGAAGTTACCATACTACATGCAAATTGGGCTTCATATTATGCAAAGGTGATTCATTCGTATGTGTCTTATCCAGTTGGCTATTACGACCCAGGATCATTAACTATAAAAAATTGCACTATAACCGGTGCAGCAGGATCGGCTTTGTCAGTATCAGACTCCATACTAATTTTGGAAAATTGTGTTATTAGAAATAATGGAGGATCGGCGTATTATTGTGGAGGAGGCGCAATTTACGGCAGCCATTCTCCCAATGTAGAAATCAAGAACTGCATTATTCGAAACAACACGCATCCTGCTATGGCAGGAGCGATATATTGCAGCTACGAAGATAGGTTTTCAATATCCATTTGTCAAGATGGCTTTAAAATGTTTAACACACTGGTATATGATAACAGTACTAGCGATTATGGTCCTCACATAATCTATATAAAGCAAAGTGATAATGCAGCACGTCCAAGTAACGGTGGCAAAGTATCCCATTGTACTATTACGCAAAACACGGATACCAGTTGGATAGACCCTATTTTAACAGTTGATGGGTCTAACCCGTGGCTTTTTACTGTGATGAATTCTCAGATAGTTGGAAATATACCTGAACCTCAAATTGGATATATGACTCTTCAATACTGTTTGGTAGAGTCATCGTATTATGGTGGAACAAATATTGTTAGTAGTTCGCCAGGTTACAGAAATGCTGGTCTTCATGACTTTAGATTATTGCCAGATTCTATTTGTATAAACGCTGGAATTCTGGATGGTGACAACGACGACGATTTCGATGGATTTTCTAGGACTGCATTAAGCCCTGGATCATCTAACATTGGACCTTATGAAACTTGTGACTATACGGTTCAAGTGGGGGGAGTTGACCGCACTTTAAGAGGATGTCTTGTTCCATAGGTAACGGAATCTAAGTTGAAATACGAGGAGGTGGGTGAAAAACTTACCCACCTCCTCTTATAATAGAGAGGTAAGTAAATAATGGTAGATTTAGTAAAACTTAACCGAGCTGCATCAGCAATATTTGCAGCTGTAGATGAAAAGGTTGCTAAAAATATATCTGATCTTCTTTTAGCAGCAAGTAAAGAAATTAAGACTCTTCGTGCAGAAAAGGAGCAACTTAACACCTTGCCTGAAGCTAAACTAACTAATAAAGATGTTGTTAATTTAGCAGAATTCCTGCACAAACAAACCAACGGAAAAGCTCAAGCAGCTTCAATGGAATTATATATTTGTCAATGGATCCACAAAGTTAAAGGTGTTGATTTTTTCGCAGAAGAATTAAACCAACTTAAAAAAAATGAAGCGACCTGCAAGGGTAAGTAATATGAAACAGCAATCCCAGTTAGCTACACAAATTGTAATCACTTTACAGGCAAACGGTTTTAAAGCTGTCCTTGCAGGGGGCTGCGTGCGAGATAGTTTCTTAAACCTAGTTTCAGAAGATTATGATATAGCTACTGATGCTACCCCAGATGAAATAGAAGCACTGTTTCCTCACACCATACCTGTAGGTAAAAGCTTCGGAGTGGTTGTTGTAGTGCTTGAAGGTATTGAATTTGAAGTTGCTACATTTAGATCAGATGGCACATATAGTGATGGGAGAAGACCAGACACAATTACCTTTACTACGATGGAAGAAGATGCAAAAAGACGAGACTTTACGATTAACGGGCTCTTTCATGATCCCGTAACGGCAATTACTTATGATTTCGTTGGTGGAATGGTTGATCTCAAAAATAGGGTGCTGCGTTTCATCGGGAACCCTCACGAAAGAATAGAAGAAGACAAACTTCGTATGCTGAGATTTATCCGATTTGCTCTTCGATTTGCTCTTTCTATGGATGCCGCGAGCTGTGGAGCTATTAATAAGCATGCAACTGACATTAAACAAATTTCAGCTGAACGCATCGGTGAGGAACTTGTCAAAATATTTACAGGACCTTCTCCAGATAAAGCTTTGGAATTGCTGCACGAATCAGGCCTTTTACAAGAAGTCCTCCCAGAAGTAGCAGCTTTGAAAGGCTTAGAGCAAGGGGAAAAGTACCATCCGGAAGGTAATGTGTTTGAACACACTAAACTTGTAATGAAGGCCGTTGCACCTTCAATGATTCGACGCTTTGGTGCTTTATTACATGATGTTGGAAAGCCTTCTGCATTTCGTATGCGAGATGGTAAGCACACTTTTTACGGACATGAAACACTTGGAGCTGATATTGCAGATCACATATTGAAAAGGTTAAAATTTTCTAATGAAGACCGTGCAGCTGTTGTGTATTTAGTAAGAAACCACATGCGCTTTTTCAATATTGAACGCATGAAAACAGCTAAAATAAAAAAGCTTTTTCGTGAGCCGTTATACTTTGATCTGCAAGAACTGCATAAAGCAGATGTGGAAGGGTCAAATAAAGATTTAAGCACCTATTATGTTGCTGTTGAGAGGTATGCAGAGCTTTGTGCAACCTTAGCACCACCTAAGCTTTTAACAGGTTACGATTTGCTTGCACTTGGACTGAAACAAGGACCACATTTTAAAACTATCTTATCAAAAGTGGAAGATTTGCAATTAGAAAACATCCTTAACACAAAAGAGGAAGCATTAGCTTACGTGCAGCAAACCTTTTTAATGATGAAAGGAGAATCTAATGGGAATAGCTGATCCTAGATTAACACGAAAATGCCCTGTTTGTGGAGCTCAAATGCACTTACAGCAATATGCAGGCCGCTTATTGCCCGAGGGAGCTGTTTGGTGACAAGTTATCTGCCCTAACGTTTTAACGGAGAAGCACACCTACGAGGAAAAAACATGGTTTGGGCTCACTGGAGACGCTGCATAGCCGTATAAAGACCAAATAACTGCTATTAATGTTTGGCAACAGTCTAGCTGTATGGATAAGACAATAGCGCTTTCAAGAATATTTTAGCCAAAATATTGGAAGGGTTCACGGGAACCACATCAGACAGATCCGCTACAGTTTTAAACATTCTTGAACGAACGTTGTTAGGTGCACCAGTGTCTAGAGAAACACTAGTTGCAGCTGCTACAGACCTCAACAAGGAATTAGATAACGGAAAGCATTCAGCTGCATGGCTTGAGTATCAAATTTTCGATTCATTAAGAATTATGGGAAAAGATATTTAGGTGGAGAGATGCTATGACGTACCCAATTTATGACCCTCATGTGCATTTCCGTGACGGTAAGCAAGCTTACAAAGAGACTATAGCACATGGACTTGAGCTTGCATATTCGCAAGGTGTGCGCCATGTCTTTGACATGCCGAACACTCGTGATCCCATTCTTTACCGAAAGGATGCAGATAAACGGTTAAAGCTTGTGCCTAAAAAAGAAAAGAGTAGATATTTTATCTACATAGGTGTAACATCTAATGTTCCACAACTGCAAGAAGCTATCGAAGTGGTGCATACCAAAACGGAAGCTATCGGGTTAAAAATGTTTGCTGGGCAATCCGTAGGCGGGTTAACTGTTCAAGAAAAATCTGATCAGCGAGTGGTCTATCAAACCTTAGCTACTCAAGGGTACAAAGAGGTATTAGCTGTTCACTGTGAAAATGAAGCTTACATGTACTCTTTGGATTTCAATTGGCGGGATCCCTACTCTCACACAAAAGCTCGACCTAAAATTGCCGAAATTGAATCCATTAAGGATCAAATAGAGCTCGCTTTAGAATCTCAATTCTCTGGCATTTTGCATATATGCCACATCTCATGTAAAGAGTCCGTGGATTTAATTGAAAAAACACGTAAAGAAACAGGTTTGCACATAACGTGCGGCGTAACACCGCACCATTTGATGTGGGAAGATTCTAAATTAAGAGGGGATCACGGACTTTTATACAAAACAAACCCGCCATTGAGAGATTTACACGACATGTTTGCCTTACGGCAAGCTCTCTATGATGGCAAGATTAATTGGATAGAAACTGATCATGCTCCTCACACTCTCGGTGAAAAATTACACACCAACAATCCACCTTCCGGGTACCCTTCTTTGTACCTCTATCAAGATCTACTTCAATTACTTCGACAGTGGTGCTTTTCCGAACAGCAAATTCGTAAAATTACATCAGACAACATCATAGAGACATTTAAACTCTAAGGACAGTCTATGGGCAAAAAGGAAACTGTTTGTTTTGGGGTTTAACCAGTAAAAAAATAGCACGAAAGGGATTTATGGGAGACTATTTTGATTTAATAGTTGAAGGTATAACTACTAATGCACAAAACGGTAAAGCTTCCCTTCAGGATGTGCAAGTGAAGCAAGTGTCCAAAACTAAGCTTGTGCAAACTTTACTCGAAGACCCTGAATTACGTGCAGTTGTTCTGGATACATTACAAAATACAGAGCTCTATGAGATTTGGAAAAATCAATTTCCAGCATTTGTAGAGTTCGCTGGACGTGCCGGACTTTGGAATCAAGAAACACGCCGAGCTCTTGTTAGATATGCTAAGTTGGAAGTCCCGCTTATGAGAAAGGCTATTATTGAGATCCAGAGGTGCAGGGATAGTGTCTTAGCTAGTTTAGGCCATCCTTACTTTTTACTCACAAAAGAAGATTATGAGATTCTCAAAACCAATAGTGATGAAGCTATCGTCCGGGTTTACGAATCACAATATTATGAGCATACCCATGGGCATGTTTATCTCTCTACCTGGCCTTGGTGCGAGCTAGAGCAACCCCATTGCAAAGGTGCTTACTGCACTCAATGCTCCTTCAAGCAGCGGCACGGGGAGTGCCACAGGGATGCTTCTGATTTACATAAACAAGTTAAGCTCTTCGGGCACATTAGAGATATTGCTCAGATTTTCAAGCAAGATTCTCGTTGGGAAAAAGTTTGGGGCCTTTGTGACTGGCTTCCTTTTGTTGAGCAAGTTAAACAAATCTATCAAGAAACACAAGAATTACTAGGCGACGAGTTTGAGGAAAGGTGAGTGCTATGCAATTAATACCTACACTTAAACATCACTCCGATGGCACTGAGTATTACAGTTTATCTGCAAACGGACATTTTATAGGCATCGTGAACAAGCAAGGTAAGGATTACTTAGCTCTCGGACGCAGAAAACCGGTTAAAACTCTTCAAGAAGCAGCATTGCAACTCTTAGAAGCACGAATAATGCAATGTTTGAAAAATAGTGACAACTGTAAGTATTTTCAACTATATAAAACAGTGCAAAATCAAAAAAAGAAGCGAAATAAACCATAGCAAACCTTGATTTTTCCTGTGCCTCCATGTATAATTAAGACATAATTGGTTAGTTAGAGAGGTTAGTGAGTGTAAAGTTTAAACATTAACTAACTAACAGGAGGTACATCCAATGCCCACCACAGTTACCGAACAGGTAGATCTGATTCCAGAAATCGGGGAGAAGCTTAAAAGAGTCAGAAAGCAGAAAAAAGCAACTGGACAAGTTATCATCGCTGAGGCAGGGGGCACTACTCAGGTTGTTACCGAAGCTCAAAAAGTGGAAATGAGGCACAAGATTGATGAATTGCTCAGGCTGCGAACTGAGCTAAAAAACCTTGGTGACCAGGAAGAAATTCTGAAGAAAGAAATAACCAAATTCATGGCCAGCGTCAAGGCCGAGATTATTCGAACGGAAAAAACTGAAGCTAAGATGTGCGGTGGCACTAGGCGAACTGTAAGTCCAAAAACGTACTATGAAAAAGTCGGCCTGGAAAAGTTTTTAGATTCCGTAAAAGTGGAGCTGAAAAAAGCGGCCCAGCACCTGGCCGAGTCGGAATTGGATGTAATAGCTAAAAAATCCAAGTATTCTTTTGTTAGAGTTGGTGCCCTGGTACCGGATAGTGCCAAAATCCTTTATTTATAAGATCTGAAAGGGTAGTCTCATGAGCAAAGTGCAACAAATTCAAGCTTTTCTTGCTGCAAAAGGAATCGCGGGTGTTATTGAAGCGGAATCTGAACGAGATGTAAGAATTCCTAGAGACGATATTGTTAAAGCATATCGGCACTTAAGCGAAAATGAGGCTTATGAAACTCTGCGACAAGCTGTTGGGGCGGAGCTCGGCCTTCGCGTATATTACAGTATGAAAAATGACGATTTTTTATGGTTAGCTTGCTTGCCCTAAAGATCTGGTACCTTAAGAAAAAGGAGGAAAGCTAGATGAGGATTTATGTAGTTTTTAGTGATCCAAATTTAAAACCAATCTATTTTGAAGTGGGAAGTGAGGGCCAAGCTGGGGAGGACCAAGCTGGAGGAATTTTAGCTCGCATTTTTCCAGCACAATACCGGGATGATTTTGAAAATGTGGAGTTTGCTATACCTGAAGATGAGTTGGAAAAAACTCTCCAGGACTACAAGGAGTGCACTGGGCATGCTGTTGCGAACAACTCTTTTTTGTATGCCGCCGCTCCAGTTAACTTTCAGTTAAAATGTGATCATTGTAAGACTCAACCTGAAGTTTGCAAAAGGTCTAAGACGTGTAAAACGTTGAATTTAGACCCGAATGCTACCTTACCTGAGAAATCTCAGGTAATCGGCTCTTGGACTTTACAGTACTATTACAATCCACAAACGGATAAATGGCGTTTTATGCCAAAGGAACTGGACGGTACAGGTCTAATGAGTCCAGATTACCCGACTTTTGAAAACGTAGTGGATGCAGGCGTTACCTGGGCTCTCAATCAATAATAGAATTATGTGCAAAAGGGGGCTCAAAAGAGCCCCCTTTCCCCTTCTAAATACACTCTTTGAAAAATTCTCCAGATTTTAATATTCAAAAACTGTAAAAATGAATTTAGATATGTTGATTTAATGAATATTTTCTTTTAACGGAGGAGAAATGCATGACTAAATTAACAAGAAGGGACGCAAGAGTTATAAAATTCAGCAAGGAAAATCCTCAATTTTTAGCAGCTAAGTATGATGTTTCTGTGAGACAGGTGTACAATATAAAAGCTGGGCAAAGCTGGTCAGATATTACTGCAAGATCGCAATACATAACCAGCTGGGCGCAGCTAACACCTAAAGAAGTTGTGGCCATCCGTAGAAGCAAAGCTTCTATACAAACTTTAGCAGATAAATTTGAGCGCACCCCTAGGCAGATTCGTAACATTCTCAATAATAAGTCTTGGAGATTTATTCTTGGCACAAACTAAATGTCCACTATGCCTCAACACTAAACCATTAATTGAGGAACATCATGAAATTCCTAGGGCCGCTGGCGGTGAAGGCGGCCCTACAATTTTTATATGCAGTGAGTGCCACAAAGCACTGCATGCTTGTGCTCAAAAAATACTGGCACGAAATGGTACAGAAGCAACTCAAATTGCTCAAGCAACATTTAAAAATCAAGCAAAAGCCAAAGAGTTGATCAAGAGCATTGTTGCCTCCACTCTAAAAAAACGAGATGGAAGAATACCAGATGAACAAGTTCCTTACAGACTTACTTTAGTATTCCCAGGGCCTATGAGACGCTACCTGGAAGTGCTAGCTAAAGATACGAGACGTTCTATAGTTGAGTATGCACAACAGATAATTATTCAACATATTTGCAATCAATTTCCTAAAGATAACATAAAAGAAATCGTTCAAAATGCAAAAAATGAATTGAGGGGAGTTAATGTTTGAAAAGGCGCCAACATTATTTACACTTTCATCTATTTTGAAACACACTCAAAGCGGAGATAAAGCTCTTGTTAGAGGTGAGTGGGTGCCTGCACGTCCTGCAGGTTATTTTTCTTTAAAGAACAGATTTAAATATGCATGGCTTGTGTTTGTAGGTAAAGCAGATGCCTTAATGTGGCCTGAGGATCTGTAAATGCAATACATGCATCCTTTTATTTTAAAATGGCATCATGGCAGATGGCACGTTAAAAATGCGGGATTATTTAAGCAAGCAAGTAAGCAAACCAAAGATCCAATCGCGCTTGTCCCTTCCTGGGAAGCTAATTATGTGTGGTTAATCTTTTTAAAAAGAAACAGATCGCACAGGGCTTTTTGGTTAGAATATAGAATATTAGTAAGAAATGCTGAAAAGGAAAACCATGCAAAATAGATTAATCTTCGGATTAGACGTAAACACTAAAATTGAAGCTTTAGAGCTTGTAAAGCTACTAAAAGAAAAAGTGCGGTGGTACAAAATTGGATTAGAACTGTTTTGCTCTGAAGGGCCGGATGTTGTACGGGAAGTGCTCCAAGAGGGAGTGCAAGTCTTTTTAGATCTGAAATTTCATGATATTCCTAACACCGTAACCGAAGTAGCTAGAGTAGCTACAAAACTTGGTGTGCATATGTTTAATGTGCACACTCTAGGAGGCTCTGCAATGCTGAAAGCTGCTGCAGAAGCTGCACATCAAATATACGCTGAGCTTAACTTAGCTTCTAAACCTGATATCTTAGGTGTTACGATGCTGACCTCTATGCAACAATCTGATCTTACCGAGCTAAACATTAGCAAAACAGTTGCAGAGGAGGTGCATGATTTAGCTCTTCTAGCACAAAAACACTGGTTAAATGGCGTGGTAGCTTCTCCATTAGAAATTACAACAATTAGGCAAGCATGCGGCTATAATTTTCTTATTGTAACTCCTGGTATTAGACCGGTAGGTTCTAAACCAGACGACCAAAAAAGAAAAATGACACCTGCTGAAGCAATCGCTGCAGGGGCCAACATGATCGTAGTAAGTAGACCTATCCGAGAAGCGAAGGATCCATTAGAAGCAGCAAGTGCAATTTTAGTGGATATGGAAAAGGGTGTTCAAAACCGTAAAATACAAATGGACGAGGAGTGCACTTTACCAAAAAATTTTTTAGATAGTTATTATCAACACCATCAAGTGAAGTGCCGAGGCACGCATCATGCAGGATTTCAAAAGAGGGTGAAATAATGAACATGAAGAAACTGCATAAGCAAGCATCACAATATTGCCGAGCACTTTATGCTTCTTTTAAGTTTTTGCCAGCTAAATGCAACACGAATCCGCAGGACAAACTGGTTAATTTAGTCCAATATAAAAGTGCTGTTCTAGAAGCAGCTTTCGGGATTAAGGGTTATATATTACCTGAGGATATTGAAGAGATTCGTCAATGGACTCTGGATGGGTGTGCAACTATAGTGCAATACATTCGAGAGCATCTCCAAGCAAAATTCCCGGTTGATGGTAGTGTTTGCCCTTGGTGCGTGCAGAGCATCAGCACATACCTAAGTTGTGACTTGTGCGGGTACCAACGGCGCCACGGGAAATGCAGCGGTACGAATCACAATACGTACTCAGACGCACTAACTGTTTTGAATAAATTGAGTAAGAACCCTGAGTACCTCTTGCGTGGTATCCATGATATACCAGGACTGCAAAGAGGCATGCGTAAAATTATATTTGCTTAGAGGATTTGTATGTTTTTTTCGATCAAAGCTTTATATGCTTCTTTTAAATACTTACCATCTACAACTTTAGATGCAAAAAGCACACTATTAAATCTTGTGCTATACAAACATCGAATTTTAAGTGCTCTCAGCATTACTGAATCCCTTGTCAAAGATGATATAGATGATATTTGTAGTTGGCCTATAGAGGATTGTGAGCGTATTGTCAATCTGATGCAAACTCTCCTTTCGCGCCCGAAAAAGAGCA
>Ga0105103_10000718_pt1 | contig 18593 bp, 15 predicted proteins | sample PPLLaktember2015_2_FD_79107 | JGI IMG/M metagenome (GOLD analysis project Ga0105103, IMG submission 79107) | Freshwater sediment microbial communities from Prairie Pothole Lake near Jamestown, North Dakota, USA - PPLs Lake P7 Core (6) Depth... | ecosystem: Environmental > Aquatic > Freshwater >...
CGTCGATGATGCCGTAGTTCTTCCCCTGCTCGGCGGACATGATGTAGTCCCGCTCGGTGTCCGTCTGGATACGCTGGGCCTCCTGCCCAGTGTGGTGCACCAGGATTTCGTTGATGCGCTCGCGCATGCGCAGGATTTCCTTCGCCGCGAGGTCGATGTCGGTGGCCTGGCCGCCGAGCCCGCTCATCCACGGCTGGTGGATCAGGATGCGCGAGTTGGGGAGCGAGAAGCGCTTGCCCTTGGTGCCCGCCGCCAGCAGGACCGCCGCAATCGAGGCCGCCTGCCCGATGCAGAAGGTCTGCACGTCCGGACGGATGAACTGCATGGTGTCGTAGATGGCGAACCCGGCCGTGATCGAGCCACCGGGGCTGTTGATATATAGCGTGATGTCCTTGTCCGGGTCTTCGGCTTCCAGGAACAGCATCTGCGCAATGGCCAGGTTGGCGACGTTGTCGTCGACCGGCGTGCCGATGAAGATGATGTTGTCCTTCAGCAGACGCGAAAAGATGTCGTACGCGCGCTCGCCGCGGTTGGTCTGCTCGACCACCATCGGCACCAGCGTGTTGTGAGGCACTCCGTATCGCATGCGTGTCTTCCTGATCCCCTGAGCCCTGAACCCTTGGTCCCTATCCCTATATCGACACGATCTTAGCTTTACCCAAGGCCCAGACGACCGCCTTTTCGCGCCGGAGGCCGGCCGCCAGGCGCGGCAGCTCGCCGTCCTGCTCCAGACGGGCCCGGATCGAGGCCGCCGAGCGGCCCGTGCCTTCCGCATAGCGCTCGAGTTCGGCCGCGATGTCCTCTTCCGAGACGGCCAGCGCCTCGCGCCGGACGATTTCGTCGAGGGCCATGGCCGACTTCACCGATTCGGTGGCCGGTTCCTGCTGGGCCTGCCGGAACGCCGCCCAGTCGATATTCATCTGGCGCGGGTCGATCCGCTGATCCATGAGGCGGCGCGCGAAGTCCTGCATCCGGCGCTCCACCTCGTGGTCGATGAGGGTGGGCGGCACCGCGAAGGGCACGCGCTCGGCCAGCTTCTTCATCAGGTCACTGCGGACCTGGCGATCGGCCGATTCGGTGGCTTCGGCCTCGAGATCGGCGCGGACCCGCGTGCGAAGGGCCTCGAGCGACTCGAATTCGCCCAGATCCTTGGCGAACTCATCATCGAGCGCGGGCACCACGCGGCGCTTGATCTCGTGTACGGTCACCGTGCAGTCGAGTGTGGTGCCGGCGAGGTCGGCCGCGGAATAGTCATTCGGGTAGGTCAGGGTGAACGACTTGGTCTCGCCGACCGCCATGCCGAGCACCTGCTCGTCGAAGCCGGGCGGGTTGCCGGCGGCGCCCATTTCGATGGAGGCCTGCTGGTGCTTGTCCTCCGGCGCCTTGTTGCCGTCCTTGTCGGTGGCCTGCCGCACCAGGTCGACCACCGCGGTGTGACCCGCCTCGACCACCGTGCCGTCGACCGGCTCGAAACGGGCGGCGCGCTCGCGCAGGCGCTCGAGCGCCTGGTTCACGGCTTCCTCGTCCACCACGACCGGCTGCTTGCGCAGCTCGATTTCGGAAAGATCGCCGGGGTCGAAGGACGGCACCACGTCGAAGGTGGCCGTGAAGGTGAGCGGTTGGCCCTCCTTGACGTTCAGCTCCTGGATGCTCGGCTGCTCGACCGGCTGCACACCGAGCTCGGCGAGGGCGTCCTGGACGGCGTGGCCCACCAGATGCTCGGCGGCATCCTGAAGAATCTGTCCCTTGAAGCGCTGCAGCACGACCTTGGCCGGCACCTTGCCGGGCCGGAAGCCGGGCAGGCGGGCCTGCTTGCTGTAGCGGGTCGTCACCCGCGTGATCTCGGCGTCGACCTTGTCCGTGGGGATTTCTACGACGAGATTCTTGCGAGTCTCGCTGAGGTCTACCAGTTCCGTCTTCATTCGTCTTTGGTTGGGGTGTGTGGTGGAAAGGTGGTGCGAAAGGGGGGAGTCGAACCCCCATAGCCTTGCGGCTACCGGATCCTAAGTCCGGCGCGTCTGCCAGTTCCGCCACTTTCGCTCATGGGTGGGCTGGAACCTCGTACGCCAGCGTAGCATGGTTCATGACTTTCCCGTGACGGCCGGTCGGGGTGGCCGTGCACCCCCAATCCATTGCGGTGTCCCACCCCGCGTGCTACCATTCGCCCGCCGTTATGTCCGCACTATCCCTGAACCTCAACCCTTATTTCGGCTTATTCACGACGGAGCTGAACGGGACCCAGGTGCCGACGCTCGTGCGCCATTCTGAGGCGCCGTCCACCATCCCGGACCCCGAGACGGGACGCCCCTTGCGGATCTCGACGCTCGAGAGCCGCGCGCGCGCCATCTGTCCGTCGTGCGCCACCACGGCCGAAGGCGGGTTCATCTCGTTCGTCGGGGACCTCCGCCTGGCCTACGCCTGTCCTTCTTGCGTGCAGCTGGTCTGGTTGCCGGGGGCATAGGGCGGAAAGTTCAAAGTTCAAGAGTTCAAGAGTTCAAAGTTGAGTTCAAAGTTGAGTTCAAAGTTGAACGGGGTCGATGGCCTCGTTTTGAACTCTTGAACTTTGAACCTTGAACTCGTCGTCCGCGGCGTTCGTCACCAGCAGCTCTTCCACGACCCCGCGGCGATCGGCTCGCGTGTTGATCGCGCGGCGTGCCGGGACGCGAACCGCCCGCAAGCCCGCGGCCCGGGCCAGCCCATCCGCTTCGAACAGCTCGAGCACGACGGGCGCCGTCGAATTGCTGAGCAGCACCCTCACTCCTCGCCCCGCCAGCGTCACCGCGATGTGCTGCAACCGCGCCTGATCCGCGTCCGTGAACCCTTGCGCTGTGTAGGACCGGAAGTTCGCGGTCGGGGAGAGCGGCGCGTACGGCGGATCGAAGTACACGAAGTCACCAGGCGCGGCGCGATCGACGACGGCCTCGAACGAGCCCAGCGCCAGCCGGACGCCCGGGGCGGCGAGTGTCGCCGAGACCGCGCGGAGCAGGCCGGCATCGGTGATGCGAGGCTTGAGATAGCGGCCCGGCGGCACGTTGAAGCCGCCTGACTGATTGACGCGAAACAGCCCGTTGTACCCGGTGCGATTCAGGTAGATGAGCATCGCGGCCAGATCCGGTCCGTAGGCATCGAGCGACCCGCCGGCCCTGCGCCACGTCAGGCGAAGCGGGTTGAAGCGCTGGTCGCGCACGCGCCGATAGTGCTCGGCGCCATCGGCCGTGTGACCGCGCTCCAGCCGTTCCAGCGCGCCGATCACCGCGTCCACCGAATCGCGCACGCGCAGATAGCAGCCGATCAGGTCGGGGTTCTCGTCGGTGAGGATCGCGGCGCGCGTGTCGAACGCCCCGCGGCTGACGAGATCGAAGAAGACCGCGCCGCTGCCGAGGAAGGGCTCGTGATACGTGCCGAAGCGCGGGGGGTAGAAGCGACGCAACTGCGGCAACAGCTGCCGCTTGCCACCCGCCCACTTCAGGAAGGGACGCACGACGCATGGTAGCGCATCCGCACCGACCGCACGATTCACTCGAGTCGAGAGCTCACAACGACGACTCGCCCTCCACCCACCACCACAAGGCAAGCGCGGAGGTGAGGAGGAGAGCCGCGAGCACCACCGTGCGCAGATCGTCCGCCAGCCGCGACAGCCAGGGCTGCACCGCGGCGCCGAGGGCCTCGATCGTCGGGCGGTCGACCGTGAGCCAGCCGAACGAGTACGCCAGCGCGAGCCCGCCGATGATGATCAGTCCCACGCCGAGGGTGATGGCGATGTTGAAGCCGATGTCGACGATCTGCTCGGTGCGCCAGCGCTCCTGACCCACCCGCTGCATCACGCGCGCGGTGAACCCCGGCGGCGGCGCCGGCACGTCGCGCGCCTGGAGCGTGCGGTCCAGCGCACGCGCCACGGCCAGGCTCGCCGTGCACCGCGGGCACGTGGCCATGTGTGCCTCGCCATCGGCGGGTGGGCGCTCGCCCTCGGCGATCGCCTCGATGAGTTCGTCCAGCTGATGACAGGTCACGTCAGCGAAACTCCGTCTCGAGCAGATGGCGCAACTGGCGCTTCGCGCGGTGCAGGTGCGTCTTCACGGTGCCCATCGGCAGGTCCAGCGCCTCCGCCAGCTCCTCGTACCGCAGGCCCTTCATGTAGTGCCCGTGGATGAGCACGCGGTAGTTCACCGGCAGCCGGCGGATGGCCTTCTCCATACGGTCCCGGAGCGTCAGTTCCTCGAACGACCTGTCTGCAGCGCCGAACTCGCGCGGCCGACCCTCACCCGTGCCGTCGAGCGGCTCGGTCGGCGCCGGCCGTGGTTCCGCCATCAGCAGGTTCACTGCCACCCGATAGATCCATGTCGACAACCGCGACTCGCCGCGGAAATACGGCAGGCCGCGGTGCACGCGCAGGAACACCTCCTGCGACATGTCTTCGGCCCGCGCCGGGTCGCTGATGCTGCGGGCCACCAGGGCGAAGACCAGCCCCTTGTACCGCTCCACCAGCTCCCGAAACGCCTGCTCGTCGCCCTCGCGGCACCGCTCCACGAGCTCGTGCTCGGAGGTCGAGTTCATTTCCGACATCATTGGAGCGGCCAGCGCCGCGAATTGTTTCAGCCCGGCGCGCCGAAGCCGCGGTGGCGGCGAAGGCGGCTGAAACAATTCCCAGCAGCGCCCAGTCTAAGCGTTCCATCTGAGGAGAGACTGCGCATGGATGCCGATGAAGTCGTTTTCCTGTTCCTGCTGCCGGTTGCGGTGATGGTCACCGGTGTCGTCGTCGTTCTGGCCGGCCTGCGGCACCGGGCGAAGATGCTGGAGCTGGTCCACCGCGAGCGCGTGGCGATGATCGAACGCGGCATGATGCCGCCGGAGCTGAACCCGATCCTCGCCGAGTCGCATCGTCTCCGGGACGGCGGGGCGGCCCGTGGCCGGTCCTTCTCCGTCGGCATCATCGTCGTGGGCTTTGGCCTGGCACTGATGACCATCATTGCCATCGCCGGTGGCGACACCACCTCGGGTGTCGGCATCGGCGGCGCAATTGCGATTCTCGGCGCCGCGTTCATCGTGCGCAGCGTGCTGACGTCGGCTCCAAGCCAGATGCCGGCCTCCAGGCCCTCGCCGACGCCTCAGTCGCCCGTGCTCCCCCCGTCCGACCCCACTTTGCGCTAGCGAGCCGCGCCGGCGCCCTCGCCTGCCTCAGCGCCTCGCCGCGCGAATGCTGGCCAATTATGAAGATGATGCACGACCTGCGGCAACCCGGCCATTGGCTGATCGGAGCGACGCGCTGGAGACGTCGCGGCTGATGCGACCGCGAGATTTCGTCGCGCTCGGCATCTTCGTCCGCGAGGCGTTCCTCGACGCTCCGACCCTGGCAGCGCTTCGCCAGTCGTTCGCGGACGAGCCTGGTGATCCCGCCGAGGTGTTCGATCCCCTGAGCGATGACCTTACCCTCAGCAGCGAGGTGCGGCGGGCGTGGGACGTGCCCCTACCGGACGCCCTGGAGGCCGCGCTTCTCGAACGGCTCGAGCGGCTGCGACCCGAACTGGAGCAGTGGTGCGGGCAGCGCCTGGAGCCGTGTGACGCGCTGGCCGCGCTACGATATCCGGCCGGTGCGTTCTATCGCACACACCGAGACGCGTCCGCGCAGCCCGATACCTTCGGCCTGCACCGGCGGGCGGTGTCGGTCGTGGTGTTCGTCAACAGCGGTGAGGGGCACACCGACGCTGAGTTCGCCGGCGGCGCGCTCCGGCTGCACGAGTTGTTGGACAACGAGGACGACGGCGGACTGGATATCTGGCCCGAAGCCGGCACCCTGGTGGCCTTTCCCTCGGCCCTGCTTCACGAAGTGACGAGGGTCGATTCCGGCGTGCGGTGCACGCTGGTCACGTGGCTGATGGCGGCGGACATGCCCGGGGCCGACGCGCCCTGAGAATTCACCGAGTGTGACGCATGATGTCACTGACCGGACTGTATAGGACAGTATCGACGGCGCCATCCACCTGCACGGGGCTCGGGCGTAAACGACACTGACGGGCGGCACGTAACCGGTTCATACTCGGTCCGCCAACCATGCCTACAACCATGCTGCATCGGGGGCTGCTCACGGCAGCCGTTATCGCCGGGACGATTGCGGGGACGAACGCTTCGAACTGGCCTGAATGGCGCGGCCCGTCGCGCGACGGCCGATCGACGGAGACGGGGCTGCCCGAGAAGTGGTCGCCGCAAGGCGAGAACCTGGCGTGGAAGGTGCCTTACGGCAGCCGGTCGTCGCCGGTGGCGTTCGGCAATCGCATCTACATCAACACGGTCGCCGGTGACCTGGGCCACACGCAAGAGCGCCTGGCGGCGCTCGATGCCGATACCGGCAAGCTGGTCTGGGAGCGCCGCTTCAGCGTGTACCTCAGCGACGTGCCGCAGCATCGCGCGGCGTGGGCCTCCCCGGCGGTGGATCCGGCCACTGGCAACATCTACGTGTTCACGGTCGGCGCGCAACTGTTCTGCCTGTCGCCGGACGGAAAGCCGCTGTGGGATCGGTCGCTGCCCGAAGACTTCGGCGCCGTCACCACGCACGGCGGCCGAACGACCTCGCCCATCATCGAGGGCGACCTCCTCATCCTCAACACGCTCGTGCTGGCGTGGGGCGATCTGAACCGCCCCGGTAACCGCTACTTCGCCTTCGACAAGCGCACCGGGCAGACGGTGTGGATCAGCTCGCCGCAGTCGCGCCACTACGACACCAACTACTCCACGCCGATCGTGGTGGATCTGCCAACTGGGCGGGCACTGGTCGTCGGCGGCACCGACGGCGCGTATCACGCGCTGCGCGTGAACACGGGCGAGAAGATCTGGTCGGTCGAGGTGAGCAAGCGCGCGATTCTCAACAGCGCGATCGTCCGCGACAACGTGGCCTACATCACGCACGGCGAAGAGAACATGGACACCACCGAGATGGGCATGGTGGCCGCGGTGGATGCCACGAAGTCCGGGGTGCTGACGGCGGACGCGTTCAAGTGGAAGACGCCGGGGTTCCTGCCGACCTTCGCCTCGCCGGTGATGGACGCCGAACGCCTCTACACCATGGACAACGGCGCCATCGTCGGCGCCTTCGATCTGAAGAGCGGCGCGCGGCTGTGGACGAAGACGCTCGGGACGCTGCAGAAGGGGTCGCCCGTCCTCGCCGACGGCAAGCTCTACATCGGCACCGAGAACGGCAAGTTCTTCATCCTGAGGCCAACGGCGCAAGGCGCCGAGGTGCTGGACGAGGATCTGCTCGGCACCGCCGCCGCTCCCGAGGCGATTGTCGCTTCGCCGATCGTGGCGGATGGGCGCATCTACGTGGCGTCGATGGACAACCTCTATGCGATCGGGAAGCGGACGGTGGCTGGCACGGCCACGCCCGCCACGCGCTCGCCCGCCGCGGCCCCAGCGACTTCCGTGCCCGCGACCGTGCAGGTGTTTCCGTACGACGCGCTGCTTGCGCCCGGCGGCACGCAGGCCTTCAGGCTGCGGTTGTTCGACGCGAAAGGCGCGTTCATTCGGGAGGAACCCGCCAGTGCCGCGACGTGGAGCGTGGACCAGGTGAAAGGCGCCGTGGATGCCAAGGGCGTGTTCACGGCGGGGGACGGCAACTCGGCGGGCTTCGTCAAGGCCACCATCGGCACCGTGACGGGACAGGCCCGCCTGCGCGTGGTGGCGCCGCTGCCGTGGAGCTTCGACTTCGAGAACCCGGGCGGCGAAGCGCCGCCGTCGTGGTGGGTGGGCGCCCCGACCAAGCTGGTGCAGCGCACGGTCGAGGGCGTGGGCAACGTGCTGATGCGGCCGAGGGACGAGACGGTTGGCCGACGTGCCAAGGTCTTGATTGGGCCGACCGACTGGTCGGGCTACACCATCGAAGTGGATGTGCGTGGCCGCGAGCAGCGCCGGCAGCGAGGCGATGTCGGGCTCATCAATCAGCGATACAGCCTCGTGCTCTTCGGCAACGGTCAGAAGCTCGAGCTGCATCCCTGGCAGGCGGCCGACGAGATGTCGGTCCGCGTGCCGTTCAAGTGGGACGCCGACGCCTGGTACCGCATGAAGCTGCGCGTGGACAATCAACCCAATGGCCAGACGCTGGTTCGCGGTAAGGTGTGGAAAGCGGGCGAGGCCGAACCCGCCGCCTGGACCATCGAGAAGACCGACACGATTCCGCATCGCGCGGGCAGCCCCGGGATTTACGGCGATGGCATCTCGGACGTGTATTTCGACAACTTGAAGGTCTACAAGAACCAGTAGGGCTCAGGACCCAAGACCCAGGACCCAGGACTATGCGCACGATCTTCACCCTTGTACTTGTCGCCGGCGCTACCGTCGCGCTTTCCGCAGACTGGCCCATGTGGGGCGGCACGCCGTCGCGCAACATGGTGTCGCCGATGACGGGCGCCCCGACCGAGTGGGACGTCAAGTCGGGCACGAACGTGAAGTGGGTGGCCGAGCTCGGCTCGCAGTCCTACGGCAACCCCACGGTCGGCAGCGGGGTCGTCATCGTCGGGACGAACAACGAGCTGGCGCGCGATCCGAAACAGGGTGGCGACCGTGGTGTGCTGATGGCGTTCCGCGAAGCCACCGGCGAGTTCCTGTGGCAGGCGGTGTTCGAGAAGCTGTCGTCGGGCCGCGCCAACGACTGGCCGTTCCAGGGGATCGCCAGCTCGCCGCTCATCATCGATGGTGTGGCGTACTTCGTGTCGAACCGGGGGCAGGTGATCGCGGCCGACGTCGAAGGCTTCCACGACAACGAGAACGACGGCGCGTACAAGGACGAGAAGCTGACCGGCAAGAACGATCCCGACTTCCTCTGGGTCTTCGACATGATGGAAGAGGTCGGGGCGTTCCCGCACAACCTCTCGAACTCGTCGCCGGTGGCGTACCAGAACCTGGTCTTCGTGAGCACCTCCAACGGCCAGGACGAGAGCCACGTGAACATCCCGTCCCCGAAGGCGCCGGCGATCATCGCGCTCGATCGCGCGACCGGCAAGCTGGTGTGGGAGGACAACTCGGTGGAGGATCGCATCCTGCACGGCCAGTGGTCGACCCCGTCGCTGGGCGAGGTGGGCGGCGTGATGCAGGTGGTGCACGCGCAGGGTGACGGCTGGGTGCGCGGCTACGAGGCGCTGACGGGCAAGAAGCTGTGGGAGTTCGACACCAACCCCAAGGACTCGGTCTGGCCCAAGACGCGCAACGAGGTGATCAGCACCCCGGTCATCTACGAGAACGTCGTCTACATCGCGAATGGGCAGGATCCGGAGCACGGCGAAGGCGTCGGCCACGCCTATGCGATCGACGCCACCAAACGTGGGGACATCACGGAGACCGGCCGCCTCTGGCACTTCGACAAGATCCGCCGCTCCATTTCCACGGCCGCCATCAAGGATGGCCTCATCTACCTCGCGGATTTCAGCGGCTTCGTGCACTGCCTCGACGTGAAGACCGGACAGCTCCACTGGACGCACGACATGTTCGCGGCCATCTGGGGCTCGCCGATGATCATCGACAACAAGGTGTATCTGGGCGACGAAGACGGCGATCTGGTGGTGCTGGAGCACAGCAAGACGCTGAAGGTGCTCTCGGAGCAGAACATGGGAAGCGCGGTCTACTCGACGGTGGTCCCCGCCAACGGCGCCTTGTTCGTGATGAACCGCAACCAGCTGTACGCGCTGCAGCAGGGCACGCAGTTCAAGAAGCCGAGCGCGGGGGAAGAGAAGTGAATTCAAAGTTCAAGAGTTCAAGAGTTCAAAGCGATCTGGAGATTCAACTTTGAACTCTTGGACTATGAATTTTGAACTCCTCCACTAAATATGCGCCGCCGCGCTTTTCTCTTCGCCCTTGCCGCTGCCGGCCTCGCGCCCACGCCGTGGCTGCGTGCGCAGGGCACGGTGCGCGCGGCCGCGGAGGCGTGGCCGCAGTTCCGGGGCACGCCCTCGCTGACCGGCGTGTCCGCGACCACGATTGCCGAACAACCCAAGCTCGCCTGGACCTGGGAAGGCGGCGAGGCCTTCGACTCGAGCGCAGCGTTGGTGGACGGCGTCGCCTACATCGGCGCCGGCAATGGGGAGCTCCTGGCCCTGGGCCTGGCAGACGGCAAGCTGCGCTGGCGATACAAGGCGGGTGAGTCGATTGGCGAGTCGTCGCCTGCCGTGGCCGGGAGGCGCGTGTTCATCGGCGACCTCGATGGCGTGGTGCACGCGGTGAACGCCGCCGACGGCAAGGCGGCGTGGACGTTCAAGACCCGCTCCGAGATCAAGTCATCGCCGGTGGTGGTGGGCGAGACGGTGCTGATCGGCTCGTACGACGGGTCGCTCTATGCGCTGAATGCGGCAGACGGCAAGCCGCGCTGGTCGTTCGCGACCGACAACTACGTGCACGGAGTGCCGTGCGTCGTCAACGGCGTCGCGCACTTCGCCGGCTGCGACGAGGTGTTCCACGCGGTGCGGCTCAGCGACGGCAAGGAAGCGTTCCAGACCTCCGCCACGGCCTACACCGGGGCCTCGGTGTGCATCGTCGACAACGTGGCGTACTACGGCACGTTCGACAACCAGGTGATCGCGCTGGATCTGGGCAAGAAGGCCGTGAAGTGGCGCTACGAGCACCCCGATCGCAAGTTCCCCTTCTACTCGTCAGCGGCGGTCACCGACGGGTTGATGGTCCTCGGTGGGCGCGACCGCATGGTGCACGGGCTGGATCTCGCGACGGGCAAGCCGAAATGGACCTACATGACGCGCGCCCGCATCGACTCGTCACCGGCGATCGCCGGCAGCCGCGCGTTCGTGGGATCGAGTGACGGCCGCGTCTACGGCATCGACCTGTCGAGCGGGAAAGTGGTGTGGGAGCACGAAGACGGAGCGGCTCTGACGAGCTCGCCGGCGCTCGCCTCCGGACGCCTGGTGATCGGCACCACCGAAGGAAGGGTTCTCTGCTTCGCCTGAGGTAGAGCGAGAGCTCGCGGAATCTCGTGATCTCGTGATGTGGTGATCTGGTGATCTGGACCTGTCGATCGGTCGATCAGTCGATCTGACGATCTGTAGATCTTCAGGTCGATCACCAGATCACCCGCTCACCAGATCACGAGATTCCGTTTTATTTGAACTCCACCGACACCATCGGCCCGTCGATCTTGATGCCCTTCACGTCCTTGAGGTAGGGTTTCACTTCCGATAGCGACGCGCCCGGGCCGATCTTGCCCTGCAGCGCCTTCAGCTTCTCCTGGTCGGCGAACAGCAGGCCGAGATCCATCTCCATCAGCGTCACGCGCGATCCCTCGACGTACTCGGCGTTGGTCTTCACAATCGAGCCCAGCACCTCGAGGTTGATGGCGACCTTGAACCCGTCGAACATCGTTTTCACCATGTTCATCACGGTCGGGTCCGACATGTCCGGGCCGCCCTGGGGCTTCTCGGTGTTGGCGGCAGGGCCCGGCTGGTCCTGGAACTGCACCGTCAGCGTCGAGGTACCGCCGGCGTTCTTCGTCAGCGTGAACTTCACCGGGTTCTCGGGCGGCTGCGGAGGGGCGGCCATGAATCCGTCGCTGCTGCCGCTCATGCTCGGGTCCTGGCTGACCTGCACGAGGTTGATGTCGTCGAATGCGAAGATCGCCTTCGAGCCCTCGAAGGTTCCGAGCTTGGCGGGCTCGGCCGAGACCAGCCGCACACCCTTGCCCATGCGCTCGGCGGTTCTCTTCAGATCGGCTTCGTTCACCGGATTGCCCGGCTGTCCGGGCTGGGTCATGCCCGGCATCATGGCCTTCATGGCGCCCGTGTTCACGAGAGTGGTCTGTTCGACGGTGCCGCTGCCATCCGGCTTCACCTTGATCAGGGTGGTGCTGTTGATGCAGGCGGTGAGCGTGGCCGACGCCGCGATGAGCAGCAGGACACGAAGCGTGCGCATGGGACCTCCAGAGTCAGGGGCGCTAAACCCCACAGTTCACTTCAGTTGAGCGTTCCTTCAGCCCGGACGCCCCATCGTTCGCGCCCACCCGTTCGGATCAGCGGGCAGATGGACCCTCCACGCACGTGAGCCGAGGGGTTAGTCTCCATCATACCTATACTGATGTGATGCAGAAGGAAGGCGCGGGCCGGACGGCGCTCGTCACCGGGGCGTCCGCCGGCATCGGGCGAGCATTTGCCGAGGTGCTGGCCGCGCGCGGCTATCACCTGGTGCTGGTTGCCCGGCGCGCCGATCGGCTGGAGTCCGCAGCTGCCGAGTTGCGGCAGCGGCACGGCATCGACACGCACGCGATCAGCGCCGACCTGGCGGATCCCGAGGCGCCGTCCCAGCTGGTGACGGAACTCAGCCGGCGCGGTCTGGTCGTGGATGTGCTGGTGAACAACGCCGGATACGGCGTCCCGGGCCGCTACGAACAGGCGCCGTGGCCGCGCCACGATGCGAGCCTGCGCGTGATGGTCACCGCCGTGTGTGAACTCACCCATCACCTGTTGCCCGCGATGCTCGAACGGCGGTGGGGCCGCATCATCAACGTGGCGTCCCTTGCGGGCCACCTGCCGGCGCCGGCCGGCCACACGCTCTACGCGGCGACCAAGGCCTTCCTGGTCCGCTTCTCCGAGTCGCTGCACGCCGAGCACGTCAAGGATGGCGTGCACACCTGTGCCGTCTGCCCCGGGTTTACCTACAGCGAGTTCCACGACGTCACCGGCACGCGCGACAAGGTGAGCCAGATGCCCGCCGTCCTGTGGATGGACGCGCCGACGGTGGCCGAGCAGGGCTATGCCGCGGTAATGAGCGGCGAGCCCGTCTACATCAACGGCCGCGTGAACCGCACCCTCGCCTGGCTAGCCCGCGTCATGCCCCAGAGCCTGGTGCGCCGCGCCGTCGCAGGATCGGGAAAGCGGTTCAGGAAGACGGAGTAGGTGGGAGGACGCGGGCTCCCGTCGTCCCGATACTCCGCCTCCCCGACTCCCGACTCCCGACTCCCGGCTCCCGACTCCCGCCCCCAGCCCCCAGAACTTCCCCCGCCTTCGTTCGTCTAAGGCGGAGGAGGGGCGATGGTTCAGGACATCCGATACGCGTTCCGGTGGTTGCGACGCAGCCCGGGATTCACCGCCGTGGCGGTGCTGTCCATCGGACTCGGCGTCGGCGTCAACACCGCGATGTTCTCGCTGGTCGATTCGCTCCTCTTCAAACCGCTTCCGGTCTCCGACCCGTCCACACTGGTGGACATCTTCACGGCCAGCAGCGATGGCGACGAATACGCGACCTCGTCCTTCCCCGATTTCACCGACCTCAAGGCGCAGAACGACGTCTTCGCCGACATGACGGGCTACACTCCGATGTTCGCGCCGCTGGCGCTCGGCGAGCGCTCGCGGCTGGTCGTGGGCCAGGCCGTCACTGGCAATCACTTCACGATGCTTGGCGTCTCGCCGCACCTCGGGCGGACGTTGCTGCCCTCGGACGATGAGCCCGCCGCGACGCGCGTGGTGGTGATCTCCCACCGGATGTGGCAGACCGAGTTCGGCGGCGCCTCCTCGGCTCTCGGGCAGACGCTCACGCTCCGCGGCCAGCCCTACACCATCGTTGGCGTGACGCAGCCCGACTTCCGCGGCGTGGTGCCGCTGCTGGCGCCAGAGCTGTGGCTGCCGATGGCGCAGGTCGAAGAGGTGGAGCCGGTCGGCATCACCGACGTCGTGCCGGGGCCCGGCCGCACGCGGCTCGAACGGCGCGGGATGCGCTGGATGTTCGCGAAGGGACGGCTCAAGCCGGGCGTGACGGCGGAGCAGGCGCAGGCCAATGTCGCGCTCATCGGGCGGCAGCTCGCGGAGGCCCACCCGCAGACCAACAAGGATCGGCGCATGTCGGCCGTGCCGACCTCCGAGGTGCGGCTGCTGGTGCCGCAGGCCAGCGGCATCATGTCGATGGGCGCGGCGGGGTTGATGTCGGTGGTCGGGCTCGTCCTGCTCATCGCCTGTGCCAACGTCGCCGGCATGCTGCTGGCACGCGCCTCGGCCCGGCGCCGCGAGATTGGCGTGCGCCTCGCGATTGGCGCCAGCCGCGCTCGCCTGGTGCGGCAACTGCTGGTCGAGGGCCTGGTGCTCGGACTGCTCGGCGCCATTGCGGCCGTCGGCTGCGCCTCGGTCGTCATCCGGTCGCTGCTCGCCATCGAACTGCCGCTGCCCGTCGAGATTTCGCTCGACCTGGGCATCGACTGGCGCGTGCTGGTGTTCGCGGTCGCGGCCGCGGGCGTCACGGGTGTGCTGGCCAGTCTGCTCCCGGCGCTGAAAGCGTCGTCGCCGAACCTCGTCTCGGACCTGCGCGGTGAATCCCCGGCCGGTCGCGTCGGCGCCCGGCGCTTCGCGCTGCGCGATGCGCTGGTCGTCACGCAGGTGGCGTTCACCGCCGTGCTGCTGGTCGTGGCGGGGCTCCTGCTGCGCAGCCTGGCGGAATCACAGCGGGCGGACGTCGGCTTCACCACCCAGGGGCTGGCGTTGCTGTCGTTCGACACGGACATGGTGCGCTACACGCCCGAGCGCGGCGATCAGTTCTGGAGCGAGGCCCTGGCGCGCGTCCGCTCGCTGCCGGGGGTGGTATCCGCCGCCACGGCATCACCGACGGCGCCCTTCGAGTTCAACTTCAACCAGCAGGAGCTCCGTGTCGACAACCGCACCTACGCGGAAGGGCAGCGGGGCGAGACCATCGAGAACGTCGGCGTCTCGGCCGGCTACGTGCCGACGCTGGGCCTCCGCGTGATCGACGGCCGCGATTTCGACGAGACCGACCGCGCCGGCGCGCCGCTGGTCGCGCTGATCAACGAGACGATGGCACGCCGCTACTGGCCCGGGGAGAGCGCCGTCGGCCACACGTTCCGCGCGGTCACGTCCGGCAACCAGTACCGCATCGCCGGGGTCGTCTCGAACCACAAGATGCACGGTGTGCTCGAGCGGCCCGCGTCCCTCGTCTACTTCGCCACGGCCCAGCGTCCCACCCGCTACAACTACCTGCTCGCGCGCACCACCGGTGATGCCGGCGAGCTGCTCTCGGTGATGCGCCGCGAGCTGCTGGCGATGGAGCCGGGCCTGGTTTTCATGGGGAACTCGACGATGGAGCAGAACCTGGCGCTCAGCCTGATGCCGGCGCGCGTTGGCGCGATGCTGGCGACGGCGTTCGGTGCGCTCGGCACGCTGCTCGCGGCCATCGGCCTCTACGGCGTCATCGCATTCTCCGTGGCCCGCCGCACGAAGGAGATCGGCCTGCGCATGGCGCTCGGCGCCAACTCGGGCAGCGTCCTCGGGATGGTGATGCGGCAGGGCTTTGGCCTCGCCGGCATCGGCGTGGCCCTCGGCGGACTGCTGGCGGCCGGCGCCGGCTTCGCGTTGAGCGGTCTACTCTACGGCATCACGCCGCTGGATCCCACCGCCTGGCTTGTCGCCATGCTCACGCTGCTGGCGGCCGCGGCCATCGCCAACTTCGTGCCCGCCCGCCGCGCCATGCGGGTGGACCCGATGACCGCGCTGCGCGCGGAATAGGCGCTGACGGGCTGCCTGCGTTAGTGTCAGGAGGATGATTACCCGCGTCCTCACCCCGGACGACGATGCGCTGCTGGCTGAAGAGCGCGAGTGCCTGAGCCGTCTGCAGCTGGCGCTGGCGCGAGCCGACGCCGATGCCGCAGACCAGGACGCGCTGGCCCAGTCGGTCCGCCGCCTCGACGAGCTCTTCCTGCTGGTGGTCGTCGGCGAGTTCAATTCCGGCAAGAGCACGTTCATCAACGCGCTGATCGGCCAGCGGGTGCTCGAAGAGGGCGCGACGCCGACGACCCGTCGCGTGCACGTGCTCGTGCACGGGCCGGCGGTGGCGCAGGTCTCGTCCACGGCATCGGTGGACACGATCGCGGCGCCGGTCGAGATGCTCCGCGAGATCCACATCGTCGACACCCCGGGCACCAACGCCATCTTTCGCGAGCACGAAGCCATCACCTCCGACTTCGTCCCCCGCGCCGACTTCGTCCTGTTCGTCACCTCGGCCGACCGCCCGTTCACCGAAACCGAGCGCGGCTTCCTGGAGGTGATCCGCGAGTGGGGCAAGAAGATCGTCCTGGTCGTCAACAAGGTCGACATCCTGGAGACCGCCGCCGACCTGGACAGCGTGCTGGCCTTCGTCCGCCAGAGCGCGTCGGCCCTCCTCGGGGTCGAGCCGGCCGTATTCCCCGTGTCGGCGCGCCTGGCGCTGCGTTCGAAGCTCTCGGGAGAGCCCGCCCCCGGGGCCGAGTCGTTCGGCGCGCTCGAACAGTTCATCGCCACCACGCTCGACGAGCGCGAGCGGCTGCGCCTCAAGCTGCTCAATCCCATCGGGGTGGGGCTGCGGCTCACCGACCGTCACCTGGCGGCGGCACGCGCGGAGCTCGCCTTGCTGCAGGATGACGTCCTCGCGATCGACGACATCGAGCGACAGCTGGCGCTGTACCGCGAGGACATGGGCCGCGAGTTCCGCCACCGCTTGTCCTCGGTCGACAACATCCTCCACGAGTTCGAACGCCGGGGCGTCGCGTTCTTCGACGACACCCTCAGGCTGGCGCGCGTGTTCGACCTGCTGAACAAGACCCGCCTCAAGGCGGAGTTCGAACGCGACGTGATCCAGGACATGCCGGCGCTGGTCGAGCGCCAGGTGCTGGACATCGTGGACTGGATGGTGGCGAGCGACCTGCGGCAATGGCAGGGGGTGATGACGCGCATCGAGTCCCGACGGCTGGCGCACGCCGATCGTCTGACCGGCACGGTCGACAGCCGCTTCGAGTACGACCGGGCCAGGCTGCTCGACACGGTGGGCCGGGCCGCGGAGCGCACACTGCAGGGCTACGACCATGCGCGCGAGTCGGACGCGATGGCCGAATCGGTGCGCATGGCGGTGGCCGGCACCGCGCTGGCGGAAGTGGGAGCGCTCGGGCTCGGCGCGGCCGTGACGGCGTTGGCAACCACCACCTTCGCGGACGTCACCGGCATCCTGGCCGCGGGCGCGCTCGCGGTGATCGGGTTGTTCGTCATCCCGGTGCGCCGTTCGCAGGCGAAGACCACGATGCGGGCGCGCATCGAGGCGATGCGGCGGCAGCTGGTGGAGTCGCTCACCGCGCAGTTCGATCGCGAGGTGGCCCGCAGCGTGTCGCGCATTCAGGATGCGGTGCTGCCGTACACCCGATTCGTACGCGCCGAGCGCCAACGGCTGGACGAGGTGCAGTCGGAGCTGGCCGCGATCGGAAATCAGCTCGGGGGGCTCCAACGCCGTATCGACCAGCGGACGGATTGCTAGGCGCGCGACAGACGACGCGGGGAGTCGCGCGGACGTGGGAGCGCGTGTCGGCCGGCGGGCCGTTGGAGGGCGGCCGATTCACGATCCGACAAACGATTCCGCCGGCCATCACACGGCCTTGTTCGAGCGCTCGATGGCAGGCGAGTTGGCCCAGATGCTTTCGAAGCTGGCGGCGCGTTTGACCGGCCGCCCGACCGGCCCGCCGGGCGACGCGTGCTCCAGCGCCCGCCTGACGCGACTCCGGTCTACAATCTGCCCACCCCTATGCGCCTCCTCCTCAAAATCGTCGGTGTCCTTCTCCTGCTCGGGCTCGTGATCGCGGGTGCGGGCCTGGTCTACTTCCTCAACCGCTTCCCCGACGTGCCGCCGGCGCAGACCGTCACCCTGCCCACCTCGCCGGAGGTCCTGGCGCGCGGGAAGTACTTGGCGGAGCACGTGGCGCTCTGCGTGGACTGCCACTCCGAACGGGACTGGTCGAAGTTCGCCGGCCCGCTGAAGCCCGGCAGCTACGGCAAGGGCGGCGAACGGTTCGATGCCGTCAACTCCGGCGTGCCGGGAACGCTGTTCGCCCCGAACATCACGCCCGCGGGCATCGGCCACTACAGCGACGGCGAGCTGGTGCGCACGGTCACCACGGGGGTGGCCAAGGACGGCCGCGCCATGTTCCCGCTGATGCCGTACACGAACTACGGGCAGCTGGCTGAAGACGACGTGCAGGCCATGCTCGCTTACGTGCGCACCTTGTCGCGCATCGAGCACCAGGCGCCGGCGCGGTCGCTGGATTTTCCGATGAGCATGATCGTGAACATCATCCCGAAGGCGGCCACCCCAGGCATGCGGCCGTCGCCCGAGGATCGGGTGGCCTACGGCAAGTACCTGGTCACGGCGGCAGGCTGCGGCGACTGCCATACGCAGATCGACGACCGCGGGCAGAAGCTGCCGGGGATGGACTTCGCCGGCGGCTTCCAGTTCGCGCACCCCGAGTTGGGCTACCGCGTGCGGAGCGCCAACATCACACCCGACGCCGACTCAGGCATCGGCCAGTGGACGGAAGAGCAGTTCATCAACAAGTTCAAGGGCTTCGAGGCGCCGGACGACCACGTGCTGACCGACGCGGAACAGCGGCAGAACACCGCGATGCCGTGGAAGCAGTACGCCGGCATGACGCGCGAGGACCTGGGCGCCATCTACGCGTATCTGCGCACGCTGAAGCCGGTGCTGAACCGGGTGGACAAGTTCCCGGACGCGCGCCCCAGCAACTAGGTGGCATCAGTGGCAGAGGACACGTTCGATCTGGCCATCACGGGCGGCACGCTGGTCGCCGCCGGACGCGA
>Ga0105103_10000719_pt1 | contig 18560 bp, 14 predicted proteins | sample PPLLaktember2015_2_FD_79107 | JGI IMG/M metagenome (GOLD analysis project Ga0105103, IMG submission 79107) | Freshwater sediment microbial communities from Prairie Pothole Lake near Jamestown, North Dakota, USA - PPLs Lake P7 Core (6) Depth... | ecosystem: Environmental > Aquatic > Freshwater >...
TGCTTGATGGGGATAAATTTCTTGGCATAGTAACACTTAAGGAGGCGATGGATGTCTCCAGGGGGGATTGGCCTATGGTGAGAGTCTCCGATATTGTAGTGCCCCATGACACAAAGTGGACAGTGTCTCCAGAAGACTCTGTAACAAAGTCCCTCGAGATGATGGTGACAGAGGATAAAGGCAGGCTTGTAGTGATGGAAAAAGGTAAAATCGTGGGCCTCATTACGAGAAATGGCGTTGCACGTTACATACAGATCAGAAAGGAGATATCATGAAGTCAAAGGAAGTCTTTCCTTCAGCCCAGGAAGATGCTCAGGCCGCGGAACTCTGTGTGCAGTCTCCCCAGACCCTTTCCCCGTCCTACCGTTTGGCCCACAGGGACAGCGATTTCTTGCTCAAGGATGAACTTCGCCCCGTCCGGCTTCAACTGGAATTGTTAAAGCCGGAGCTCTTGCTCCAAGAACACCACGTTGAGAGCACCATAATTGGGGGTGCTCGGATTCCGGAACCTGCCATTGCCATCAAGGAGGCAAAAGAAGCGGAAACAGCATCCGCCAAAGATCCTGCCAATACCACCCTTGCCCGCACAGCGAAGATCGCGAAGAGGATTGCTGATAAAGCGAAATACTATGAGGAAGCGCGGAGGTTTGCCTATCTCATATCTCAGGCTGCAGTAAGTTCGAAACAAAATAGTTCCATCATTGTGACCGGTGGCGGTCCGGGTATCATGGAAGCTGCCAACCGTGGAGCCTATGAGGCCGGAGCCCAAAGCGTGGGCCTCAACATCGTTTTGCCTTTCGAACAGAGACCCAACGGGTACATAACCCCGGAGCTTTGTTTTCAATTCCATTACTTTGCCATCCGGAAGATGCATTTCCTCATGCGGGCCCGGGCACTTGTTGTCTTTCCCGGAGGATATGGAACGCTTGATGAGCTTTTTGATACGCTGATTCTCATCCAGACGAGGAAGATAAAACCTATTCCTGTTCTTATTTTCGGAAGGAAATTTTGGAGGAGAATCATCAAATTTGATGCCCTTGTTGAGGAGGGTACCATTTCTCCCCAAGACATCAAGCTTTTCCGGTATGTTGAGACTGCTGAAGAGGCGGCAGATATCATCCTGGGTACTCATCCATGAACATAGTTGCTTTCAACTGTGGCAGTTCAACCCTGAAGTTCAAGCTTCTTGAGATTGATGACCACACCCACTCCGGTGGGGAGAGGGAAGTAGCTCATGGCACAGTGGACAGAATAGGCGATCTTGGTGCGATCAATTTCCTTAGCGGGGACGACCGATTTTTTGAGGGCAGGCTTGTAATTCCCGATCATGGACTTGCTACGGAGCGGGTAATCAACTGGCTCCATTCGCTGCCGTTCATGAAGAACAACACGATCGATGCTATCGGCCACCGGGTTGTCCACGGCGGCCAACAATTTTCAGGACCTGTTGCCATTGATACCTGTGTTATGTGCGCCATGGAGAGCCTTCTGCACCTTGCTCCTCTGCATAACGACCCCGCGCTGGCGTCCATACGGTCGGCAAGGGACCTTATGGGAACTTCAATCCCAATGGTAGCCGTTTTTGACACCACTTTCCGCGAGACAATGCCTGACTGGGCAAGCAGCTATGCGATACCCAAGGATCTGTCTCTGAAACACCGCATTAAACGCTACGGATTTCACGGCCTGGCGCACAAGTTTATGGCTGAACGTTTTGTGGCGATCACCGGAGCCTCATCCAAAAATGTAAAGTTGATTACTCTTCAGCTCGGCAACGGTTGCTCCGCCGCTGCAGTCAGCGGGGGGTATTCCATCGATACCTCAATGGGTTTCACGCCCCTGGAAGGCTTGATGATGGGGACAAGATCGGGGAGTATCGATCCTCATTTACCCGCATTTCTCGCAAGGGCGGAAGGGGTGGACATAGAGACTGTGGAGGAATGGCTGAACTCGAAGTCTGGACTTCTGGGTGTGTCAGGCCTTTCGCAGGACATGCGCGAGCTGCTGAGGGCAGAGAAAGAAGGGCACGGGGATGCAGCCCTGGCGGTCGAAATGTTCTGTTACAGGGTTCGAAAGGAAATAGGAGCCTGTCTGGCGGTCCTGGGTGGTGCCGATGCCGTGGTGTTTGGCGGGGGTATTGGAGAGAATGCGCCGGAAGTGAGGCGACGGATCTGTGCAGGTATGGAATGGTGTGGTTTTGTCTTAGACGAACGGAAGAACAGCGAGGCCGTCGGAAAGGAGATGGGAATTTCCAGTGAATATTCAACAATACAGGGCCATGTGATTCCTGTAGACGAAGAGGTGATCATTGCCCGGGATACTCTGCGATGCATAAGAAAGGAGGTTGTTTGAATGGATACGATTACCATGGACACATTAAAAAACAGTTTACTGGCAAAACGCTCTTACGAGTGCGTCTCCCTGTTCATGCCGACCCACCGGGCTGGACGGGAGACTGAACAAAACACCATCCGGTTCAAGAATTTGCTTCGAGAGGCGGAGGGTCGTCTCCTGTTGCAGGGCCTGCGTCCACAGGAGGTGCGTGCGATACTTGAATCGCCCCGGCGTTTGCTGAACGACCTGGATTTTTGGCAGCACCAGAGTGATGGCTTAGCTGTGTTTTCCTCAGAAGAAGAATATTACTGTTATCGTCTGCCCCTTCCCTTTGAGGAATTGATGATAATTTCAAACCGTTTTCATGTCAAGCCCTTGCTCCCCCTTTTTGCGGGTGATGGCCGTTTTTACGTTCTTGCCTTGAGCCAAAACCAAATAAGGTTGCTGGAAGGAACAAAATTGACCGTTGATGAGGTGGACATCCAGAGCGTTCCGGGGAGTCTGGCAGAAGCTTTTGAGTCTTGGCCCCTGGAGAAACAATTACAGTTTCATACGGGCACACCATCTGTGGGGGGAACGCGTGCTGCTGTTTTCCATGGTCATGACATGAGCAAGAAAGTCAAAGCAAAACTGCTGAACTGGTTCCGCATGATTGACAAGGAACTCAGTAAGCTCCTTGCGGGTGGCCAAACTCCTGTGGTGCTTGCGGGGGTTGAAAGCCTATGCTCCCTGTACCGGGAAGCAAGCACATACCCACATCTCGTAGACAAGGGAGTTTCGGGTAATCCAGAGGAGTTGAAACCCGAAGAGCTGCACAGCCAAGGGTATGGGCTTGTAGAGCCAATTTTCATGAAAGCTCGTGAAGATGGGGCAGCTCAGTACCGACAATTGGCGGGTACCGGTCGAACGACAACGGATGTGCAGGAGGCTGTTAAGGCGGCCTATCATGGTCGGCTGAGTCTTTTGTTTGTTGCACTGGCAGTCCAGGTATGGGGCAGATTTGATCCGGACCTCAATTCCGTTGAGATACGTGAGGACCCCAAGCCCGGAGATGAGGACCTGCTTGACCTGGCTGCAATACAGTGCCTGTTAAACGGAGGAACGGTTTTTGCCGTTGAACCTGGTCAGGTACCGGGTAACGGTCTTCTCGCTGTCATTTTCCGATATTAAGATCCGATTGAGATACATAATTTGGGCAAGGCTGAAGGGACGAAGGTGGCAGGGAGAATTCTTATACACTAACCTAAGGAGGTTGCTATGCAACGGATAACTCAAGCGCAGCGATCAATAGCCTATTTCTCAATGGAAATAGGGCTGAATGAGAGAATACGCACGTACAGCGGCGGCCTGGGCGTTCTCGCAGGAGACACAATTCGTTCTGCCGCGGACCTCAGGGTTCCTTTGGTTGCGGTTACTCTTCTCTACCGTCATGGATATTTCCGCCAGGGGCTTGATGCTGACGGATGGCAGCGGGAGGAGCCTGATGATTGGGCAGTGGAGGATCTTCTTCAAAAGCTGCCCCAGCGAATCTCCGTGATCATTGAAGAACGAACGGTTCATCTCAATTCCTGGAGATATGAAGTTAAAGGAATTGGCGGTCATACGGTGCCTGTCTATTTCCTCGATGCCGATCTTCCGGAGAATTCAGATTGGGACCGGACCTTGACCCATTCTCTTTACGGCGGGGACGAGCACTACCGGCTCTGCCAGGAGGTGATCCTTGGTGTCGGAGGCGTCAGGATGCTCCAAGAGCTCGGACACACAAATATTCGGACCTTCCACATGAATGAAGGACATGCAGCCCTCTTGACACTTGAACTTCTTGATGGAGAAGCAAAAAGGGCTGGCCGGGAAAGGCTCTGCGAAGAGGATAGTGAAGGGGTGCGAAAACGATGTGTCTTCACGACCCATACCCCTGTCCCAGCGGGGCACGACAAGTTTCCTCTTGAGCTTGCGCGGAAAGTACTTGGAGAACGGGATGATTTTTTTGGACTGGAGGGTGTCTTATACGAAGGGAACACCCTGAATATGACATATCTGGCCTTAAGATTGAGCCGCTATATCAACGGAGTGGCCCAAAAGCACGGAGAGGTCTCAAGGCTCATGTTCGCCGGTTATACAATTGATGCAATCACCAATGGGGTACATGCCGCCACCTGGGTATCCGGGCCTTTCCGGGAGCTTTTTGACCGGCACATTCCTATCTGGCGGAAGGACAATTTCAGCCTGCGCTACGCCTTGAGCCTTCCCAGAGAAGGACTGTGGGGCGCCCATATGCAATCCAAAAAGCTGTTGATTGACTTTGTCAACCGGGAGACAGACGCCGGGATGGATGAGAATACGCTAACCATAGGTTTTGCACGGCGGTCGGCGATCTACAAGAGGGGTGACCTTCTGTTCCAGGACACGGAGCGATTACGACAGATATCAAGGGAAACAGGAAAGATCCAGGTTATTTTCTCCGGCAAGGCCCATCCCCGTGACCAGGGGGGGAAGGAACTCATCAAGAGGATTTTTCAGGCCAAGCAAGAGCTCAAAGACGATATCAGGATCGCATACATTAAGGATTACAATATGGCCTTGGGTAGAATGATGACCGCTGGGGTGGATATCTGGCTTAACACTCCGGAGCCACCCATGGAGGCTTCGGGAACGAGCGGGATGAAAGCTTCTCTTAATGGCGTCCCCAACCTGAGCGTGTTGGATGGGTGGTGGATTGAAGGTCATATCGAAGGAGTGACCGGCTGGTCCATCGGCGGTATCGACGGGCCGAATGAAGAACACAGCGACCGGGCCCGGGATGCTTCATCCCTTTATGACAAGCTGGAGCAAGTCATTATTCCCCTCTTCTACGGACAACGGGAACGGTTCATAGAGGTGATGATCTACTCCATTGCCATCAACGGATCGTTCTTCAATACCCACAGGATGCTGCTGGAGTATGTGCTGAACGCCTATCATTATCACACTGCTTGACCAGAAAGAGCTCTTAGACAGAAAGGAGGAGAACATGTCTTTCAACAATACCAGCGAAGAAACCCGGAGAGAAGAATGGGTTGGTCTATATTGTAAGAAGAATCAGGCCGCTGAACGCTGGGCACAAGGATACGGTGTGATCCGGCATAGCGAAGAGACTCAGTACCGCATATTTACCCTGGCCGACGCCTTGGGTGCCCGGGGTGTCCAGGGGGATGGTGTTCCCTTTTTTGATGCGCTGGCGGCGGCTGACAGGGTTGCAAATGCGGCGATGTGGGTTGTAGTTCACGAGACATACGCGCAAAACGTTTACCTGGACGGGCGGGAACTTCTGGCAATCGATTTTAAACCGAACCCTGAGGGGCATACCGGGGGTGCTCTGAATATGGTTCCTGCCTATGTGGGTTATATGGCCGTCAATGCCCTCACGGGGATAACCCGTTCATGGATCATGGGGCAGGGCCATTCGGTGGCAGCTATCGATACGGTAAACCTGCTGCTCAACAATATGTCTGATGCTCATGCTCAACGGTACAGCATGACCGATGAAGGGCTCACGCGATACGTCCGCGATTTTTACTCGTACCGGATCGGAGCGGATGGCAAACAGGACTCGCCTCTGGGTAGCCACGTGAATGTCCACACGGCAGGAGGTATGTCCGAGGGAGGCTATCTTGGTTTTACCGAGCTCCAATACGTTCATATGCCTCTTCCTGGTGAACGACTGGTTGCCTTCCTGAGCGACGGAGCCTTCGAGGAGCAACGGGGTAGTGACTGGATACCTCGATGGTGGCGGTCCAGGGATTGTGGGATGGTTGCACCAATAATGATTAAAAACGGACGACGCATTGACCAGCGGACAACCATGTCGCAGCAGGGTGGCGCCGACTGGTTTGAAGATCACTTGAGACTGAATAGCTTTGATCCTATCCTTCTCGATGGCAGGGACCCTGCAGCATTTGTGTGGGCCATCTTTGAAATGGAAGAGAGACTTGTAGCAGCGTCGGAGGCAGTCAAGAGGGGACAGGATGAATACCCGGTGCGACTACCCTATGGGATTGCCCTGGCTCCAAAAGGTGCCGGCTTTTACGGCGAAGGCACCAATCTTGCCCACAACCTCCCTCTTATGGCCAATCCGTCTGTAAATCCCTCAGCGGCATCCTTGTTCAATGAAAGTGCTCGTAGACTGTGGGTAGTGGAGAAGGACCTCAAAGAGAGCATTCGCCTTTTACAGAATCACGAAACCTCTCAAAGGCCGAGAGAAAAGGATCATGCCCTTGCCGGAAGAGAAGTGAAAATCCAGCAACTACCCGATCCTGTGGTCCGGCCTATTCCGGATGATTTGCGGGACCGGTCTTCCTGGACGAGGACTTCCCCCATGGTTGCTGTTGATGCCATGTTTCTGGCTGTTGTTGAGGCAAACCCCCATCTGCGCACCCTGGTGGGAAATCCCGACGAAATGAGGTCGAACCGTCTCATACAAACGCTGGAGTACCTGAAATTCCGGGTGACCGATCCTGAAAATGGAATCCCCGAGGACATTCACGGTGGTGTCATCACAGCTCTGAACGAGGAGGCGGTTGCCTCTGCGGCTCTTGCCAACAAGGGGGGGATCAACCTTATCCACACCTATGAGGCGTTCGGTCCCAAGATGCAGGGCGTGGTCCGCCAGGAGATTATCTTTGCAGATCACTGCAACCAGGCAGGACGCAAGCAGGGCTGGCTGTCAGTGCCCCTGATCCTGACATCTCACACATGGGAAAACGGAAAGAATGAGAGGTCCCACCAGGATCCTGCAATGGCCGAAGCGATGCTGGGAGAACCGTCCGACGTATCCAGGGTACTGTTTGTGCCCGATTATAATACAGCCTCTGAGGCTATGCATGAGCTCTATCGGACCCATGGGCAGATATGGTCCATAGTTGTGCCCAAAGCGGATATTGTGGCCGACATTTTCACCCCTGCAGATGCACTGAGACTGATTCAGCAGGGAGCCATAAGATTGAATTGGGCAAGTGCGAACCAGGGACAGGAAAGATTAATTCTGACCGCTGTGGGGGCTTATCAGCTGGAGGAGGTTTTAAAAGCTTCGGAACGTCTGCGCGAAAGACAGGTGTCTCATTCTGTGGTTTACATGCTTGAGCCGGGGAGATATCGTCGGCCTAGAAGTACCGGAGAGGAAGCCCACAGGGTAACTGTGCAATTGGAAAAGGAGCTGTATCCTGACATTGTTCGGCCCCGGATTTTTGTAAGCCACACAAGGCCAGAGGTTCTTCTGGGCGTGCTGGGACCGCTTCACACGGGCTACGGAACAACACGGGCCCTGGGTTTCATCAATCACGGAGGGACGCTCAATGTTCATGGCATGTTTTTTGTGAATAGATGCAGTTGGTGCCACATTCTGCTGGAAGTCACCCAGGTTCTCGGGTTGTCAAGGGACGAGTTGCTGCTCGAGGCTGAACTGGCAGTTATAGATGGCACAGTCTCACCCGAAGGCGTAATCTGGGGAGGTACAACTTTGTGAAGGAATAGTAAACATTGCAGGAGGTTAAAAGAATGAAATGGTACCAACTGGACATACCCGCGGTTCTTGAGGAATGCAAAACCCGTCCCGAAGGCCTAACGGCTCTGGAAGTGGAGGAGCGACTGACGCAGTATGGCCCAAACAGTCTGCCCGAGGAAGCGGGACTGAGTCGTCTCAAGATTCTCCTCCATCAGTTCAAGAGCCCTCTCATATACATTTTGATCGTAGCTGCTATTGTGACTGCCCTCCTCGGGGAATTTATCGATACCGGGGTCATCGTGGCCGTTGTGATCCTCAATGCCATTGTCGGATATTTTCAGGAGTACAAGGCTGAGACGAGCGTGAGGGCGCTTAAAAGCATGGTTGTTGCCAGGGCACGGGTTATCAGGGAAGGCAAAGAAAGAGAAATTGCCACAGAAGACCTTGTTCCCGGTGACGTAGTGCTCCTTGCATCAGGGGCAAAGGTACCTGCCGACCTCAGACTTGTGGAGGTGACAGAGTTGAGGGCCGAAGAGGCAGCCCTCACCGGGGAATCTGTTCCTGTCGAGAAGACGGCAGAGCCAATTGCCGAAGAACATCTTACGCCAGGTGATCAAATCAACATGGCCTTCATGGGAACCGTCATCGTCAATGGTCGAGCTCGGGCCGTGGTTGTCGAGACAGGGGCAAAGACTGTGCTCGGGCAGATTGCCCGGGATGTGAAGGAACTCTCCGTTACGGAAACTCCACTTCAGAGGAAGATGGTCAAGTTTGCTCAGTTCATAGGGCTCCTTGTGCTGGGAAGCGCAGTTGCCATAATTGTTTTTGGTCTATTCCTCGGTATAACTCTTAAGGAGTTGTTTATCACCGCCGTGGCTGCATCAGTTGCCACTATACCGGAAGGGCTTCCCATCGTGGTGACCGTGACCATGGCCATAGGTATCACCCGCATGGCGGCCCGGAACGCAATCATGCGAAAACTTTCCGCTGTGGAAACCCTGGGAAGCACAACGATTATCTGTTCCGACAAGACAGGTACACTGACGAAAAACGAGATGACGGTCAAGGCCGTCTATGACAGCAACCATGGCTTTGAAGTAACCGGCAGTGGCTATGATCCAGAAGGAGAGATACTGCATGATTGGGAGCCCACTGACGAGGAATCACTGAAGAGATTGCGCGCAATGCTTAGGATTGGTTTGCTCTGTAATGAATCCAGAATGGTTCAGGAAGAGGGTCAATTCCGCATAGATGGTGACCCTACGGAAGGTGCTCTCATCGTGTCCGCCATGAAAGCGGGCCTTGATCCGGAGGAAGAGAAAAAAGCATATCCCCAGGTTGGCATAATTCCCTTCGAATCGGACCGGGGTTTCATGGCAACACTGCATAACCACAACGGCGGAAAGGCCATCTTTCTCAAGGGAGCGCCGGAAAAGGTGCTTGACATGTGCAGAGACCTACCATCAGGAGAAACACTTGACCGGACGAAAATTGAAAAAACTGCAGAGCGGTTTGCAGAGGACGGTTTGAGGGTCCTTGCCATGGCTTACAAAGAGGTCGGCGAAAGCACTGTGGCAGGAAAATTCAGCCATGATCACCTCGGCAATGACCTTGTCTTCGCAGGTCTCCAGGGCATGATCGATCCCCCAAGACCAGAGGCCATTGAAGCCATTGAGGGATGTAAGCTGGCAGGTATCAGGGTTGTCATGATTACGGGCGACCATGCAGTCACCGCCTCGGCCATTGGCAAGATGATAGGCCTGAAAGAAAGCAAATTTCCGGCAATCACGGGGAAGGAAATGGAGGAGATCAATGATGACCAGCTCTTTGCCCGTGTACAGGAGACCTCTGTTTACGCGCGGGTCTCGCCTCAGCACAAACTGCGGATTGTCCAACAGTACATGCGACACGGAGAGGTTGTGGCGGTTACCGGAGATGGTGTCAATGACGCACCGGCCTTAAAGGCAGCACACATAGGCGCCGCCATGGGAAAAACAGGAACAGATGTGGCCCGTGAGGCCGCTGATATGGTCATCACCGATGACAATTTTGCCTCTATCTTCCATGCTGTAGAGGAGGGAAGGATCGTCTTCGACAACATACGAAAGGTCACGCTCTTTCTTATTCCTACTGGCTTTGCTGCCATTCTCTCTATTCTGGTTTCCATGTTTCTTGAAATTCCGATCCCTTACGTGGCCGCTCAACTGCTCTGGATCAACCTCGTGACGAACGGACTACAGGACGTAGCCCTCGCATTTGAGCCCGGTGAAAAAGACATAATAAAAAGAAAACCGAGAAATCCCAAAGAAGGGATTATGTCCCGGCTCATGGTGGAGAGGAGTATCCTTGTGGGGATTATCATTGCCGCAGGTGTAATCTATAATTTTTATTCTACTTTGTCGGAGAATGCTTCCCTTGAACACGCGCGAACTATCGCCATGACGACCATGGTTCTCTTCCAGTTTTTCCAGGCATGGAACTCCCGTTCCGAGATGCAATCAATTTTTCGGATGAATCCCCTCAGCAACCCATTTCTTTTTTACAGCATGATTGCAGCCTTCTTTGCCCAGATTGCCGTCATCTATGTACCGTCTCTCCAGTGGGTCTTCAGGACAGAGGCCCTTACCGCGATTGAATGGATGAAGATCGCCGTTGTTGCAATTACGGTGATTGCTGCCGTCGAAATTGACAAGGCATTGCGGAGGCGGGCGTCAGAGAAAATATAAGTATCTGGCGAAGAGTTATAGGGGGAAAGGAGGGGCTTCAGTGAAAAAAGGGATTCAGGTTACGGTGAGCAGCGACAGCTTCGATGCGGTCATTTTTGATCTTGACGGTGTGATAACCGACACGGCTTCTGTTCATGCAGGGGCATGGAAAAAAATGTTCGATGACTTTCTTTTCCGGTATGCCAACCGCAAAGGTGTTCCCTTCCAGCCTTTTGAAACAGACTCGGATTACCTTCTCTATGTTGATGGAAAGCCCCGGCTCGATGGGGTACGGAGCTTCCTCGGCTCAAGGGGGATTGAACTGCCAGAAGGGGGGCCGCAGGATGAGCCAGGCGTTGAAACCATTCACGGTCTGGGCCGTCAAAAGAATGCATATTTTCTGAAACACGTTCAGGAGTATGGTGCAGATGTATACGAGTCAACCGTGGATCTGATCCACAGCATGAAAAAGCACGGGTTAAAAACAGCCATCATTTCGTCTAGTAAAAGCTGTGCCATGATTTTAGATGCCGTGAATCTTTCTGATCTTTTTGACGTAAGGGTGGACGGGGTTGATTCCGAAATTTTGGGGATTCCGGGGAAACCGGCGCCGGATATTTTCATCGAGGCATCCAGGCAATTAAAGGTGAAACCGGAACGGGCGGTGGTGGTTGAGGATGCCATTTCGGGCGTCCGGGCCGGCCGGGCCGGAAAATTCGGGCTGGTGATCGGAATTGCCCGAACAGGCGATAAGGAGTCTCTCCTGGAAAACGGAGCCGATGTAGCCATTGAAGATCTCTCTGAAGTTTGCGTCATGGGTGATCTCAAAACTTCAGAATCGCTCAATCTTGGCATTCCCCGAGGCTTGCCGCAACTCTTCATGAGAATCAAATATAGGGGTAACTGGTTTGATATCACCGCGACACCGCAGTCTATGACCATTGCATCGGGCAAGGGCGAGTTGCATTCAACAAAACTCTTATTTCAAAACAAAATCTACGAACTGGAATCAGGGGAAAGCCTGACCTTCGACGTGGGCCAAGGATTGCCCCGTGCTCATAAGCCCCGGAAAGTTCAAGCACGGGGAGCCGGGCGCAATATACCAGAAGGAGGAAAAAAATGAAGCACATTCTAACACTTACCGTCAATTCGGCCGTGGACAAGAGCACGAGCCTTCATCGCGTGGTGCCTGAACATAAGCTCCGGTGCAGAAATCCCGAGTATGAACCGGGCGGCGGAGGAATAAATGTTTCCCGCGCCATAAAGAAGCTCGGCGGAGACTCGATGGCGTTCTGCACGGCAGGGGGGCTTACCGGTCGTTTACTTGAGTCTCTTCTCCAAAAGGAGAAGATATCCCACCACCTCATTCCCGTGCGGGAATGGACAAGAGAAAGTCTCGCAGTTTTCGAAGAATCAACAGGTTTGCAGTACCGATTCGGCATGCAAGGCCCCACCCTCCAGGAAGATGAATGGGAGCTCTGTATCGATATGGTCTCAAAAGCAGATCCCAGACCTGATTACATCGTAGGCAGCGGAGCCCTTCCTCCGGGAGTCCCTGACGACTTCTATGCCCGGCTGGCGAGGGTCGGTCACACTCTCGGAGCGAGGGTGATTATCGATACTTCAGGCAATCCCCTTCGTCTGGCCCTGGAAGGGCGTGTTTTCATGATCAAACCGAACATAAGGGAACTGAACGTGCTGGTTGGTCGCGAACTGAAGGATGAGGCAGAGCAGGAAGCGTTTGCAATGGACATCGTAAATGGAGGACAGAGCGAGGTGGTTGTGGTCTCATTGGGCGCAGCGGGGGTGATGGTTGTCACGAGTGATGGATTCAAGCGGTTTCGAGCCCCAGTGGTGCCTATCAGGAGCAAGGTAGGTGCAGGGGACAGTATGGTTGCCGGCATTACGCTTCGCCTGGCCCTTGAAAACTCAATCACAGATTCAGTGAGATATGGTGTAGCAGCTGGCGCTGCAGCAGTGATGTCACCCGGGACAGAGTTGTGCAATCTCGACGATACCGAACAATTGTTTTTAAGAGTGACAACGTGAGGATATTGCTCCTTGATAGTTTTCGTTTCGGGAGCAGAGATCATTGTCCGGAGGGATACAGCCCCCCGGCATTGTGCGTAACCCGCCGAAAAGATAAGGTGTGGGTGCAGATTGAGCGACTCCTTTTCTGATTGAGCGGCCATGAAGATACTGGTCAAAATAATCACCGATTTTATGAGAGAGGACGTAATCCTGCTCGCAGAGGCCACCTTTTATGCTCATTGTCCCCGGCGGCCACAGGATTGTTACTGAAGAAAAGAATATAATAGTGTATATTGTAAGGACTGTAGCTGCCGATGAAGATTTTAGTAGTAAACATAGGGACATGCTGACTGATAATTATTTATACGGGAGGTTTTACCATGATTGACAAACCAAGTGAGCAGGAAGAAGAATATTTTGCAAGGCTCGAATATGAAAAAAAGAAGAAAATGGAGCATGAAAAACACCTGAAGCTTGCGGAAGAAGAGAAGAAAAAGCTTAAGGACGATCATTTTATGAGATGCCCCAAGTGTGGTATGGAACTGATCGAGATCGATTACCATCACATCAAAATCGACAAGTGCTCCGAGTGTGAAGGGGTGTGGCTTGATGCGGGGGAATTCGAGGCTGCGTCAAACCTCGAAAAGAACACCCTTGACAAGTTATTTAGTGTATTTCGGAGATAACATAAGATGTTAGACAAAAAGGTGCTTATGGATAGATGGCACCAGATGGATTCGGGGAAGGTAATGGAGGCCTTTCAGACGTCTATTCAGGGCCTTTCCTCCGCTTCCGCATCAACCCTCCTCAAGCAATTTGGGCCGAATCAGCTTGAGGAGAAAAAGAAGAAGGCCGTGATCATGATGTTTTTGGATCAGTTCAAAGATTTCATGATTCTCGTGCTCATCACTGCAGCTGTCATATCAGGAGTGATCGGTGAACTTTCTGATACGATAGCCATCGTTGTTATCGTCGTATTGAATGCAGTCATTGGTTTTGTCCAGGAATACAGGGCCGAAAAGGCACTTGCGGCCCTCAAAAAAATGGCCGCGCCTACCGCAAATGTAATCCGGGAAGGTATATTATCCAACATTCCCTCAGAACAGGTTGTTCCTGGCGATATTGTCCTTCTTGAAGCCGGTGCGGTGATTCCCGCAGACATTCGCCTCATAGAGGTTTTTCAGCTGAAGGTAGAAGAGGCGGCGTTGACTGGTGAATCAGTCCCGGTTGAGAAAGAAGTCACGGCCATTGCCGATGACGTGCCGATTGCAGACCGTAAGAATATGGCTTTTAAGGGCACAATAACCTCCTATGGAAGAGGCAGAGGAGTTGTCGTAGCTACCGGCATGAAGACTGAGCTTGGCAGGATTGCCACAATGCTTCAGGATGAAGAAGAAGTGAAAACCCCTCTTCAGAAAAGACTTGCACGGTTCAGTAAAAACCTTGCTTTCATCGTACTTGTCATATGTGCCGTTGTATTTGGTGTGGGGGTGTTTCGGGGAGAACCTGTCCTTCTTATGTTCCTCACCGCCATATCTCTTGCGGTGGCCGCTATCCCGGAGGCCCTTCCGGCGGTAGTAACAATCTCTCTTGCCCTGGGAGCAAGAAAACTTGTAAAGCAGAATGCCCTCATTAGAAAGCTTCCCGCAGTGGAGACGCTGGGTTCAGTGACCTTCATCTGCTCTGACAAAACCGGCACTCTGACTCAAAACAAAATGAGGGTAGAAGAAATCTATGCTGATACCAAAGTAATGAAGGGTATCGAGTTGGGGGTTGTTGTTTCAGAAGGGAATAGCTGTAATCATTCCGAGTTGATTCTCTGCAAGCTTTTTCTCGGAATGGCCATCAGCAATGATGCTGCAGTGGATGGTGAAGGTAATGTTATGGGAGACCCCACCGAGACGGCGTTGTATGCCTTTGCCAGGGAGCGTGGTTTTGCAAAGGAAAAAATGGAAGAGTTATTTCCTCGGGTGAGCGAACTTCCTTTCGACTCCGAGCGAAAGTGTATGACAACCTTCCATAAAATCACCGGGCCATGGGGGAACGTTTGGACTGAGAGCGATAAGGGAGGGGTCGTATCTTTTACAAAAGGTGCATCAGAGATTCTCCTCGCCCGATCAAGCAATGTCCTGACTTCCGATGGATTGCAGCCTGTTAACCATGAAGTGATTAATATGGTGAATGAAAGGATGGCCGCAGATGGCCTGAGAGTGCTTTGCATTGCTATGAGAGAATGGTCTCAGCTCCCTAATGATATGTCTGCCGGATATATTGAGAAAGACCTTACTATTGTGGGTCTTGTAGCAATGATGGATCCTCCCCGCGAGGAGGCAAAAGAAGCCGTATCACTATGTAAAACTGCGGGCATCACCCCGGTAATGATCACCGGAGATCATCCTGTTACCGCAAGGGCTATAGCGAGGCAGCTCGGCATTGTCGGGGACGGGATGAAGGCGATTATTACCGGAAGAGAGCTCGACAGGCTGCCTCTCGAAGAATTTGAGGAAAAGGTGCTCCATCTTCGAGTCTATGCAAGAGTTGCCCCTGAACAGAAACTAAAGATTGTCAAAGCCCTTCAGGATAAGGATCAGTTTGTCGCAATGACTGGTGATGGAGTGAATGATGCCCCTGCGCTGAAAAGAGCGGATATCGGCATTGCCATGGGCATAACCGGCACGGATGTATCAAAAGAAGCATCCCACATGGTTCTCCTTGACGACAACTTTGCCACCATCGTGCGGGCTGTGAAGGAAGGCAGGAGAATCTTTGATAATATCCGGAAATTTATTCAATATACTATGACGAGCAACTCAGGAGAGATATGGACCATATTTCTTGCTCCCTTTCTGGGTCTCCCAATCCCTCTTCTCCCAATTCACATTCTCTGGATAAACCTGGTCACTGACGGTCTTCCAGGGCTTGCCCTTGCTGCTGAATCTGCTGAAAAGGGCATAATGAACAGACCGCCGCGACGGCCTCAGGAAAGCATATTCAGCGGAGGGCTTGGTATCCGTATCTTTCTGGTGGGACTCCTTATGGGTTTTGTCTGTATCTTTACTCAGGCATGGTCTATCAGGGCAGGAGATGTCCACTGGCAGACCATGGTCTTTACTGTGCTCTGTTTGAGCCAGATGGGAAACGTGCTCGCTATTCGTTCGGAGAGTGAATCCCTTTTCAAACAGGGCATCTTTTCAAACAAACCGCTACTTGGCGCGTTTATGCTAACATTATTGCTCCAGTTGGCGACCATATACGTACCCGTCCTGAATAGAGTATTCAAAACACATCCTCTCTCTTTTTGGGAGCTGATGATCGTTTTTGCCCTTTCTTCGATCGTGTTTTTTGCCATGGAGGCCGAGAAGCTGATCAGGCGGATGCGATACAAAAAGCCAATAACCGCAGCCCTCAGTTAACCCTTGACATGATCGTGACCTGCATGTCATTAATAGTATTATGCTAGGATTCAGTGATGCCTGGGTTTTTCTCGGATACACGCTCTCAATCTTCTGCGCTCTTTTTTGTCTTATCTATGGGATTATCAACTGGCGCAAGGGCGCTACCGAGAAGGATGGCGATTACCGGGAAGAAATCCGTTGGGAAAAAGAAGAAATTGAATTGATCGAGAAACTTCCATAACCATGTTTTACCTGATCACCTTTACCCTGGTATATCTTGCAGCCACAGTCTATCTGGGCTACCTCGGCTACAGAAAGACAACTACAGTCTCCGATTACCTCCTTGCAGGAAGGCAGGTCCATCCCCTCGTCATGGCGTTAAGCTACGGATCAACCTACATCAGCACCTCTGCAGTCATAGGGTTCGGAGGTATCAGTGCGTTGTACGGTTTTAGCCTAACGTGGTTAACCTTTCTCAATATTCTGGTTGGTGTTTGGATTGCATTTGTTGTTTTTGGCAAGCGAACGAGGAAGATGGGAAAGGCCCTCGACGCCCACACATTTCCGGAACTTTTGGGGAGAAGATACGAATCGAGGTTTATCCAGGGATTCGCTGGTTTTGTTATCCTTGTTTTTATGCCCGTGTACTCAGCAGCAGTTCTTATCGGAATTTCTCGGTTTATTGAAGTCTACATGAAGGTGCCGTTTTCCACGGCTTTTCTTGCTTTTCTTCTCATCACCGCGTGTTACGTCATATGGGGCGGCCTGAAAGGGGTGTTGTACACATCAGCCTTCCAGGGCATAATCATGGTGGTGGTGATGTTTGGGATAGGAATATCAACCTATGCCTCCGTAGGTGGCATCGCACAAGGCCATGCAACGCTATCAGGGTTGACGTCTCTTTTGCCGGACCATCTCAAGGCCTTGGGACACACAGGGTTTACTTCCATGCCTCAAGGTGGATCACCGCTCTGGTGGTATATCATTACAACAATGATAATGGGTGTAGGCATTGGGGTAATTGGTCAGCCCCAGCTTAACGTCCGATTTATGACCCTAAAATCTGATAGGGAGTTGAACAGGTCCATCCCTTTTACTGCCCTTTTTATCATCTTAACTACAGGCATTGCCTTTGCTGTTGGGGCCCTTACAAACGTTCTCTTCTATGAAGGGTATGGGCAATTGTCAATTCAGGCAGTACACGGGAATGTGGACAAGATCATACCTCTGTTTATCGATGCATTTTACCCCCAATGGTTTGTGGCACTTTTTCTTGTGACCCTCATGGCGGCCGCTATGAGCGCCAATAGCAGCCAGTTTCACGCAATTGGCACATCGTTGAGCCGAGACATCTTTGAGCAGGCCCTCCTGAGAGGACGATCGGTGGCGGAAACCACCATTGTTACACGGATAGGGATTGTCTTCAGCATTTTTGCCACACTGATAATCGGGCTTTTCCTGCCGGAAAGTATTATTGCCATAGCAACAGCCTTTTTCTTTAGTCTGTGCGGGGCAACCTTTATACCGGCATATCTTTTTGCCCTTTACTGGAAACGGGGAACCAAGGTCGGTGCCAAGGCAAGCATTCTCTGTGGTTTTTCACTTTCACTTCTCTGGATGCTTTTTGTCCATGAGCAGGAGTCAAAGGCTATAGGGCTATCGAAGTACTTTTTTGGTACTGACAGCCTTGCGGGCCACCCATGGAACATGATAGACCCACAGGTTATTGCCCTGCCTGCCTCATTTATCATTTTTTTAGTGGTTTCTCTCTTTAGCCAGCCCGTGAAAATAGAAACGATTAAGAATGCGTTCCGACATATATAAGAAAGCATAGGGCATATCGCTGAGAGCAAAGAGTATTAAAGTGCACTGCAGTTTCTATCAGCTTAGAGCTATGAGCTTCCTTTCCCATTACCTCTCGCCATTACCTCTCACCTGGGTTCTTTAATTTCTATTGACTTTTGCAGCAAAATAATGGTAAATAAACCAAAATTTGCTGGAGGTTAGATTTTGAGGAAGAACAAGTCGGCAATAAAAAGGGCAAGTCAGTCTGAGGGCAGAAGATTAAGGAATTCTCATGTTAAATCGACAATGAAGACCCATATCAAGAGGGTTGCAACTGCCTTAGAGAATAAAGACAAGGAATCTCTTGATGCGGTTTTGAAGAAAACTACATCTTATATCAACAGGGCAGCATCGAAAGGCGTGATTCACAAGAACAACGCCGCAAGAAAAGTGTCAAGACTCTCAAAGAAGGTGCACAGCTTTCTGCAAGGGAAAGCATAATCTAGTAATTCACAAGGATGGCCGCGGAAAACCTGCGCGCCATCCGCTCGGATATTTTCTCGTAAGCAGTTCTCTTGTTATACTCTTCAAAATTGGGAACGTCTGCCCTGTAAACTTCATTGTCAGAGAACATCCACCTTCTGATGAAGGTTCCATTTTTTCTATACAAAACAAGCTCCACGTCCATAAATATCTTCTTTTCTGTGACGATTCCTGTTTTGCTCAAGGTGTTTGGCATGGTCCGAATGTCCCTTATAGTACCCTCAATATAGCCGTCTGTGGCTGCCTTATCAAGTTTAAAAACCCCTGATCCCATGAGCTCTTTGGTAA
>Ga0105103_10000722_pt1 | contig 18524 bp, 25 predicted proteins | sample PPLLaktember2015_2_FD_79107 | JGI IMG/M metagenome (GOLD analysis project Ga0105103, IMG submission 79107) | Freshwater sediment microbial communities from Prairie Pothole Lake near Jamestown, North Dakota, USA - PPLs Lake P7 Core (6) Depth... | ecosystem: Environmental > Aquatic > Freshwater >...
AGAGGGTTTAAGTTTGAGGATGATACGGATGATATAAGATGGAATGAGGATATGGTACATTACTTAGGTAAAGTAGGAAATGTTATAAAGCAAGGCATTGTGTTTGTAACCGTTAAATTTGATTGCGAAACTTGGACTTACCCCATCTCACTAATCGAACAACATTTAGTTCAGGAAGAACCAGAAATATCAGGATTAGAAGCATTATTTATAGTTCATGGAGGGTGGTATGGTAAAGAACAAGAAATATTATACAACAAATGTATTAAAATAATAAAGGAAGAAGGTCAAAGATTGCAATCAATTTACATTAATAATAAACCAAAATACACCCACGCTGAATTGGTTGAGAAAATAGGGCATGACTTTGAAATAATTAAATAAATAAATAATAAAATGAAAAAGAATAAAATAGTATTTAAAGCATCTCAATTTGGACTTGAACACAAAGCTGTATTAAAAGAAGATGCAAGTATAGATGAATGTTTAGATGCAATAGAAAATCTTCTTAAAGCAATGACATACAATTATGCAACTATTGGCAAGGGATTTGTAAGAAAAGCTAATCAATATAAATAATAATTAGTATATTTGCTAATTATATGGGCCTGTATTGGAATTGACAGGGTAATGAAAGTGTATAATAACAAGCAGTGCGATGAATGGTATAGCACTATAAAATGTACATTCGAATAATAAATGGCGATAAGTCAACTTTCTCTTTCGAAGATGCAATGTCTTTCGTAGGAGCGGATTACGCAGTAGCTGCTTAATTCAAAATCAGGGCGTAATGAACCTAGGAACAGAATCATTACAAACAGAGCCACGTTCAGAATGCTGCTCTAGTAAAAGTGAATTCGACACAGTTGCTGGTAACAATGTCAAAATAGGAACCAGTTGGTGGAAGTTTAACCTTAACTGGTTGGGCCCAAATTACTGATCAATACTTGTATAGATCTAAGCTTGTAATAAATTGTTATATAACTGCTACAGCTGGACAAGGGTTCGAGTCCCTTCAGGTCCACAATTATTATGGTTAGATGGCTGAGTGGCTAGGCAGAGGTCTGCAAAACCTTGTACAGTGGTTCGAATCCGCTTCTAACCTCTTTATAATTAATCAATTCACACACTAAAATTAAAATTATGACAGAAAAAAAAGTATTAACTAGAGAAGAAAAACTCAAAAACACTGTAAAGGCCCAAAAAGAAAAGATTGTAGCATTAACGCAATATAGTAAGGAGCTAAGAGAGAAAGTTATAAACTCTAAATATCAATTAGAAAATGATTGTAAGGATATAATTAATTCTTATGACGCTAAGATTGATAGTATCAATTCAAACTATAAGTATGTTTTGGTGATTTCAATCATGTTTTCTTTATTAATTGGTTTTTCATTAAGAACATTCTTATTTTAAACTATGAAAAATACAAGCAACTATTACAAAAAGAAAAAGAAACAAATGTTTTCTGTTCTTTCAGAAAATAACAACTTTTTTATATTACCAGCTATAAGAATCTATTACGATAAGTTTTATTCTGGAAGAGGGTATGACAAACTATATTTAGAATTTAGTTGGCTGAATAGAACTTTTGCTATTAAACTTAAATAAACAGAAATGAAAACCAAAATCGTTTTAGTAGGAAAAGCTGCATCTGGAAAAGATTATCTAAAAAAGAAGTTAATCAAACAAGGTGTGCAATTTGGTATATCTACAACAACTAGACCTCCTAGAGAAGGAGAAGTTGATGGTGTGGATTATCATTTCGTTAATAAAAATCAATTTCTTACATATGTAGATCATGGCTTGATTGTATTTTATCAAGAGTTTAACGATCACTATTATGGTATAACAAAGGAAGAATTTAAAGCTTGTGATGCTGTTATATTAAATGTTGAAGTATTAAATAAAATGTCTGCAGAAATGAGAAAACATCTATTCGTTATATATCTAAACATTGATATATTGGTACGAATGGAGAGAATGAAGGAGAGGGACTTATCATCAAAAAATGTTAATCAACGTATTTATGTTGACAATAAACAATATGAAGGATTCACTAATTATGATTTAATGATAACAAACCCAAACTTCTAGTGTTCACTTAAACTAGAATAATGAAAAAATTAATATTAACATTGTTTCTATCATTGATTGTGTTATCAAAAACTAATCAAACAAATTATGAAATAATAACACAAGTTATTTCATTCTCAGAGCTAAATGTTTACAAACAACTAGTAAAAATAGGAATAGCCTATCCAGATGTTGTACTAGCTCAAGCAAAAATAGAAACAGGCAACTTTACCTCTAAGATATTTATAGAGAACAATAATTTGTTTGGTATGAAACTTCCTGAAAGAAGAGAAACTACAGCCATTGGAAAAAATAGAAATCATGCTACATATACAGATTGGATCCAATCAATAAAGGATTACAAACTATGGCAGGATAAAATGATTCACAGAGCACCAACAAAACATGCTTATCTCGCATATCTAAAAAGGAATTACGCAGAAGATAAAAACTATATTAATAAAATCAAAAAAACAGTTAAAAGTTTAAAAATGTCTAAAGTTTAATTCATATATAGCCCATAATGTAAAAGTTATGGGCTATTTTTGTGTAAAACACTTATTATTTGTGTAAAACAGTTATTTGCACCTACTATTTATGTAAAGCACTTATTTTTTAGACATTCGTTAGACATTCTTGTAACAAATTTATATAGTTATTTGTTACAAAGTCAGGGTAAAATTCATGAGATTTTGTACCAAAGTAAGGGTAAAAACTTACTAGAAGTACCCCTATCGTAAGGAACTAGGCTTACAAAGTGTAAAATGAATAGCTTATAATATGTAAAATTGCATGATATTTTTGAAAAAATTTATGCAGATTTAATGGAAAATATTTCTTATAATGTGTCTTATAATGGAAAAAATTCGAATTATTGTGCATTATATGACATTTTTTGTTAAATAATGATAGGTAATTCGAATATATTACGAATAATTGTGCATTATTTAGCACTTTTGTTGTGCAGATTGTGCACATTTAAGGATTTTCATTGTGCACATTTAAGGATTGATATTTCATACAAAATATATGTATTTGCTCGTAATAACAATCAATTATTAAAATTGTATGTTATTGAATATAATAATTATTTAAACTAGAAATTATGAAAGTATTAATTTATGATATAGAAACTCTCGAAGAAATGTTTCTTGTTGGAATATATAACCCAGAAACAGATCAATACTTTGAATTTGAAGTGAGTGCGTTTTCATATCAATTAGATGGATTTATACGTTTCACAGAAGAATATAGAGATTATTATTGGGTGGGTTATAACAATTTACGATTTGATTGTCAAGTGGTAGAATGGGTTATTAGGAACCATGAACAATGGCATGAACTATCTGCATTAGAACTATGTACTAAGATTGCACAGAAAGCTGCTGATGTTATTCATGATGCTAACTATGATGTATTTCCTGAGTATAGAGAAGAATGGCTCACTCTTAAGCAAATAGATTTATTTAAGCTAAACCACTATGATAATAAGAATCGACTCGTTTCATTAAAGAGACTAGAGTTTGAAATGGATCTTGAGAACATTGAAGAGATGCCTATTCATCATACTAAAACTAACATGACTCTTGAGGAAGTACAACTAACTCGTGAGTATTGTAAGAATGATGTAATGGCTACTTATGAATTCTATAAGATTACTACAGGTAATACAGAACATCCTTTATATAAAGGAAATAATCAAATTGAACTTAGACAAGACATACAGGAAGAGTTTGGTATACCATGTCTTAACTATTCAGATAGTAAGATTGGTGATGAGATGATTAAGAAGTATTATTGTCAGGAGAAGAACATTCAACTAAATGAACTTCCTAAGAAAGGATATTTTAGAAAAGAGATTATAGTTAAGAATTGTATTGCTGATTATATAAGTTTTCAAACACCACAGCTACAAGAGTTTCTTAAAAAGGTGAGAGCATTGAGACTTGGTCTTATGGATGATTTCAAAGAAGAAATACATTTTCATGATAATGTGTATTCATTCATGAAAGGTGGTTTGCATACAGAAAACAAACCTAAGATATTTGAAGCTGATGAAGATCATCTAATTATTGATTGGGATGTAAGTTCCTACTATCCAGCTATTATTATTAACAATGGTCGTTATCCTGCTCATTTAGGAAAAGAGTTCTTACGTGGTTATAAAGCCATGTTTGAAAAACGTCTTGAATTAAAACCTCTTGCTAAGAAAGATAAAAAGATCAGAGGTATTGTAGGAGCATTAAAGCTTGCAGTTAATAGTGTGTATGGTAAATCTTCTGATATGCAGTCTTGGATTTATGATAGACAGCTCACCATGTTCACCACTATTACAGGTGAATTAAGTTTAATGATGTTGATTGAAGCTTATGAACTACAAGGATTACATGTTATATCAGCAAACACTGATGGTGTAACTATTAGAATTCACAAAGATGATGAGCAAAAAATGCATGACATCAATAAATGGTGGATGGATGTAACACAATATGAACTAGAACGTACAGATTATGCCAAGATTATATTCAGTACAGTTAATGATTATTTAGCTATTAAGACAGATGGAGAGATTAAGAAAAAAGGTGACTTTCTTACAGATTTTGAATTACATAAGAACAAGTCTGCCAGGATTGCTTCGATTGCTCTTGAGCAGTATTATGTTAATGATGTTCCTATTGAAACTACTATTAAAGATCATAAAAACATCTTTGATTTTGCCATGCGCCAGAAAGCTAGTAGAAACTTTCACTATGAAGGATACAATAAAGCCAAAGGTGAGAAAAATGTATACAATAAACTTATAAGGTATTATGTTTCTAATACAGGAGAGAAGCTCCTGAAGATAAAGAATGAGGATTGTGATACTAATGCTGCAGCTGTTAGTCAAGTGGAAGCTGGAGAATGGGTGTGTACAGTTTGTAATCATCTTACTAAAGATCATGACATGAGTAATATCAATTATGATTATTATATAGAGAAGGCAAATAGGATTGTAAGTAAGATACAACTAGAAGGCAAGAAGCGCAAAGTTATTGTTATACCAAATCAAATGAGTTTATTCTAATGGCAAAAAGTTATAAGAAACCTTATACTAAATCTAAACGCTTTGACAAGACCTGTAGAAATCACGGGTCTTGTTCATGGTGTTACAATAATAGAATGTACAAATCACTTAAGAAAATCTATCCTATACACAATGAACTTATTGAACATGAAGATAGATACGAGGATTTTAATACACCAATAGAAGATTTATTAAACGAAGAAACATGAACAATTTAGACAAACAGTATTAAGATCTATTAAAAGATATTTTAATTAACGGTGTAACAAAATCTGACAGAACTGGAACAGGTACTATATCTGTATTTGGTAGACAAATCAGGCATAAGATGTCTGATGGATTTCCATTGCTTACTACTAAGAAAGTTCATTTTAAATCTGTAGTAACAGAATTATTATGGTTTTTACGTGGTGATACAAACATTAAGTATCTGGTTGATAATGGTTGTCATATTTGGGATGGTGATGCTTATAAGAATTATCAAATACTGATGATTGGGAATGAGCCAGATAATATTTTATCAATATCTAATTTTATTGATAAAGTAAAAACTGATGATACTTTCGCTAAGAAATGGGGTGATTTAGGACCAATTTACGGTTCACAATGGAGAAATTGGAATGGTGAATATGAATTAGGTTCAGGTGAATCGAAGTATGACCAAATTCAAAACCTAATCAACGACCTTAAAACAAATCCAGACTCAAGACGATTAATGGTTAATGCTTGGAATGTTGGAGAACTGGATCAAATGGTACTTCCACCTTGTCATTATGGATTTCAAGTTTATACGAGAAAAACTACTAGAGAAGAAAAGATAGTTAATCCTGGAAAATATAGAGCAATCTCTTTAATGTGGAACCAACGTTCTGTTGACACGTTTTTGGGACTTCCGTTTAACATTGCTAGTTATGGACTACTGCTTAGAATGATAGCAGACGAAGTAAACATGATTCCTGATGAACTTATTGGAAATCTAGGTGACACTCATCTTTATTTGAACCACATTGACCCTGCTAAAGAACAACTTACCAGAGACTCTTATGATTTACCATCGGTATTTGTCAGAGATGGTATTCATTCATATATGCCTGGTGATGTAGTATTACAAGATTACAAGTCACATCCAACAATTAAAGCACCATTAAGTAATTAAAATTATGGCAAAGATAACAAGAGAAAACATAAGTGATCACTTAGTAGAATATCAATTAGCATTCATAAATAAAACACTAAAAGAAGCTATTGATAATCCTAATTGGTTAATTGAATGGTCAATGGATTCTGAAGATCATGAGAAGTTCAGAGAATATGCTATTGCTCTAATAAAAAAAGTATTTAAATGTAATACAAATAGAGCAAAAAGTACATTTGACTGGTTCGATCTCCAATTTGGACTAAAGATTAAAGCAAAAGAATAGGGTTCTCAAAAGGAACCCTTTTTTATTTCACTAATAATTTAAATTATAAAACTATGGGACACACAAAAGAGTTATTAATTGAAGATTGGGAACGTGAGTGGGAGAAAGATTTCGTATATTTGCTTGAAAAACAAAAAGAGGAAGAGTACAAACTATTACATGGCAGAAAACCTCGAAAAAAAGCTGCTAAGATAGTTGTAGTAGACAAACGTAAAAGAAAGAAAAAAGATGAACCTGAGCCTACATTTCTCCCATTTTGAACAAATAATTAAGAATGGTTATTCATTAGATATGGTTTTTCTATTAAAGCTTTCAGAAGAAGGAATTAACATTAAAGAACTTTGTGAAGAGTCTCCTAAATTGGAGGCTCTTTATCAGGGTATTTTTAGAAAAGGATTAATCACTTCTGATGATAAACTAACATTGACTGGTAAATCTGTACTAGCTTTTCTTGAAACAACAGAAACTACAAAATTTGTTAGAAAGAAGAAAACTGATGATGACTTTGAACTATGGTGGAAAGCCTATCCAGGAACAGATACATTCAAATGTGGAAATAAAAGTTTTACAGGCACTAGAAGCTTACGAGCTAAAAAAGATGAATGTAAAATCAAATTACATAAGATTCTTGATGAGGGAGAATATACTATTAAAGAACTAATTGATGCATTAGAATTTGAGGTTAATCAAAAGGTGAACAATTCAATTAAAACTGGTGTAAACAAAATGAGCTTTATGCAGAACAGTCTCACTTATCTAAATCAACGTACATTTGAACCATTCATAGAATTAATTAGAGAAGGACATAAACAAGAAATTGATAAACCCATCTCAAGCAGTGTAGACATTTAAAATAAAAACTATGAAAACAGAAAACAAATTAGAAATAGGTAAATGGTATGAGTTTAATCTCCCTTATCAAAGACATATTCAAATGGGAAAAGTTTTTGATATTCCATCAGAAGATGAAGTGGTGATAAATCCTTGGTTATTTAATACTAGTGGTATTGATAGAAGAAATGGGCAGCTTTACATTAGTGATTTATCTAATGTTAGACAGCTTACAGATGAAGAAGTTATTAGACTAGATTTAGAGAATCCAGAAGCAGATATAGCTCAAGATATAATAGATAAGTTTTGGGAAATAGAAACAGAAGATGGAGATCGTATTCCTGAAAGCTTATTAACTGAATGTGCTTTATTAGCATTAAGTTTAAATATTGATAAGGAGTTAGACATTGAAAAGATTAAGGAGGAATTGAGGAAAAAATTATGAGTTTTGAACACTTAGCAAGAGAAATTGAATTGGGTCTATCAGATAGAAACAATGGTATCCCTATGGGATTTGACAGATTAAATCGTTATGTAGGAATTAGAAAGAGTATGTATTTTCTTGTAGGTGGACTTACTGGTTCTGGTAAGACTAGCTTTATAGATGATGCATTTGTTCTTAATCCTTTTGATTGGTTTGTTTCTCCACAAAATAAATCTAATATAAAACTAAAGATTATATATAGATCTATGGAGAGGAATAGAACATACAAGTTTGCTAAGTGGATTAGTAGAAGAATATTTCTTGATTATGGATTAATCATTCCTGTTAGTAAATTATTAGGTTGGCAGAAAGAGAAGTTAACAAAAGATGAGCATGATATATTTCTTACTTATAAAGATTATATGGAACAACTTAGTGATTGTATTACAATCATTGATGGCCCAGAAAATCCTGTAGGTATTGCAAAAGAATTGAAGGCACATGCTTTAAACAATGGAACTATTGAACAACTTGATGATTATAATAAAATTTATGTACCTAATCATGAGAACGAAGTAACTATTGTTGTTATAGATCACATAGGTTTATTAAAAACTACAAAAGATCAACCTACTAAGAAAGAAGCTATTGATAAGATGAGTGATGAACTTAGATATGCAAGAGATTTTTATGGTTATACACCAGTGGTTGTAAGTCAGTTCAATAGATCTATTTCTAATCCTATGAGGATTAAGAATGGTGATGTTGAGCCACAGCTAGAAGATTTTGCAGAATCATCAAGTACACAGAACGATGCTGATATTGTAATGGCATTATTTGATCCTCTAAGATATAAAGTGGAAGATCCTTCAGGATATAAACTAGATAAGCTTAGAGATGAATATGGTGCTAAGTATTTCAGAAGCTTAAGACTAATCAAGAATAGTTACGGTGAAGATGATATTAGAATAGGACTTGGTTTCTTAGGTCAAATTGGTATGTTTAAGGAATTACCTAGAATGAAAGATATGACAGAATCTGATTATGAATCTGTTGTAAACAAATCATTCTTTATTAGTTAAAATTATGACAAAAGAAGAATATATTCAAGACGTGCACTCTCAGAATTTTACAAAGGTGCTATATAGCATGTATCAAGAAAGATTTAATAGAGATAAACACAGTCCATTTTTAAATCCACAAGAACTGATGATGTACGTACAAATGTCAGGAATGATGAATGAGTATTTACAATCAGCATTTAAGTATTATGAAGCAAAGTTTAATATTAACAAGCTTTTTGATAAAGATGGAAAATTAATAAGATTTGTATGAGTTTAAGAGATGAAAGGCAAAAAGAATTTGCTGATGTATGGTTAAATCAAGGTAGGTTTGGTATATTAAATCTATGTCCACGTTTTGGAAAAATCTATACAACAATTAACATTCTAGAAAAACTAGATGATGATATATCTATACTAATAGCATATCCAGATGTTAAGATTAAAGATTCATGGGAAGAAGATTTTAAATCTAGAAATTACAATAATGAAAACATTCATTATACCACCCATCTATCTTTACATAAGCATACAGATAAAGTTTATGATCTTGTTATTATTGATGAGATACATTTACTTAGTGACGCTCAAATAGAAGCTTCCAAAGAGATTATCCTGAGGAATCACGAGATATTAGGACTAACTGGTACTTTGTCTAGCTGGACAGAAACAAAGCTCTTAGAGGAGCTGAGTTTGTCTGTAATAGCAACCTATCCAATTGAACAAGCTATTGAAGAAGGTGTTATTGTTGATTATGAAATTAAAGTGATTAAAGTTCCTTTAGATAATATTACAAAGATTCAATATAAGAAAAATCTCAAAACTGAAAAGCAACAATTTGATGCTTATGGATATGTTATCAATAAATTGCAATCCTCAGGAGGAGACACAATGTTTCTTCGTCTGTCTAGAATGAGAATCATTCAAAATAGTTTATCTAAATTGAATAAAACAAAAGAAATTCTTAATAATAATAAAAATGAAAGAATACTTGTATTCTGTGGTTTAACTAAAATTGCAGATAGCCTTGGTATTCCTTCCTATCATAGTAAGTCTAGTGAAAAAGATATATTTCAAGACTTCGCTGAGGGTAAGGGAAATCATTTAGCTGTTGTAAAAATAGGTAACACTGGTGTTACATATAAACCGTTAAACAAAGTGATTATTAATTATTTTGATAGTAATGCAGAAAATCTTGCTCAAAAGATAAATCGATGTATGGCAATGGAGTACAACACTCCTGATAAGAAAGCGCACATTTACATTATTAGTTCTAATGAGGAAGTTGAGTTAAAGTGGCTCAATAAAGCACTTGAGTTCTTTGATAAAAGTAAAATTAAATACGTATAATGTTCGTATTTATTCGTATATTTACGTATCAATAATCAATTAAATAGTAAATTAAAATTTAAACAATGAGTTCAAAATTAATTGGGATCGTGGGATCCACAGGTACTGGAAAGAGTACAGCAATCAAACACTTAGATCCAAAAGAAACCTACATTATTAATGTAGCTAAGAAGGAACTACCCTTCAAAGGATCTGAGAAGTTGTATAACGCAGAAAACAAAAATTACAAAGAAGTAGATGATGCAACTGAGATTTCTCGTTTGTTAAGGACTATCTCTGAAAAAGCTCCTCACATTAAAAATGTTGTAATTGAGGACAGTAATTACATCATGGGTTTCACTATGGTATCAAAAGCTACTGAAGTAGGATTTACTAAATTTAGCGTTATGGCTAAAGATATGGTAGAACTACTTAGAACAGCTAGATCATTAAGAGATGACATCACTGTATTTTATTTAACTCATCCAGAAACTATTGAAGATAGTGGTGAGATTGTAGGATATAAAATTAAAACAGCTGGTAAATTACTTGATAATCAAGTTTTACTAGAGGGTTTGTTAACTGTGTGTCTATACACTTATGTAGAAGAAAATAAAGATGGAACTGCTAATTATAATTTTATAACTAACAGATTTAGAAAATTTCCTGCAAAGAGTCCAGATGGAATGTTTGATGAAATTAAAATACCAAACAACTTGCAATTAGTAGTAGAAAAAGTAAATGAATATTATAAATAATAAATTATGAGCACAATAGGTGGAAAAAAGAAAGAGGTAAATAATTTACCAGATTTTACTAAGAAGGTTGGATTATTCGAAGCTAAAGTTATAGCTGTTAATCCTAATGCAGAAGAATATAAAGAAATGCTTGGAACAGAACTTAAAGAAGATAGCAAAGCTGTTGAGTATTTAGGAACTAATCAAGATGGAAATACTACATTACGTTTAGATGTATGGTTGGAAGAAGTTAAGAGTAAAGATAAGTTCAAAGTTACTTTCTTCTTAGAAGATAAAGAGAAAGAGAATAAAGATCAAACTAAGAAACAATATATTAATGCTGTTGGTGTTTGTTCTTGGGCAGATGATCCAAATAATTTACCTAAATGGTTTGCTGATAGAGAATATCGTGTAGCTTATGTAGGTGAAGAAGAAGTATATGGTTTTATGCGTACATGGTTAGGAAATCTAGACTATCGTGATGCTGAAACTACATTACAGTTAGATTGGAATAAATTGATGAAAGGTAATGTTCGTGATATTAAATCTCAGGTTGATGGTGAATGGTGTACAAATGTTGTATCTCTAGCAACTATCAAAACTGTTATTAAAGATGATGAGTCTAAAGAATATCAGAACATCTACAATAAAGGTTTCTTACCAGCATATAGCATCAAGCAGTTTAGATTAGTAGATTATACTAATGATCGTATATTACAAAATTTACGTTCTAAAGCTTCTAAAGATTTAAAGCCTCACGAGAGATTTGTTGTGAATGTAACAGGAGAATATGGCTGTCGTGATTATTTTAAATTGAAAGATTTAGAAGAATATACATCAGGAGATAATCTGGTTGCATCAGACAAAACTCTAGCTGAGGATGACGCAGATTTTTAACTAAAACTTCATGTTAAAACAGCCCTCACATTTAACTATGTGGGGGCTTTTTATTATATTTATATTATGATTAAGGGTAAAAAGAAGAGTGAACTCACTCCTGAAGGTGTGCTTAATATGATTAGTGAGTATGATATATTTAGATATTATGTATCTGATAAATCTTGGAAATTAAATGTGCCTTTCTTATCTCCTTTTAGAGATGAAAGAAATCCTTCTTTCTTAATTGGTAATAGAGGTGGTAAAATTTCTTTTATTGATTTTTCTGATACTTCTCTACGTGGTAACTGTTTTATATTTGTAAAAAAGTTATACAACTTATCATCAATGGATGAAGTACTTAAGCTTATAGATAAAGATTTTGGTCTTGGTATTTCTAGTAAACCTGTAAATGATTATAAAAAGATTGTATCAGGATATAAGCAAGTTGAAGATCTTGGTAAACGTTATTCCCTTATTCAGGTGGTAACTAGAAACTTTACTAATGAAGAACTAGCTTATTGGAATCAGTATCACCAGGACTTACAAGATTTAAAAGACAACAATGTCTATGCTATCAAAACTTTATATTTTAATAAGCAAAAGTTTCCATTAAAGGAAACTGACATTAGGTTTGGTTATTTCTATGATGGTCATTGGAAGATATACAGACCCTTTGCAGACAAGAAGAACAAATGGGTACCAAATAATGTTCCTATTACAGCCATGGATGGTAAAGATGATATAGTTAACTGTAATGTAGCTTTCATCAATAAAAGTAAAAAGGATTACATGGTAATGAAAAAAGTTTTTCCTTGTTCTTGTGCTGTACAAAATGAAGGAATGGGATGTTTCTCACCAGAGAATGTAGAATATCTAAAAGCTAATTCTGATAGACAAATCTTATCTTTTGATAGTGATGTAACAGGTGTTACTAATAGTCAACAGATAACTAAGTTATTTGATTTTGGCTATTGTAATGTACCTAAATCATATCTATCTGAAGGAATTAAAGATTGGGCAGACTTTTCAAAAGAATATGGACTAAAAGCAATTGAACGTTATTTAAAACAAAAAAAATTATTATGACACTAAAACAATTAACAGAATGGGTACGTGAACAAAGTAAGAAGTATCCCAATTTAAAATCAGAAATATCAGATTATTATGAATTGTGCCTAAATGAAATTTATGAAGGTGGTTCAGAACAACATGAAGTTAACTTATGTATTAGCTCAATTGAAGATTTAATAGAAGATGAAAAATCCAAATGAACTAATTGAAGAAATCATTCTTAATATTGAATGGTTGGAAACTACAGATGGAGATTCTGTAGAATGTATTAGTATTGAGAACTTAGAAGGAGCTCTCAGTAGATTTTTAAACAAGAAAGTAAAATTATCACAAGATGAAGAATAAAACTTACGCTACAACAAAGGAGATATTAATTAATGCTCCAATTCCACAGCAAACTCGTACGTACAAACCTGTAAGTCATGAGCAACTTATGAATTTAACTTTAGAGTCTATACAGCATGCAGGTTTTGACTTAGATAAAGAGATTTATACATCATCATCAGATGGTCAGATTGCTAATGGTAGATTCACAATCAGTAATGTAACTGATAGAGATATGCAATTACAGATTGGCTGGCAAAATAGTTACAACAAGCAACTTACATTAAAGTTTGCTATTGGAGCTAAAATATTCATTTGTCAGAATGGATGTGTGTCTGGTGATTATGGTGCATTCAAGAAGAAACACGTTGGACAAGTACAAACATTTGCTCCAACTGCCATTATTGAATACATTAAAGCAGCAGGTGATGCATTTCAAAGAATGCAGAGAGAACGTGATGCAATGAAGAACGTTGAGATTACTAATCGTAGAAAAGCTGAATTACTAGGAAGAATGTTAATTGAAGATCAATTTATTGAATCAACTCAATTAAATATTATTGAGAGAGAAATCAAGAAACCAACACATGATTATGGTGCTCAGGATAGCTTATGGGAATTGTATCAATATACAACTTTTGCTATGAAGGAAGTACATCCTAGATTATGGATGGATAGACACATTCAAACTCATCAATTCTTTGTTAATGAAGCTGGTATATTAGTGGAACCTTCTAATCAAATTGATTTCATTAATACTCCTCATGAACAATTAGAATTATTTTAATTATGAATTTTGACAAGTTTAAACCTTTATTCCACGAGAGTTGGCATGATAAAATGAGGCCATTTATTGAAAGTGAAGAGTGTGATAACATCTATAAATTTCTTAAATCAGAAAGTAAAAGAGGTAAAAATATAGCTCCTCTTTCTAATAATGTTTACAGATGTTTTCTTGAAACTTCATTAGATGATCTGAAAGTGGTGATTCTTGGAATGTGTCCATATCATACATTAAAAGATGGAAGTCCTGTAGCAGATGGATTAGCATTAAGTTGTTCTGTAACAGGATATCCACAACCTTCTCTAAATCAATTTCATTCAGCTATGGAACGTGAGTTACATGATGGTATTTGTTTGGATTGTGATAAGAAAGCAGATTTAACCTATCTAGCTAAACAAGGGGTGTTATTGATGAATGCAGCTCTTACAACAGAAATTAATAAAGCAGGAAGTCATTTAGAGTTATGGAAACCTTTTACAAAATATGTATTCACTGAAATACTAAGTGTAGAAAGAGTTCCTACTATTTTTCTAGGAAAAGATGCTGCAAAGTTTGAAAAGTATACAGCTCCACTTTCTTGGAACTTTGTACTATCTCACCCAGCAGCAGCTTCTTACAAAAATACAGAATGGGATTCTGAAGGAGTATTTACAAAAGTGAATACAATTTTAAAAGATGTAAACAAATGTGGTGTTGATTGGTTAGATGAAGCACCATTTTAAAAATTAAAAATTATGAAACTAATAGAAATTGAAGATTTAGAGGTGGGAGATGAAATTATCATCTCCTGCCAATCGTATTTTAAGTATTTGAGAATACTTAGAAAACCAGCAATTGGTACAAAAACACATTGGGTTTCAGGTAAACCTTTGTATAAGTCTGTAAAATGCTCTACACGTAGAGAAGAAAAAGATGTCACTTATACAAGATATAATGGTCAATCATACACTCGTACAGAGAAAACTTGGGGATTTGGTCCAGATAATCACAACTATGAACATTATGTTGATTTATCTTATAGACAAATAATTTTAGTAAAGAAAAACGAACAATAAACTTAGAAATTATGATTTTAGAAAAACAAACAGAAGCAAACATTTTAACAGAAGGAATTTCCCAAGGATCAATTGGGATGTCATTAGACTTAGATTCTGCACAGGTATTGATGCAGATGTTAAGTAAGAATCTCTATTCAGATTCAATAGGCTCCACTATCAGAGAATGTGCATCTAATGCACTAGATAGTCACAGAAGAGCTGGTATTGACAAACCTATTGTTGTTTCCTTCAAAAGAAATGATGTTAATAACTATGAATTCTCTGTGGAGGATTTTGGTATTGGTTTAGATGCTGAAGATGTAGAAAACATCATTAGTAAGTATGGTAAATCTACAAAGAGAAATAGTAATATAGAGTTAGGAATGATGGGGCTTGGTTTCAAAGCCCCTCTAGCTTATTGCTCTACATTCTATTTTGTATGTAGAAAGAATGGTGTTGAACGTAAATATATGATGTATGAAGGAGAAGATACTAATACTATCGATCTTTTAACTCAAATAAATACAGATGAACCAAATGGTGTAAAGATTATAATTCCTGTTAAATGGCAAGATAGATATGATTTTATTAAAAAGTCGAAAGAGCAATTAGCATATTTTGATAATGTTTATTTCAACTTTGAAGATGATGATATTAAAAACGACTTTGTTATTTTCAGAGGAGAAGACTATCAGTTTTCAGAACTTGCTACAGATGGTAAATTGCATATATGTCTAGATAATGTGTATTATCCAATTGATTTTGAGAAACTGGGTATTAATACTATCCAGTTCCCATTAGCTTTAAGATTCTCTTTAAGTGATCGTATATTCCCCACTCCAAACAGAGAAGCCTTAAGATATACACAAGAAGCTAAACAAATAATTCTTGATAAAATTGAAAAGGTGGCAGATTATTTTGTTAATAAATACAATGAGTCTGCAGAAGAAGGAAGTGATATATATAGTCTCATTACTTATTTGAATAGTAAAAATAGATATGTTCATTCTTTTAATAATTCTTATGATCTAAATTTACTTTTGCCCTTTAGTACAAAGAGAGTTAAGGATCCAACAATTAAAGGACCAGATGGTGAAGATTGTAGTTTAAATTTGGTTAATCTTTTTATGTCTAAGGATTATTGGTTATCAGAATATGTTCCTAAGCTTTTGATTAAGTATAAAAGTTGTTCTAATTTAGAAAAAAGAAGTTCAAGTGATTGGAGAATTAATAAAATGCAAGAGAATAAAGTGTATTTCTATTCTGATAAACTATCTGGAATTAAAAAGGAATATATTAAATCTATTTCACTTCCAAACACTAATACAGCAACTTTTATTGTAAGAAAAAGTGACAAGTTTAAACTTGGACTTCGTAAAAACAATGGTGATTATAATTTAAACTATTATAACATTTTAAATTTACGTAATCATTCACGTAGTGATTGGAGACAAATGATTAAAGAGTTTCAATATATAATCTCTTTGATTACTAAAAACTTCATTGATCTTGATCAATTAGTTGTTCCTCAATATTTCATTGATAGTAGGAAGAAAATCAAACTGGCTAACACTCCTCAAGGAACAGGAAGAAGAGTTAAATTATCTGGACAAGTGTTTGGAAAAGAAGCTGTAGACTTATTGAGATTTGTTGATGGTAAAAACTGTAAATGGGAAAGCAAAACTTATAATGTTGAACATTTACATAAAGAAAAATTCTTAACTATTTATGGTTCTGAAAAAGATGTAAATGTGATGAATGATCTGTATGTAATGCTTAATAAGGTGAAGTTTGTTATGTTTTCTGATAGAGAATTAGAAAATGTAAAGAAGCTAAACATCCATAATTGGATGTCTGTAGATAAGTTTATGAAAGGAGATAATAAAATCTTCAAAAGAACTGTTACAGCTCATCTAATTTATAGTTTAATGTTAAATAAAAGATCTCTTTTTGATAGACTTAACGCTATAGATAATCTTTCTAATTCTCTTGCAGATAAATTACAAAAATTGCATGATTACAAAGTGAAGTTTAATAGAAACTCTACTGATACTCATAGAATTATGTTAGAAACATCTGTTGCTAATAATTATTTTGATACAACTATATATGATACATATTTAGATGTAAAAAATATTTCAGAAAAATTTCCTTTCTTAAATGTTTTATGTCAAAAAATGAGCTATGGATGGAGAGATAATGAAGGATTAGTTGAATGTATAAAAGATCTTTGTAAGTATCATAAGTTTAGACTTGATTTTAAGAATTACAATCACAATGTTGTAGAAGAAGAAGAATCTACAGAAGAGAATTAATAACCTTGGAGGGGAGAAAATCTTCCCTCCTTTTTAAAAACTAAATAATAAATATAAAAAACATGAAACAGACTAGTTTAAAGAAATTCAAAAAACAATTAAAAGAATTACAATTACAACAGGAATTAATATTAGATGCGTTAGAACAACAAATCTCTCATGATGTTTTGTCAAAAGGTATAATTCCACCATCAACATATGTTTCTACAGGAACAGGAAATATTGCAGTGAAACCTTATTTAAATATAAAGCTTGTCAATGATGTTCTAACTATTATATTAAATGATGGATCTATCATCACTAAACCTAATGCAACTGCAAATGATTTCAATAGTGCACGTTCAGCAAATAATGAAGATCAATTATTTAGTATTGTAGGTTCTACAGAAGTGTTAGAAGAAAAACGCAAAAGAGCAGAAGAGTTAGAAAGATTAAGACGCATCAGTGCTGGTATATCTAAACTTGGTGAACTATCTGATTTTACTGTAGATGGTGATTCTGTATATCTAACAGGTATCAATAGATCGCTACCACAATTAATGGTTGAGAAGTTCTTAGAGATTATAGGCAAACATGAATATTATGCAGGGTTTAGTAAAGAGAGTGTTTCTGAAAGATTATCAAAAGATGATGAATTTCAATCATTGAAACGTTTCTTTATGTGGTGCTGCTTAAATCCAAGAGCTGAAGTAGCTCATGAACTATATCGATTCTTAGAAGAGAATAGTTTTAGAATTACTAAGCAAGGATTCTTTGTGGCTCTTCGTAACGTTGTTACATTGCATGGATCTAATGAGCTTGTTCAGTTCGTAAGTAATGCTTACAATAAGATTAAAGCTGTATGGAAGAAATCCCCAGACAATTATCACGTTATTCTCAAAGAAGATGGTTCGTATGAATTAATTCATATAGATGAGATGTATGAGAACATTGTTGAAGATTGTGAATATTGTGAAGGAAGTGGAATAGATCCACAAGAGTGGGGTGGTGATGAAAATTATTATAATGAAGATTGTCCAGACTGTGATGGAGATGGTAAGATTTCTTATAGTCAAAAGACTTTCACAGGTGAAAACTTAGGAACTCTTACAGCTTTATATCTAGATCTTCCTAATAGAGCAGAGAATCGTTTCACTGATGATTGGACTAAAACATTCGATATTCGTATTGG
>Ga0105103_10000724_pt1 | contig 18516 bp, 13 predicted proteins | sample PPLLaktember2015_2_FD_79107 | JGI IMG/M metagenome (GOLD analysis project Ga0105103, IMG submission 79107) | Freshwater sediment microbial communities from Prairie Pothole Lake near Jamestown, North Dakota, USA - PPLs Lake P7 Core (6) Depth... | ecosystem: Environmental > Aquatic > Freshwater >...
CCGCGGCCTTCTCGTACCACACGGCATGCATGGTGCAGAAACTCATCCGGGTTCTTCTTGCTCAACTGGATGTTCGAGCTCGGCTGAACCAGCTTCATCTCATTCACCACATCAAGCAACAGGTGGCTGAGTTCATTGACACCGTCGCTTCCGTCGGCTCTCAAGCCGCCGATGTTGATGTTCGCGAAGTCGGTGTAGGTTGAGCTTTCCGCCGCGGTCACACCGACTTTCGGCGGTGCGGGCTGATTGTTGAACTTCACCCAGAAACACTGAAGAAGCTCCTCGGCCGCATCGCGCGTCAGCGTTCCGTCTGCGAGCCCCTGGCGGTAAAACGGAGAGAGATGCTGGTCAAGCCGGCCGGGATTGAATGAATCCCACGGATTCAATTCCGTGATGACCCCGAGATGGATGAACCAGTACGCCTGGAGCGCTTCCCAGAACGTCCGCGGCGCGTACGCAGGAACGCGACGACAGATGCGAGCGATGTGCTCAAGTTCTGCCTTCCGCTCTTCCCTCTTTTCCGTTCGCGCCAGCGCTTCCGCCTTCTCGGCGTGGCGCATCGCCAGCGTCATCACGGCATCGGCGCAGATCGCCATCGCCTTGAGTTCGTCCTGCTTGTTCAGCGCCTCCGGGTCGTTCAGGTAATCGAGCGCCTTGAGCTGTATCTCGATGTCTCCCCGAATCTCCAGCAAGCCCCGTCGATAGATCTTGTCATCCAGGACCGTATGCCCCGGGGCGCGCTGTTCCATGAACTCGGTGAAGATCCCAGCGGCATAACACTCCTTCCACTCGTCGGTCATCTCAGAGAAGATCTTTTCGCGGATCGTCTTCCCGCGCCAAAACGGGATCATCCGTTCCTGATAGATCTGCTTCATACTCTCGTCGACGCGGAACCAGACCTTCGGCCGGCTATTGAGGATCTCAAGATCCTCCACAGAATGGCAGCATAACTCCGGATATGTGTAGGTCGCCTTGGGAGAATCCCCTCGCTCACCGACGATCAATTCTCCTTCGTTGATGCAGATCGCCTTGTGCTCCATGATATGTGCAAAGGCGGCCGCACGCCGCAGCGGTGCAGAGACCAGTCCCTGTCTCTCATACGCTTCGGCCACGAGCAATGCCCGCTCAGGGATCAGGTGGGGGATCGCCGCCAGACTTTGCTCTCGCAACCGTTTCACTCGTTCCGTCATCTTATCCTCCGACACAGACCGTCTCAACATACTCCCGCAGGAGTTCGACCAATTCGTTCAGATGTTCCCAATCCGGCGGGAGAAAATCCGGACCACCATTGTTCTTCCCTAACCGCTCGAGTTTCGCGACTCCCGTCCGATGATACGGGAGAAGATGGAGTTCCTTGACGGTTTTCAGCGAAGCGATGAACGCTCCCGCGTTCGTGATCGATCCCGCATCGTCGTTCACCCCCGGCACGATCGGGATGCGTACAATGACCGACGCGTTCCATTCCGCCAACCGCCGAAGGTTCGCCAGAATAATCTCGTTCGACACACCCGTGAAGCGCGTGTGAATGCCATCGTCCACAGATTTCAAGTCGTATAAGAAGAGATCCGTCAGTGCGGCAATGTCCTGAAGGATCGCCGGCGTTGTGAATCCGGTCGTATCGACGGCGGTGTGAAGCCCCTCCTGCTTACATGTTGTCAGGAGCTCGCGCAGGAACTCATGCTGGAGCAGCGGCTCACCGCCGGAGAACGTTACGCCTCCCCCCGATCGTTCATAGAAAAGCCGGTCACGCAACACGTCTTCCATCACTTCATCGGTCCGCATCTTCCGGCCGACCATTTCTCGCGCATCGGCAGCGCAGGCATCGATACATCCGCCGCATGCCACACAGAGATCACGGTCGGTTTCGTACCGATCTCCAACACGAACGATCGCGTGCTCTTCGCAATCCTCCGCGCATGATCCGCAACGAATGCAGCGCTCTTGTCGAATCAGGATCTCGGGATCGCGGTCGATCGATTCAGGATTGTGGCACCACACGCAGTGCAGCGGACAGCCCTTCAAGAAGACCGTCGTGCGGATCCCCGGACCGTCGCTGACCGAAAATCGCATGATGTTGAATACCATGCCTTCAGCAGCATTTCCCATCATTCGGTCCGCTGAAGGACGAGCAGCGTGAGATCGTCGGACGCCGGCTCCCTCCCCTGAAATCGCTTCACAGCCGCCACGACCCGATCGCGAACTGCCAGCACACCCCCATCGATCGATCCGGCCAGCATTTCTTTGAGACGCTCTTCCCCGAATTGTTCCTTGGATCGATTCATCGCTTCCGTGATGCCGTCCGTATACAGCAGAATGGATTCTCCGGCGTTCACCGGGATCTCCTCGGATTCATAGTCGGTCGTCTCGAGAAGACCCAACGGCACGCCTGTCGCAGCGAGTTCCCGGAATCCTGTCGCTCCCGGCGCATGCATGTACGGGGCGTTGTGCCCCGCATTCACGTAGGTCAGCCGGTGCGTCAGCGGATCGAGGATCATGATGAAGAAGGTAATGAACTTGTCCGAAGGACTGTTCTCGTAGACGAGCGTGTTGAGCTTCGCCGCTAAGTCGGAGAGACGCTGCCGCTCTGAGAGACCTTTCGGATTCTGGAGATGGACACGGAGGGACGCGTGAAGCGTTGACACGAGCATGGCAGCAGGAATTCCCTTTCCGGCAACATCCGCCATGACGAACGCAAAACGACCTTCCCCCGTATTCACGATATCGTAGAAATCCCCGCCGATGGCGTTGCACGGATGCGCCTCCGCCGCGATCGCATAGCCTGGGATTTGGGGGATCTGTTTCGGGAGCAATCGCTGCTGCATCTGCGAAGCGATCGCAATTTCCTTTTCGACGCGTTCCGACTCGAGGGTTGCGCGGTGCAACCGTGCATTCTCGACGGCGATCGCCGCATGCTCCGAAAATGCCTCCAGGAACAACTCATCTTGGTGATCGAAAACGCCCCGCTTCTTATTGATGATCTGGAACACGCCGATCGTGTGTCCATCCCGGTTCTTCATCGGCATACACAACATTGTACGGGTGACGAACCCTGATTGCCGATCGAATCCGGAGAAAAATCGTTCGTCCTTGCGGGCGTCTTTCAGGTTGACTGTCTCACCGGTCACCGCAACCGTTCCTGCAATCCCCGTTCCAAGGGGAAGTCGGACATCGACAATACCACTTCCTTTGAGCACCTTGGACCACAGCGTCTGCCGTTGCTCGTCAACGAGGTAGATCGTTCCCCGGTTCGCCCTCAAGTTCTCCGTCGCGAGCTCGAGGATGATGCGAAGCAGTTTGTCGAGGTCGAACGTCGAATTCAGCCGCTTCGCCGCCTCGATGAGCGATTCGAGCCTCTTCACATACGACGGCGCAGTGCGTGAAGCCACCTGCTTCTTCGGACTTCGGGGCATGGGGACCAGCCGGAAATGGGAGAAGTTCAGCTGAACGGCGATTCTACTTCCCTGAAAGGTACGGAAATAGAGGAAAAAGGAAACCCTCCCTGAGAACAAAATGGCGGCCATGCAACTCGGGCGAGTGCATGACCGCCGCTCGGCGTCCACCATGGAAGGAGGCATGGTGAACGCTTTTGGGGATTCCTGGAACGACTTCGAATTCCGCTACAGAGAAATGCCCAGCGTGAGTCGATGAATGGACTTCAGCCGCTGGAGATCGCTGTACGCGTAATCAAACTGAGCCTGCCATTCGGTCCCCGGGATGTTCACGTTCAGACCTGCACCCCCCGTGAAGACATAAGTCTGCTCGGTTTCGACCAAGGAGCCCTTCTGCGCTCCGTCGGTCTGTGGCTGCAATCCGCCTCGAATGGAGACGACATCGAAGAAGGTCGCTTCCGCGCCGAACTGGATGGTCGACCGGTAGTCGCGTTCATCCCGGAAATCCATGGACGCTGTCAACCCGATGGCTTCCGAGCGGATGACATCGAACGAGGCACCGAGCTGGAAGTAGAGCGGCAGCGACCATTGTGAGGTGGCCAGATACGCGGGCACACGGTCCGGATTCGAGCCCGCATCGGGAAACGGATCCACTTTGACCTGCAAGTCCTCCCCTTCGATCTTCATCGGCGTGCCGAAGTTGGCGATCATCATTCCCAACCGGAGTCCTTTGATCGCCGTCTCGTACTGAGCGCCAACGTCTACCGCAATGGCGCTCGCGGACGAGCGAGAGATCGATTCGGCGACATACTTCAGCTGCACGCCGAGGCGAAAGCGGTCGGACAGCGACCGCGAGTAGGTCATGCCGATCGCCGCATCATACGCGCTGAACGTCTCTCCGGTTCCCTGCGTCTGTTCCCAGGTCGTGACCTTCATATCGCCAATGGAGAGATAGGTCAGGCCGAAGCCGAGCACATCGGATTCACCGAGCGGAATGCCCACGCCGACGAATTGATGCGCCACATCGCTGATCCAGTCGGTGTGGGAGAACGTGACCGAAAGCCGGCCCACTCGTGAGAGCCCCGCCGGATTCCAATACATCGCGGTGACGTCGTTGGCGGACGCGACCCAGGCGCCCCCCACCGCGGTCCCCCGCGAACCGACGTCGATCTTCAGAAAGGTCGCGGCGGATGTGCCGACGTTGTCAAATTGCGCCGCTGCCGGCGCCGCGACCGCAGCCAACATCAACAAGAAAATGATCGTTCGTTTCATGGCCCGGTCTCCTGTCACTTGAGTATGGCGAACTTGCCGATCGACTCGCCGATGCCTGGCGCGTCAACGTGGAAGAAGTAGACACCGAATGCGACCTCCTGTCCGTTGTAGGTCTGGAGGTTCCAGCGCGCGACCGAGCTGGTCGGGTCATCGTGAACGATGCTCTGGATGTAGTCTCCCGCGATGTTGTAAATCCGGATCGTGCATCGCGGCGGAAGTTGATGGAACTGCAGTTCCTTCGAGATGCCGAACTTGAGAGTCTCATAGTAAGAGCTCACCACGAACGGATTCGGCACTGCCGTCACCTGCGCAAGGTCGGACTCTGTGATCGTCGCCGTCGATGGGGCGATCGTCGAGAATGTGAACCGATCGTCCTGGGTCAACACACGCTCCGAAGTCACGCGGAACACATCGCCTGGCGCGTAGGTCGAGCCCGCGGCGAATCCGAGGAAATACACGTAGGGAACGTCCACCAGCACGCTGTCTCCCGTGTACGGACTGTCGACAAGGAAGAGGAATTCATCGACATTCCAGACGCCGTCATCGTTGCCATACCAATCGGAACCCCCGGCGACGAAGCAGGTCACCCGCTGATTGGACGTGATGTTCCATACTTCGAAATTCGCCTGCACTCCCACGCCGGCCGTCGTTGATGAACGTGAGTAGTCGGGATAGATTTGAGGAGTCGCAACAAAGCGCATCTCGTAGTCCGACGAGAGCGACACGCGTGTGCCCTGCACGATACTCCCTTCAAAATCAGGATACGAATAGAGGTAATCGAGTCCGAGGCCTTCGCCGACGGGTTGTTCGAAATCGGTGTAGGTCGGCCAGCCGTCGCTGAGTTCGCACCGGACGCCGTCGAAGATGACAGCGTTGTCCGTGGCGCTGTCGTAGACCGGCCATGCACGCACGGTGTCACGCCCATTCGCCGAGACGACGAGCTGATTCTGTTCATCGCGCACGGTGAAGCACGCCTGACCATTCGCGTCCTCTTCGACAGCAATGGTGTACGAACGGCTCTTCACCTGAGTTGGATTCACAATGCTGACCTCGGGCGCATAGGCGCTCACACCGGCCGTATGAGCAACGCCGCCATTCTGAATCGACGCCCCGCGCGCACCGGCTGCAGGAGCCTGCGGGACCACACGCACCACGTGATCGAACGGACTGGTGTCGGGATTGCGCCCGATCGGGTTCTCGAGGGGCGGCAGAGGCCCATCCTCCCGGTCATAGGCGAGCACCGCATACCAGTATTCATAGCCATTGAAGACATTGTTGTCGACATACATATGGCGCAGTCCAACATCCTGGCCAAGCGGGAAGAATCGACGCTTCGAACTCTCGCCCACAATCCCGTCAGGCAGATCGTATTGAGCAAGCGGAACGTAATACTGCGTCGATCCCTTGATGTCGGTGATCGTCTGCGTCCCCCACGACTTGCCGCGGTCAGTGCTCCGGAAGATCTGATAGCCTTCGAATGCGTTGTTCCCCGTGATCGGATCGTTCACGAACAGGACGCTATCCTGGGGGCGCCCATCAGGACCCGCGGTGGTTTTGTAATAGATGCCCTTCTCTGAACGATCGTCCCACGAGAGCGTGACTTTCCGATCGCCGACAGATGCCCGCACATACGGCTCAGGAGGAGGCATGGGCGACGAATACTCTTTGTTGTAGAGCAATTGACAGAGCATCGCGTTGTTGAACAGCTCTGACTTGTTCGCACCGTGGACGGATGCGAACGTGAACGGAAGACTTTCTCCCGGCGCGAGCCGGAAGGGACCTGAGGCCACGACATACGTGACATCCGGTCCATACGTGTTCGGAGATTGGGTCCAGTCGGCCGGATGCGGCGCGACGTTGGGCGGCGACATGACCCCGGCCTCCAGTTGAGCGTATTCAGTCGCTTCCGTTCGAGGGACGGAGCTGTACTCAAATACCTGGAACGTCGTGATTCCCTTCGGCTTTCCCGTTGCAGGATCGATCGGCGTCTCCATGAACTTGAGCCCGACCCAGCCGACGTTCGACGAGATCAACCCTTCCGCGCGATCGTCACCGTCCCACAGATACGTGAAGTTCGCAAGCAGCGAGTCCTCGGCGTTCGAGTATTCCGGCACGTCGGTCCCGACAGGAATGAATGCAGCGAAGTCATCCGTCCACTCATTATTGCCTTCTTCGGGGCAATCGGGATCATCATGCACGCCGATGTAGACGTTCTCCAGCGTGTCAGTGCCGACATTGGTTACGAGCATGCGGAAGATGATGAAGTTCCGGTTGACGAAGTTATCCCATTGGAGCGCCCACATGTCCGTCCGGATGTCGAGCGGCCTCGGATTGTTCCCGTTGACCGGATCGTTGTCCGTGATGACGAAATAGGCTTCGCGCGTGGCGACCACCTCCCCGTTCTTCACTCCGGGAAATCCTGTGGACCCAATGGGGGGCTGATTGTAGATCGTCTGCCGCGCGTACGCCGGCAGCTCACCCAACGCCGGCCAGGAGGCCGGCCAGCTCTCCGGCTTGTCGCTCATGGCGATGCCGATGTTCTTCGCTTCATCCATTACGCCCGCGTCGAATCCCGGAAGTGGCTGATATTCCTCTTCGCTGTACCGGAAGGCCCCGCGCGTCCCAACCGCCACAATGGGATCAGAACCGCTGCCGTCGGGACGCTTCTTCATCGCGCCCACGAGCGGACCCATCGTCCATCGATACGTGAATCCGCTCTTCGCCGGGAATTCCCAGCAGGAACCCCATCGGCTGTAGCCAAGCACTGCGTTGTTGGAGATCATCGCCCAGACGTTGCCGACGTCCATCACGGATCGCTTCTGGTCGTCGATGCCCGAGGTCTTCTGAATCGGCTGCTTTCCATCCTGCGGCGCAAGGACCGTATTGTAGTAGTCCAGTTTGGACATGTTCGGCTTCACTTGGGCTACTCCGCCTGCAACGATTCCGGCTACTGCGGCAGCCACCACAACGACTCGTATGTTCCTCATGTGTATTGTTCCTCCGATATGGAGATAGTCGATCACTTCAATAGGAGAATTCCACGCCGATCTCCACGTGCCGCGGCGGACCGAAGTTCGTAGGAGTATGCATTACTTCTGCGGATGCATTCGGATTCATGCTGAAGTCTGGCTTGCCCGACGTCTGGAAAACATTCTGAACGTTCCGCTTGTTCAGCAAATTCGTCACGTTTGCAAACACCGTGAAGGTTGTCGGAGCGACTACGAAGGCCTTGTGAAGACGCACATCGATCGTGCCGGTCCAGGGTTGACGACCGCTGTTCACCTCACCAACAAACGTTCCCCGCGGATCGGTCGGCGTGTAGGGGAGGCCGCTCCCGAACGATCCGATCATGCTCATGCCCCACGTGTCACGTGTATAGGTCAGGTCGAAGTTCAACGTGTGCGGCTGATCCCAAGCGAGCGTGACCGTCTTCTTCGGGGGCACAGACCCGGAGACGGACGCGAGATATTGCTCGGCAAAGTGCGAGTTCCAGCTGTCCGCATTTCCTTCCGCACGCGAGAAGGTGTAGTTCAATGAGAAGGCATAGTTGTCGGCGAACCGCCTGCGGAGCGAGATCTCGAAGCCGCGTGTGTTCGCGTAGTCCAGGTTTGCGATCTCGTAGAAGTCTGTGGCGCCGGCACGGGAACGCTTCGTCGCGATGTAGTCGTACGTATCTTTGTAGAAAATGGTCGCACCGACAACGAGCAGGTCGGAGACGATGTAATCGCCCCCGGTTTGATACGCATGTGTCACCTCCGGCTTCAGATTCGGATTCCCGATCTGTGGCTCATAGCCGCGACCCACATCGACATATGGCGTCGTGCTTTGGAATGCCGTCGGGATGTTCTGGTTGTACCGGCGATAGAGGAAGAAGAAGTCCGGATACTGGAAGAACTGGCCGTAGGAGAAGTGCATCTTCGCGCGATCAGTGACCGGGAACGCGATCCCAAACCGCGGGCTGAAGCGCATCTTCGGATCGACGGTCGTGCTGCCGGTCTTGTCGACCCCCATCAATGCGTACGTGTTTGGCGCCTTCGGATCAAAGTAGTCAAAGCGGAGGCCCAAATTGATGATCATATCAAGCACTTCCATCTTATCCTGCAGATAGGCTGCGATCTGCACTGGACGATACGTATAGTTGGAGATCTCGGAATGGCGCTTGTATTCCGGCTGCACCGAGGCCGGATCGATATGATTCCAGGCACCGTTCACAAACGGAATATAGAAATCCGACACTTCGTGCACTTTGTACTCCGCGCCCAGCTTCACGAGATTCCAGGAATTGATCTGGCTCGTCAGGCTCGCGCTGATCGTGTGTGTCGTACTCTTCGAATCCTGGTACGTATCGTCCGTTGGAGGAACGAGCACATGGATCGTCACAATCCCTGCTGTACGAAGATCGCCCGCCAGCGATGCAGACAAGGTCTGGCCGGGCACGGCAAGCACGACATCCCCAGCCTCGGGCTCTTCGCGCAACGCCAGGGCATTCGACGACGTACGAACGACATATTCCGTGATCGGCTGCCGCTGATCGGCGGCGTCTTCCACCAACAGGACGAAGTCGGACCACCCGTTGAATTCGTAGTTTGACGTCGAATCGAAGGCGAACGTGTTCGAGTTCGCCGCATAGATGCGGTTGAAGTTCCGGTCCTTCTGTTCCTCATAGAGATAGTGCTGATACGCCCGCCGGAAATAGGAGTACTTCAATTCGTAGTACGTTTGGGGACTCAACGTGTGCGTGACGTTGGCGTTTGCCATGAGACTTCGTGTGTAATCGAATCCGTTGAACTCCGGATACTCCTTGAAGGCGTGCGTATACGCTTTTCCGTCCGTGGCCGTGTACACGCCTCCAACCGTCATCTTCACACTTTGGAACGGTGTGAAGGTCAACTTCGCGTTCGCGCGTGATCGTTTGGTGAACAGGCCGAAGTCAAACTCGTTCTGAATCCGCCGCCCGCCGGGCGAGTAATACAGCGGTCCGGTACTTTCGTTGAGATACGTGCGAGTGAAAAGATAATCTCCGCTCACAAACAACGTAGCCCCGGATATCAACGGTCCACTGAGGGTCGCCTCCATGCGTGTCGTCCCCCAGTCGTTCGACTCAACGCCGAATCGGTCGGTCGCAAAACGCGCCATGCCTTGATATTGCTGGCTTCCTTCCTGCGTCACAATGTTCACGATGCCGGACTGTGCCTGCCCATACTCCGCATTGAACGCCCCACTGACCACATTGAGAGAGGCGACTCCCAGACGGGCCACATCGCTGCCGAGACCTCCAAAGAGCGGGTCGTTGACGGCGACGCCGTCGATCATATACAACACTTCGCCTGTGCGGCCGCCGCGAAGATGGATCCCATCGTCCCCGGCAAGTGCTGAGCCGTTGTTGGAGACGACGAATCCTGCCTGCAAGGTCAGTGCCTCGAGCGCGCTGTTGATGGGAAGCGAGCGGAGCGTCTGTGCCTCCACAATGCTCACGGATGATGTGGCATCTTTCTGAATGAGCGGCCGTTCCGCGGAAACCGTTACTGCCTGCAACTCGACAGTGGATTGGGAAAGGTCAGCGTTCAGTTCCGTGGTCAAGTCGGGAGCGACGCGGACATTCGAGATGGCCATCGACGTATAGCCCACGTACGCGACACGGACGTCGTACGTCCCGGCGGGCACATTGAGGATGAAGTATCGTCCTTCAACGTCGGTTGAGCTCCCGTAGGTCGTCCCGACGATGATGACCGTGGCGCCAACGAGCGGTTCCCGCGTTTGCTGATCCTGAATGCGTCCTGCGATCTTGCCGGTGTTTCCGGCGGTCGCAACGACAGCGAAGGATGTGATAACGACCGCAAGCATGCAGAGGGTACGTGTGCGCATAGGTGATCTCCTGAGTTCATGCACCGGAGGGTTCAATGGTTCTTCAGAGTGTCTTCAGGAATATACGTGCGTTGCGCTTTCTCGCCGAGTGCTTTGTGACGACCGGTCGAGAATGCGTGACGGAGTGTCACAAGAGCGTGACGAATCGCAACGACAGCTTTCTAAACACGAAGGCCAGACCTCTCAACATCAAGGTCTGGCCTTCTCAGGCACGACAGGTGCAGATCAATAGTCAAGCATGGCCGCAAGCAGTTGCGATTCCACCTGCCGGAAGGCGAAGGTTCCCGGCTTGACGTAGTTCTCATAGTACCACGCCGAAGCGAGCTGCACCTTGCAGCAGTTGTCGAATCGCACCGCCATCTTCACCGCATAGGTGCCGATCGGATTCCCGATCTTGCAGAGCGCATATGCCGCAGCGGTCCGGACTCCCTCGTCCTTGTTGTTGTGCAGAGCATCCAGAAGCGGGATGAGCGCATTCTCCGCGCGGATCTTGCCGAGCATCAGAGCAGCACTCCGCTGCAAGCCGACGTTGTCCGACTTCAATCCGATGACCAAATTCTTCTCGATCGCCGCCCGGTCTGCTTTCGACGGCAGAACGGATTCCTGCGCGGAAGCAGGGAACACACACGCGAGCACCAAAAGCACCGCGATCACAATCGATACAGTTTTCATGACGTCCTCCTTTAAGTATATGTATACGAACATCCGCACAACCGCCCTTCTACCGCTACTGGAGGGCCTGAATGTATTGTTCAACTTTGGGGTGATAGCCGCGGCTCGAAAAAAGCCGCGTCTGATCCTTCAGCATCACGAGATAGCTTCCGTTGAAGAACGGCCGCAATTCCGAGACCGAACGCGTGTTGACGATGATCGACCGGTGGATTCTCAGGAATGTAGAAGGATCGAGCCGCGATTCCATCGTATTCATCGTTTCGCGCACCAGGTGCTTTGCACCGGCAACATGAAGTGTGACGTAGTTGCCGCATGCCTCGATCCAATCGATGGATGGGATCTCAATCACCTTGATCCGACCGCGTTCCTTGATCGCATACTGCTTGATGAATGTCCCGGAGGATGATGCACTGCCATGGGCCGCTTCACGGTCGGGCGTGCGTGCGTGCTCCATCTTCTTGAGCACCGTCTCCAACCGCGTCCCGACCACGTCGAGACGGCGATGACGGATCTGATCGATCACGCGGTCCATCACTTCGGCTATGCGACAATCATTCAGCGGCTTCAGCACGAAGTCCATCGCCTGCACGCGAAACGCATCCAACGCATACCGGTCATGCGCGGTTACGAAGACGATGATCGGCAACGACCCGGGACGCAATCGCTCGGCGACCTGCAATCCGTCGATGCCAGGCATCTCGATATCCAAGAACACCAAGTCGGGACTCAGACTCCGGATCTGCGTGACGGCATCCGTACCGGTTTCACACTCGGCAATCACGACGATTTGCGGGTAGGCCGCGAGGCATCGCTTCAGTGCGCGACGCGCAAGCGCTTCATCATCGACAAGAATTGTTCGGATCGTGTTCATATTCTCCATTCTACGATGAGGATGCAGAAGGTTTCGTCGCGGGTGTGTTCCTTCGACAAGCGGTAGGTATCGTCGATGAACGGTTGAGAGCAACAGGCGGGCAGAACACAGCGAACGCCTCCCGTCGTGCCGCGGAGGCGTTCGTATTGACCTGCAGAATCTACACGCGAGCGTACGGTGTCGCAGCCGCTGGACACCCGCTCAGCGGAGTGATCACATGTAGTAGAGATACTTCAGCTTGAAAACGGCAACACGGTCAGCAACATGCAACCGGTTCGGACGCAAAAGACCGCGCGCGTCGTACTCGTCGCTCCGATCTTGAACTTCATTGATGGCAAAGTAGATCCAGCTCTTCGGAAGGAAGTTGTACGCGAAGAGAAATCCCACGACGACCTGTTCGACATGCGACGTCGATCGAACGAACACGTTGTCGATATACAATCGCATGCTGAGGTCGTTCACCGGCGTGACCGACACATAGGGACGCGTGTTGATCGTGACGTCCTCCACTCCTCCCTCTCGATCCCCTTCCACGAAGAAATTTGCCGTTGTACCGACGGACAGCTCATCCAACGCGCGCCAACTGATGGAAGAATACACCCAGGAATAGTGGGCAAGATAGTCCCGGCGGAAGTTGTACGTCTTTGCGTACCCGCCATTCAGATTCGCATTCCACTTAGGGGAAACGTTGAACCAGCTCGAGAAATCGATCTCGGTCGACGGATAGAGAACGCCAGCGTCCTTCGCGTGTCCCTTGATCAGCGTCACCTCCATCCCCCAATTCGTCCGAAACTGAAAATTGATCCCCAGGACAGCCGACCGATCGGTATACAAGTCCGCGGCTTCATAGGTTGCCGACATGCCGGTATAGATCATGAGCTGTCGCAAATATCCGTCCTCATAGTACCAACGCGGTCCGCCGAATGCGGTCAACTCCGACGTCCCCTGCCACGGGACATATCCCACCTGACTGATGTCGAATTTCTCGCCGATGAACCGGCCGCGCACGCCCAGCGCCCACGTCTCCTTGAACGTCAGCAATCCCAACGAGGCGGCATAATCTCCTTCCTCGTTTCTGACCGAGCGCGCAAGCTGATACGAAAGTTGCCAATCAGTGGCCCGGAATGCTCCGTCGATATCGATGACCCCGTACAGGTCTTGTGCGGTCCGCTTGCCGACCATCAGCACACCGACGGAAGAGTTGTCGAGGATCTGTCGTTTCACCCGGGCTGAACCAAACAGCGCTCTTGGTTCTGTGCGCCGTTCGTCGTCATCGTTGAATTCTGTTGCGTCCGTCATCGCGAGGAACCCGCCGTATTCCCAATTCTCAATGCGGCCGAACGCCTTCGTCCCCAGCAGCAACGGGACTTCCGTTCCATCCGGCAGGATCTTCCCGATCCGGCGGGAATAGAAGAGCTCCAACGGGCGGTAGAAGCCAGAGCTCCGGTCGCGCCCGGCCGGCATGAAGATCTCATTCCCTTGGGTGAAGAACGGACGCCGTTCTTCAAAGTAGGATTCATATCGCGAGATGTTGAAGTTGAACGGATCGGCTTCGATCTGTGCAAAGTCGGGATTCCCCGTCAATTGGAACGTCAGCATTTGCGAGGGATTATAGAAGATGTCAATGCCGGCGTCGGGTTTCACCGAATAGACGCCCTCACGAATGAACGAAGCTCGCGCTGCCGCAACGGGATAGATTTCCAGGTTCAATCCTTTGACCGTGGGACGATTGCCGTTCAGTTGCAGCGTGCCGAACTTCGAGATGCGCTGTCCTTCGTTTTCTTCGTATTCACACCAATACAGGTCTTCGTTCAACGCGGGGATCCATCGGTCGAAATCCAATCCCCACGAATGCAGGTTCTCGTCGTACTGGATCGAACGGAACGGTATCTCCATCTCCACGGCGAATCCCCAATCGTACACACTCGCGGCGGAGAACCAGACGCCGTCCCAGCTGTAGTCTCGGTTTCGTGCGTCATCGAGAAGCCGACAATCGTTGCGGACGCCCGAGGCGCTCACCGCGAATTTATACGCCGTCCGCTTGTCCCCGAACGTATCCAACATGATCGAAACCACGTCCCCGCCGAACTCGTCCAGTTTGCCGGTGATGCGCTGTACGTTCGCGGGATCGTCGTAACACACGAGCAGGCAATAGAGTGCTTCTTCGGTTGCCAGAACCTTGGCTACGGTCAATCGCGATGGGGACTTCCCATAGAACGGCTGGAGCTGGAAGAACTGCGTCGTCGAATCAGCGGACTGCCACGCATCCTCGATGACGCCATCCACAACGACAGTGCTCGGAGACTTCATCAGGACCATCGACTTGCGCGGATTCAGCGGGAGCGCGGACGCATGCAACACCGTACACAGGAACACCGCAGACAGGATCAAGGATCGGAACATTTCATCTCCGGACGTGGTCGATCAGCATTCTTTATACGCCGGAAAGGACATCCGGTTGCGACCGGCCGGGCCGAAGGGGTTGGTGTGGATCGGGATTCAGGCGGAAACAGAGCGGGGATTCAGTTGGCGGTCGCGGGGATCCGGCTCAGGAAGGACCTGTTCACACCGGGAGCAAAGTCGGACGATGCGGGAATAGTTTCCCGATCGATACTCGATCTCCCAGACCCATTCGGTCTCGACGCCGCAATGGGCGCAGCGAATGCGGGTCTGCTGTTTCCGAAGCGAGTTCATAGAGGCGGATGAATGACAGCCGAGATCCTGCGTAGGGCTGTAGACGCCGAGGAACGCCGCGAGGTTCCATTTCGTGTCGTTCCCCGGAACTGGAAAAATACACCTCTGTTGTCTGGTAGTCAATGCCGTGGCCGCTGCAAGGAGTAGGCGAATTCTGTGTTGCGCAACATACGCATTCCTGCGCTTGTTTAGGGCGAGATTTCGCCAAACGGAATCCTGCATCGACCAACGGCCCTCGCCCTGAACCGTACCGCTCATCGAACCCTGCGTCCACTCATCCCGATTGACTTTACTTTCACGGGAGAACTCCTCAAATTGGCAGTGGACGACCATGAGACCCCGATTCAAACTTCCCGGACCCCATGAACTGACGTTCTGGCACTTCCACATCGCCGGATGGACAATGATGTGGGGGGCGGACGTGTTTCTCATCTGGCTGCGGAACGTGTCGACGTACACGCCGTTCAAGGCCGAAGTGTTCCTGCGGGGAGCCGCCGAAGTCCCCATGGGATTTGCGCTAACTCTTTTATTGAGAGAGGTTTACAAGCGTCTTGACCATCGCAAGATGTCCATGGTCGGGATCTTCGGCTATATCAGCATCTGGTCGATCCTGGCGACCACGCTCTGGTATGCGCTGATCTCCTTTATGTGGCAGACACACCATGGCGGCAATTACATCTTCATAGTGCTTGGGGGAATCGTAGCGATGAATTGGATCAGCTACCTCGCCCCGATCATCTTCGGTTGGAGTGCACTGTACTTCGGCATCAAGTACTGGCTGGATTGGGACGCCGAACGCCTCCGTGCCCGTCGTGCGCTTGCTTTAGCTCAGCGCGCCCAGCTTCAGATGCTCCAATACCAGCTCAATCCACACTTCCTCTTCAACGCACTGAATTCCGTCCGGGCACTCGTGGATGAAGATCGCACGATCGCCAAAGGGATGGTGACCGAGCTTTCGGAGTTCCTTTGGTATTCGCTCATCCACCGGGATCCGATCGACGTGCCCCTGCGGGAAGAGCTCGCCGCGATCAAACACTATCTCTCAATTGAAAAGAAACGTTTCGAAGAAAAACTCCTTGTCTCGTTCGACGTTGAGCCGGCGGCGGAAGACTATCCCGTGCTCAGTTTTCTGCTGCACCCGCTCGTGGAGAATGCCGTGAAGTACGGGATGCGCACGAGCCCGATGCCGTTGACCCTGTCGATTCGCGCAACCGTGCAGAATGGGACGTTGATGCTCACCGTGAAGAATACAGGAAGGTGGCTGCATTTGCGCGGAGAGGATCGTGCCGACGGCACCGGCACGGGGCTTGAGAATGTCCGCTCACGGCTGGAGAATGCCTATCCCCACTCACACACATTCGACGTTATGGAGCAGGAGGGTGCCGTCGAGGTCCGCATCGCACTTGAGAAACGGAGGGCCGCATGAGCCCGCGCCGAGCGTTCATCCGGTTCGCCGATTGGTCCTTCTGGCACTATCAGATCGCCGGGTGGTCCGTGTTTTCGGTCGTTATGATGACGATCCGGATGTCCTTGTACGGCCTCAAGTGGACGATGTTCCTCACGATCGGACTCCAGTTCCTTGCGCTCATCCTGCTCACCTTTGGACTGCGCCGATATTATCGCGGTATCCCATTCCAAACGATCGACCTTCCCGGATTGATCGGCCGAATGATCGTGGCCTCGTTTGTGGTGTCCCTGGTATGGTTCTACTGCTGGCTTGCCATCGAAGGCACGATCTTCGGCGCAAAGGCACTCCGCTATGCTGCCAACCCTTTCAATTCCGGGCAACTGGTCGCGATCAGTTTTCCGGTGTTCCTCACATGGAGTGCTCTCTACTTCGGCATAAAGCTCTGGCGCGAATGGCTCATCGAACGAACCCTCGCCGATTCTGCAACAGAGTCTGCAGAACAGGCCCGGCTCCAAATGCTACGCTACCAGCTCAATCCGCAATTTCTGTTCAGCTCGCTGCACACCGTCCGGGCGCTCATCGATGAAGACCCGCTTGCATCCAAGCAAATGATCACCGACCTCTCCGAGTTTCTGCGCTACTCGCTCGTCATCCGGGACGGGGCCCATGTGACCCTTCGCGAGGAACTTGGCGCCGTGAGATTGTATCTCGCCATCGAACACCGGCGGCATGAGGAGAAACTCATCACCAACGTGGCATCGACGGCACAGGCGGAGCACATCCTTCTTCCAAGCTTCACACTGCTTCCGTTCGTTGAGCACGCGCTGCGCGTCGCCTTTCGCACCAGCCGTCATCCTGTGACGATCGATCTTCAGGCGTGGGAAGAACAAGAAACGCTCCACATCGCGATCCGGCATAGCGGAGCCCTTGCACCCTCGCCTTCTTCGGCAGCCGAGGCGGAGGATTTCGCTCGCGATCGGATACGACTCGATCAGCGCCTGCATCAAACATTCAACGGTCAGGCAGTCTTCAATGTCGCTCCATCGGACGAGGCCGTCCTGCTCCACATTTCCATCACCGCGCGCAAGGGAAAACCTCATGGGACATCGCTACCGCGCTCTGATCGTTGACGACGAGCGGCTCGCCCGAAAGGACCTTCGCTCGCTTCTCGCGGATCATCCGATCATCGAGGTGGTCGGAGATGCGGACAGCGTCAAGTCGGCCGCCGAGTTGCTCCAGTCGCAGAAGCCCGACCTGATCTTTCTCGATGTGCAGATGCCGGGGGAATCCGGGTTCGACCTGCTGGAGAAGTATGATGTTCAGGCGCGCGTCATCTTTGTGACTGCATTCGATGAATATGCGTTGCGGGCCTTTGATGTCGAGGCGATGGATTATCTGCTCAAGCCGGTCAGTCCCGAGCGCCTCCGTCAGTCGATTGAGAGGCTTGGACACCACCTTGAGGCGTCATCGGAGAACCGCGAGTCGTTGAAGTACGCGGACACGATGTTCCTGACGCTGAACAGTCATCTCAAGTTCATTCGGGTCAGCAGCATCGTCTGCATTCAAGCAGCCGCGGACTACACGGAATTGTTTCTCACGGATGCGCGCAAGGGGCTCACGGCCAAGACGATGGCCGAATGGGAGAGCCGTCTGCCGGCGAATCATTTTTGTCGCATCCATCGTGGGACCATCATCAACCTGGAGCATGTCCGCCACATCGAGGAATGGTTTGGCAATTCCTATCGCATCACCCTCGACCACCTCACCGAACCCGTAACCATGAGTCGGCGGTACGCCGCGCGCCTCAAGGAGCGGATGGGCTGAGCCTGTCCTCCTTTTCTCCCCGCCGAGAAGCCATTCAGTATAGAGGCATACGGTCCCCATTTCATCCGTACTGTCACATGAACGCCCCTTTCGACGTGAATTTCAACAAGTTAGCGCGATTGTCCCATTTCACTTGAATTTCATTGGCAAATTCCCCATTTTTCCAAGGAATCCAATTCTCACTGATCCTCATCGCACTCATCGCTTGGCGTAGTATAGAGGAAGCGGTGGGTCCAACGCTCGAGCAGGTTCAGAAATAACATGCCCGCACCGCAACAGTCCGATTCTTTGAAGAAGCTTGTCAGCGAGAATCTCAAACAGATCGATCAGCTTCTGAAAGCTCAACGCCTTGAGGAGGCGCACGAACGGGTCAAAGACGTCCGCAGGATGGACCCGACCAATGCGTACGCACGGGCGTTCGAAGAGCGAATCCTCGAAATGAAAGCGCTCGCATTGCGGCGTTCGCTCGAGCAGGCTGAGAAGGCTGCAGCCGCCCAACGGGCAGTTCCGCCCCCGCCGCC
>Ga0105103_10000725_pt1 | contig 18513 bp, 15 predicted proteins | sample PPLLaktember2015_2_FD_79107 | JGI IMG/M metagenome (GOLD analysis project Ga0105103, IMG submission 79107) | Freshwater sediment microbial communities from Prairie Pothole Lake near Jamestown, North Dakota, USA - PPLs Lake P7 Core (6) Depth... | ecosystem: Environmental > Aquatic > Freshwater >...
CCAGGTGCGACCAGATCGTCGAGCGGAAAGGCACTTCATGTACCGGGCCCTCGGCACCGCGTGGGTCCAGGGGGTGGCGCCGGTCGCAGGTGGGCCACAGGCGTGTGCCCCGGGCGGTGAGGGTACGCACCGCTTGCCCGTGTCGGTACAGCACCGTGTGCCGCACCCGCTCACCGGGCGCGGTGAGCATGATGAAATCCGGTTCCATGTACACGCCGCTGGCCTCGCCCAGGGTGCGGGCGTTGAACGTGAGGATACCCGGCCCGCCCGACATGCCGATGTTCTGGTACGCGCCGGGCCCCAGCGGGTCGAACACCAGCAATCCGTCCTGCATGCTGCCAGTAAAGGTTTTCGCACTGGCGTCGCGCCCGCGCAGGTGGACATTGGTGAGTTGCAGGCGGCTGCCGTCGAAGTCGATGTAGACCAGGTTGTCGAAGGGACCGGGGCCGGGGCTGCCGCTGCCGGCGGCGGAGTCATCGTCCAGCGGTGTGCCGTCGAGCTTGTACAGCTCGATGTGATCGTGCCAGGTCCCGCGCAGCAACAGCAGGTTGTGGCCCACCGATCCGATGGGAAATACCGGGTAGGGACTGCTCATGGCGCGCCTCGATTAACCAATGGGGTTGCTTGTTTCAGTAATAATGATATATCAATAGCACAACAACAGAGGAAAAAATCATGAAGACAGTAGTCATCACCGGCAGTACCCGGGGCATAGGGCGCGGACTGGCGGAAAATTTCCTGGCGCGGGGTTGCCGGGTGGTTATCAGCGGCCGCCAGCCGACAGCGGTGGCCACGGCGGTGGCCGAACTCGCCGGCAGGCACGGCGCCGACCGGGTTGCCGGCCGCGCCTGTGAGATTACCGAGGGCGCGCAGTTGCAGGGCCTGTGGGACGAGGCCGCCAGCCGCTTCGGCCGGGTGGATATATGGATCAACAACGCCGGGGTGAGCGCGCCGCGCAAGGCCCTGGCCGACACCGATGAGGCCAGCATCCACCAGGTGGTGGCCACCAACCTCGCGGGCCTGTTGCTGGCGAACCGGGTAGCCCTGCGCGGCATGCGCGCCCAGGGCGGCGGCCAGATCTGGAACATGGAGGGCTTCGGCAGCGGGGGTCAGGTGCAACCCGGCATGTGCGTTTACGGCGCCACCAAGCGCGCGGTCAACTATATCAACAAGGCCCTGCAGAAAGAGCTTGGCGGCACCGGCGTGCAGGTCTGCACGCTCAGCCCCGGCATCGTGGTCACCGACCTGTTGGTGGGCGACTATGACACCGGCTCCGCCGAGTGGGAAAAGAGCAAGAAGATCTTCAACATACTGGGTGACAAGGTGGAAACGGTCACCCCTTACCTGGTGGATGGCATCCTCAAGGCCGACAGGAGCGGCGCCAAGGTGGCCTGGCTCACCACTGGCAAGGCGTTTGCCCGCTTCATGACCGCGGGCTTCAACAAGCGGGACCTGTTCAGCGATTTGCCGTACTAGCCATCGCCGCGGCTGAGCCCGCCGGCCCCGCGCGCAGCACCAGGGTCCATACCAGCACCAGCGCCGAGATCAGGCCGAAAAACACAAAGGGACCGGCTTTCATCCAGTGATCGAACAGGTAACCGCCCACGACGCTGGCGACCAGGATGCCGACAGCGCCGGTGAGGGTGAATACCCCGACCACCGAGCCGCGCAGGCGATCCGGCGCCTGTTCCGCGATCAATACACCGCTGGTGATGATGCAGCCCACTTCGGCCATACCAATCAGGATCAGGCAGATGATGGCGGGCACGCCGAAGGGATCTTCCAGCCAGAAGGTGCTGCCGTAACCCACCGCGCCCACCAGCAGGCTGACGGCCAGGGCACTGACCCTGTTCATCCGGTCCGCCATGAGGCCGAACAGGGGGGCGCTCAGCAGCGAGGCCGTGTAGGAAATGGCGAGGACGATGCCGCCTTTCTTGATCGCCTCCGCCGAGGTCAGGCCGAGTTCGGAGACGCCGTAGACCGAGGCCCACAGGGTGAAGAAGGTGCCTACCACCGCCAGGTTGCCGCGGGCCACGAAAGAGGACGTATAGGCCAGGGCGATGATCGGGCGCCGCCCCTCGGCGATGCCTTCACGCAACTGGCGCAGCATGGGGGTTTTCTCGCCGTGGGGTTGGTCGAGGCCCTTGCGCAAGCCGAAAAACATGGCGACGCCCACGACCATCGTAATCGATGCCATGGTCGCATAGGTGGCGAAGGCCGCGCCTTCGGCATCCATGCCACCGCTCTTGAACATTGCCGGCAGCTTCAGCAGGAACAGTGCGGCGGTCATTGCGCCCAGGCCGTTCATGATGCCGAGGAAGCCGGTTGCCTTGCCGCGACTGGGATTGCTGACGTAGTCCGCCATGAGGGTGATCAGCATGGTGCTGATGGCGGCGATGCCGGCGGAGTAGATCACCCGGCCCAGCAGCAGGCCGGGAATATCGCGGGCGAAGCCGTACATGAATACGCCGGCAGAGATGAGGATGAAGCCCAGCGAGGTGACCGCCCGGCGCCCGATGCGATCCGACAGGGAGCCCCACAGCCCCACCGTGGCGATGATGACGATTTCTCCCCAGAAATTCAGGTTGCCGCTCACCACGCCCTGGCGTGAGGGGTCCAGGTGCAGCACCTCCGACAGCAGAAATGGCTGGGTCTGGGGCACGAAGGCGGCCAGCATGATGGCCATGTAACAGGCCAGGTAGAACGTCAGCATGTGGCCCTTGAGCACACCGCTGTTCAGGTTCAGGCCCAGGAAGCGCATGCCCCCCGGGGTACTCATTGCGTGTTCTGTCATGATTCGGTCCAGGTTGTTATTGACGGATTTACGCGCCGGGGGCGCAAGCGGATCAAGCGGGGATTCACCCGATCAGGTGAACCCCCAGCGCGGTGTTAAGGAACAGGCCCGCCCAGATGCACCACACAAAGGGCCGGCAGTTGGCGATGGACTTTTCCATGATGCGGTTGCCGGTTTCGCTGGCACCCCTGCTCATGAGTTCTATAAAAGCGGGCAGGAAGGGCTTCAGGTGAATGCGGATGGCGATGCCACAGCCGACCAGCGCCGCGAAGATAATGAGTTTCCACGCCGCCCAGTCCGCCGCCCCCCCGGGGCCGCTGACCAGCACGGTGCTGGCGTAGGCCAGGATCGCCAGCGCGACCACGATCCTGAAATAGAAGTCCAGCTTCGACAGGGCAATGGTGAAGGGCTTGCCCTCGCTGAGGGACAGCACCAGCACCACCGTGAACCAGTACAGGGATACGGCCCAGGCCAGCGCCAAGCCGGCGCCGCCCGGGTCCAGCATGCCTGAGAGCCAGGCCATGTGCAGGCCAATCGCGAAAATCAGGGGCATCGCCAGCTTCGGGCCCATGTCACAGGCCAGCATGATCTTCAGGGCGACCTGCCGCGACTGCGGCGACAGCTCGCGGTTGGTGACCTGGCGGCTGGACAGGAATGTGCCAAGGTCGCCACCGAGCCAGTAGACGAGGGCGAGAATGTGGGCGAACTTGAGCAGCAGGTATTCGTTCATTCGCTTTTTGGTATCAGGGCCGGTGCCCGCTCGGAAGCCCCGCAGCCACAGCCGCAGGGACGCAATGACCTAATGTCGCCGGACTATAGCACCTGCCGCCCGGCACCTTTTGACTTTTGTCATTTGGGTGCCCTCGGGGGCAGCGTAAGCTGGGCCCGCCCCGGGTACACAGAGACGCAGTATGACCATGCCCAAAACCGTTCGGGTGGCGGCGGCCCAGTTTCCGGTGGGCGCCGACATCCAGGCCAACCTCGCCGCCTGCCTGCACTGGCTGGATGCCGCCAGCCGCTGCAAGCCGGACCTGGTGGTATTGCCCGAATTCTGCAATCACCTGTCCTGGTACGAGGACAAGCAGCACTGTTTCGACGTCTCGGTGAGGCTTGACGGGCCGTTCCTGGCTGCCATCGCCGGCAGGGCGCGGGAGTTGGGCATTCACGTGGTGGTCAACTGCACCGTGCAGCGGGACGACGGCAGCGCCACCGGCTCCAGCCTGCTGTATTCCCCGGCGGGGGTGCTGCTGGCAGACAACACCAAGCAGATTTACATCGGCCACGAGAATGATTTCCTGGTGCCCGCCGCCAGCGAGGGTCCGGTCGTGGCCACGGACCTGGGCAGGCTCGGGCTCTATGCCTGCATGGACGGCGTCATCAACGAGACGCCCCGCTGCCTCGCCCTCAATGGCGCCCAGGTGATGCTCAACAGCCTCAATTCCTTCGCCACCGACGAGAGCTCCCTGCATATCCCGGTGCGCGCCGCGGAGAACAAGGTGTACGTCGTGGCAGCCAACAAGGTGGGGCCGCTGGTGCCGGAGCAGATGGTAGAGGGCATCAGCGCCGCCACCGGCATTCCGGTCGAGTTCCTCTGCGGCGCCGGGGAGAGCCAGGTCGTGGCCCCGGACGGCACGGTGCTGGCGAAGGCGTCCCGGGACCGGGCAGAATTTATCTATGCGGATATCGAGGTCGCCCTGGCCGATGACAAGCGGCGACCGGACGGCACCGATGTTTTCCGCAGTCGCAGGCCCGAGCTGTACCGGGCGATCTGCGCTGACCCCGCCAACCAGGCGCTGCCTCCCATGCGCGGCCCGGCGCAGGCATTGGTCGCCCTGGTGCAGCTGGCCGCCGCCTGCGACCTGGATGAAGCCTGCGCCCGGGTAGCTGAGGCCGCCGCCGCCGGCGCCCGCCTGATCGCCCTGCCGCCGCTGGCGGGCGACCCCGCGGACGCCGCCGCCGCAATTGCCCGCGGGGCCGCGGTCATCGAGCGGCTTGCCGCCACTTGCGGTGATGCCTGCGTCGCCACCACCCTGTTGCTGCCCGACCACAGCGCCGCCTACCGCCACAGCGCCGTGCTGATTGATCGCAGCGGCTTGATCCACGAGCAGCCCCAGGTGCACCCGTCCGCGCGCTTTGCCGGCAGCGCGCTGGCGGACGGGTTCGCCAGCGCCGACCTGCCCTGCGGGCGCGTTGCCGTGGTGACCTCGGACGACAGTATTTATCCCGAGACTTTCCGCCTGCTCGCGCTGGCGGGGGTGGAGACCGCGGTGGTGCCGCTGTCGCCGCTGGAGGACTGGGAACTGGCCACCGGCCTGCTGGAGCGCTCCGCGGAAAACCGCATCAACCTGCTGGTGGCCCCGGACAGTTGCGCCCACGGCGCCGGTTTCATCACCTCGCTGCAGACGGATTTCACCGTCCTCACCCAGTGGCAGGAGCGGGCCTTCGATGGCCTGCTGAGCCAGCCCGAGTGGTTCCAGTGCCCACCGCAGCCCGGTGTCAGCCTGCGCACCATTGCGCCCGCGAATGCCGCCAACAAGGTGGTGTCGCGCAATACCGACCTGCTCGCCAACCGGCCCTGGCGTCTGGCCGGGGCGATCGCCCGCTGATTTGCGAAAAATCAAGGTGCGGCCGCAGCCGCGGCGGCACACTGCAAATCCACACTTCGGAGAATAAGATGATCGACATCCAGCAAGGACTGTCCACGGATTCGCTGCCGGCAAGGCTCTACGCCAGCACCCTGCAGCGACTGGTCGATACCCTGGGCCTGCAGGAGGTTTGCGCCGCGGATGGTGGCCCCTACCTGCCGCTGGTCAGCCAGTTGCCCATGGTGCAGGGCGAGGTCGGCATGGTGCGGGTGTTCAGCGGCGGGCCGCTGTTCCGGGTGGTGACCTGCTCCCTCGCGGTCGCGCCCATCCAGCTGGACTCACACATGTTGTTCGCCTTCACCCCGGGCCGCAGCGCGGTGCCGCATTTCACCCTGGACTCGGTAAAAGCCGGGGAGCATTTTGCCTTTCACCTCGACCTGATCCCGCGCCTGGATCTCGGTGCCAATCTCGCCTACATGGACGAGGTCTTCAGCCCACTCACCCCGGCATACGAGGCGGGCATTGCCATCGAGGGTCTCAGCAAGGCGCACCTGTCGCCGCGGCAGTACGCCATCATGTCGCCCTGGATGCTGGCCAACCGGGCCTCGGAAGACGCCTTCGCCCGCATCGAGGCGACGGTGCTGGCTTACCAGCAGCACTGGTTCAGCCTGCTGCAGAAGGGTGTCTCGGCAGCGGCGCTGGACGGCGCTACCGCCGCCCAGCTCGCCGAACGCAATCTGCGCAACAAGCGCATTATTTTTGACCCGGACGTGGACCCTGTGTGGCAGCGCATCACTGCCATGATTGGCGCCGACGCGGTGGCGACGCAGCGCGCCCTGTTGACAGGCGAGGACGAGTGAGGAGTACGACATGAATAAACTGACTGGCCAGTTCCTGATCGAGGATATGACCCCGGCTGAAATCGCTCGTGCCGAGCGTGTCGAGAGTGTCCTGCCGGCGCTGCGCGCGGTTGCGGCGGAGGTGGACGCCCGGGGCGAGTTTCACCGGCCCCATGTCAAGACCCTCAGCGACGCCGGCCTGCTGGGCCTGATAGTGCCCGAGGCCCACGGCGGCCTGGGCGGCGGCCTGCGGGACCTGTGCGCCGCCACTTTCGCCCTGGCTACGGCCTGCCCCTCGACCTCCCTGACCTTCTTCTTTCACTGCAGCTCCGCCTCCCGCGGCCTGCTCGCCCTGGAGGCCCTGGACGAGGGCCTGTTCAACGCGCAGGAAGCGCCACAGGTGAGGGCCTTCGCTGAGCAGGTGCTCGACACCATGGGCCGCAAGGGTTGCTGGCTGGCGAACTTCGCCAGTGAATCGGAGAAATCCGAGAAGGCGGCCATCACCATCGGCACCACCGCCAAGGCGACCGAAGGCGGCTACCTGCTGAACGGGGTGAAGTCCTTTGGCTGCGCCACCGGCGTCGCCGACCGCTACCTGGTCACCGCCAGCCTCGAGGGTTACCACACGGCGGAGGGGCTGTGCACCTTTTTTGTCGAGCGCGACGCACCGGGCGTCAGCGAGCGCGAGCACTGGGACGCGATCGGCATGCGCGGCACCGCGACCCACGGTATTATCCTCAGGGATGTATTCGTCCCGACGGCAAATGCGCTGGCAATCCCCGCCGCTTTCACCCGCTGCATGCAGATGAGTCGCGGCAGTTTCGTCGGCAACCAGGTGGCGGGCATCGCCTGCTACCTGGGCGCTGCCCACGCGCTGTACCAGTACACCATCGGCGAATTGCGCCGCAAGACATTCGCCGACAGCGACAAGAGCATCGGCACCGCGCCCTACCAGCAGGAGTTGATAGGGCATATGCTGGTGGAACTGGAAACCGCCAGCGTCTGGCTGCGTCGCCAGGTGGAGCTGGAAAGCAGCGCAACACCGCTGCTGCCCAAGCCCGAAGTGGTGAAGCGCTGGCGCCTGTGCAAGGGCGTAGTCGCGGAGGCGGCGTTCAACCTCGCCGCCTATTGCGTCAAGGCCTGCGGTACCGGCGGCGGCACCGGCAATCACGGGGTGCCCGCCCGCGCCCTGCGCGACCTGTGCATGGGCCTGGTGCAGGCGTTCCCGGCGGAGCGCGGCCGGCTGATGGCGGCCCAGATGGAAATCGAGGGCAGCGAACAGGCCCAGTTCGGTACCCGCTGAGCGCCTCGAGAGGGCGCGGGCGGCGGAGTCGGCACAGACGTGGAGAAGGCAGTGCAGCAGCACCAGTTGATCATTGGCGGTTGTCGCCGGGACGCCTGCTCGGGCCGGCATTTCGACGTGCTGGCGCCGGCGGACGGCAGGGTGCTGGCACAGGCGGCTCGCGCTGGCGCCGAGGACGTCGAGCTGGCGGTGAGTGCGGCCCGGGAGGGCTTCCTGCAGTGGTCCGCGCTGGCGCCGGGTGCGCGCGAGGCCGCCCTGTTGCGGGCGGCGGACATCGTCGCTGCCGAGGGCGAGGCCCGCCTGCTGGACAATCTCATCGATGAAAGCGGCAGTGTCATCACCAAGGCGCGCCACGAAATCGCCTACACCGTCGACCTGCTGCGCACCGCCGCGGGTGAGGTGCGCCGTCTGTATGGCGACACGTTTCCCAACGACCGACCCGAGCGTCTGTCCATGGTGTTCCGCGAACCCCTGGGCGTGGTGGCGATTGTGTCGCCCTACAACGCGCCCCTGTCCCTGCTCGCGAAGATGACCGCCTTCCCGCTGGCGGCGGGCAACAGCGTGGTGATCAAGCCCTCCGAGGAAACCCCGCTCACCGCCCTGGCGTTCGCCGACATACTGCTGGAGGCGGGTATCCCCGCGGCGGCGATCAGCGTGCTGACCGGCTACGGCGCCGAGTGCGGGGAGCGCCTGGTGGCCCACGCGGAAATCGACTGCGTGGCGCTCACCGGCTCCACCCGCACCGGGGTCGCGGTGGGCAGCGAGTCGATGCGCCACATGCGCCGCTGCCAGCTGGAACTGGGTGGCAAGAGCGCCCTGCTGGTGCTGCGGGACGCGGACCCGGTGGCGGCCGCGGCGATAGCGGCCCAGGGTATCTTCACCCACGGCGGCCAGATCTGCATGGCCAATTCCCGACTGGTGGTGGAGCGGCCGCTGGCGGTGCAATTCATTGCAGAGCTGAAGCGCGCGGCGGAGTCCATTCATTTGGGCGATCTGCGCGATGCGCGCAGCGGCTACGGGCCGCTCATCAACCGGGCGGCGGTGGACAAGGTGCTGGCACATGTCAGGCAGGCGGTGGCGGCGGGGGCGGAACTGGTGACCGGCGGCGATATCGCCAGTGGCCTCACCGTCAGGCCCACCGTGCTGCTCAACCCGCCCCGGGACGGCGCCGTCTGGCGCGAGGAAAGTTTCGGCCCGGTGGCCTCGATCGTGGTGGTCGACAGCCTGGAGGAGGCGATCGCCGTCGCCAATGACAGCGAGTATGGTCTGTCCGCCGCGGTGCTGACCCACAATATCCAGTGGGGCTTTCGCGCCGCCCGGGGCATTCGCGCCGGCAGTGTGCATATCGGCATGCACGCCTTCCAGAGCAACGCCCTGGCGCCCATCGGCGGCTATGGCATGTCAGGCCTCGGCCGCAGCGGCGGCAAGTACAGCACTGAGGAGTTCACCGAACTGAAGTGGGTGAGCGTCGCCCTGGAGGACGCACCGAGGTGACATCCGGTATCGGGGTGCGTCGCGCTTACGCAGACGTCGGGCGACTGCAGCTGCACTATCGCCAGGCGGGCGCTGCAGGCCTGCCCACGCTGGTGCTGCTGCACCAGAGCCCCAGCTCGTCGGCCATGTACATCGAGCTGATGCAGCGCCTGGCCGACCGCTTTTATCTGCTGGCCCCGGACACGCCGGGCTTTGGCAACAGCGATGCGCTGCCCGGCGACCCTGCTGCAACCGGCATTGCCGATTACGCCGCGGCGATCCACCAACTTCTGGACGGGCTCGGCCTGTTGCCCTGTTACCTGTTCGGCCACCACACCGGCGCGGCGATCGCGGTCCAGCTCGAGCATGACTACCCGGGCACCGCCCGGGCCATGGCCCTGTCGGGCCCCACCCTGCTGGGCGAGGAGCTCAAGCGCAACCTGCCCGGGCGAGCGAGCCCGATTCCCCTGCAGGCCGACGGCAGCCACCTGCAGGCCATGTGGCAGCGGGTGCGGGAAAAGGATCCGGACGCGCCGCCGGCCCTGCTGCAGCGGGAGTTGCAGTCGGCCTGCAGCAGCGGCAGTGCCTACCAGGCATCGTACCAGGCGGTGGCCCGCCAGGATTTCGCCGGCCAGTTGCGCGGCCTGGCCTGCCCGGTCCTGGTCTACGCCGGGGATGCGGACCCGCTTTACGGCGCGGTTGCGCCCACCCTCGAGCTGCTCGCCCGGGGCGTGAAAGCAACCCTGCCCGGCGGTGAACGCACTTATGTCTGCGAACGCCAGGCGGATGCGGTGGCGGCCCTGCTGGCGGACTTTTTTACCCATTGCGGGACCTGACTGCGGGAGACAGATGGATGGACCTGGAACGCAAGAGCCTTGGCCTGGGGCGCGCCCCCGCCCTGGTCGTGGTGGACATGATCAGGGGGTTTACCGACCCGGCCTGCCCGCTGGGTTGTGACTGCCCCGAGGTGGTGGCCGCAAACGCCGCCCTGCTGGAGGCATTCCACAGCCGCGGCCTGCCGGTGTATTTCACTCGCGTGGTCTACCACCGGGACGACCAGGCCAGGGTGTTTCGCGACCGCATCCAGGCGCTGAACGTGCTCACGCCGCAATCGCGCTGGGTGCAGGTGGATGAGCGGCTGGAGGTGGGGGCGGGCGATGAAATCATCGACAAGCAATGGGCCAGCGCTTTTCACGGTACCGACCTTGCCCAGCGCCTGCGCGAGCGCGGCGTCGACTCGGTAGTGGTGACCGGCCTCACCACCAGCGGCTGCGTCCGAGCCACCGCCGTGGACGGCCTGCAGTACGATTACCGCGTGGTGGTGGCGCGCGAGGCCGTGGGGGATCGCAACAGCGCGGCCCATGAGGCCAACCTGTTCGACCTGCACGCCAAGTACGCCGATGTCATGGGGCTGGCGGAGGTGATCGCGCAGCTCCCGGCGCCGCCCGATAGCCACGCGGCAGCAGGGGGCCACGACCATGGCTAAGCTGCCCATCGTCATCGCCGGCGCGGGGCCGGTGGGCTGCCTGATGGCGCTGTACCTCGCCCAGCGGGATGTTGCCGTGGTGCTGCTGGAGAAGGAGCCGCAACTTCCCGTGGACCTGCGCGCCTCCACCTTCCATCCCCCCAGCCTGGAGATGATTGCCGACCTGGGTTTCGGCGTGATCGATGCGATGCTGCAACAGGGCCTGAAAGTGGACCGCTACCAGTATCGCGACCGCCGCAGCAATCAAGTGGCGAGCTTCGATATGCGCCTGATCGCCGACAGCACCCGCTACCCCTTCCGCCTGCAGCTGGAACAATACGAATTCACCCGCATCGTCGTCGCCGCACTGGCGCAGCTGCCGGCCGCGGATGTGCGCTTTTGCCACGAGGTCACCGGCTTTTCCCAGACCGACGACCATGTTGATGTCGACGTCAGCACACCCGCCGGCGCGCAGCGGATGCGGGCCAGTTTCCTGGTCAGTGCGGAGGGCGCGCACAGCCGCATCCGCAAGCTGGCGGGCATCGACTACCTGGGCTTCACCTACGATGAGAAGTTCCTGGTGGTCAGCACTGACTTCCCCTTCGAGCAGGTATTTGACGACCTGGCCTGGGTAAACTATGTCTCTGACCCGCAGGAGTGGTGCGTGATACTGCGCACCGAGAAGATCTGGCGCGTGCTGTTTCCCACCACGCCCGAGTCCGCCGATGACGAGGCGCGCCTGCTGTCGGATGCGTTCATCCAGGAGCGCCTGCACCACCTGTGGAACAAGGACGGCGACTACACCATAGGCCATCGCACCCTCTACAACGTCAACCAGCGGGTGGCCGAAACCTATTACAAGGGGCGGGTGCTGCTGGCGGGTGATGCCTGCCACATCAACAACCCGCTGGGCGGCATGGGCATGAACGGCGGCCTGCACGACGGCAACAACCTGGCGGCGAAGCTGGCCCGCATCGTGCAGGAGGGCGCCGACCCTGTCGCGTCCTTCGAGCATTACAATCGCCAGCGGCGCGACCTGGCGGTTCGCTTCGTGCAGGAACACACCATCGCCAACAAGAGACTGATGGAGGCCCGGGACCGCGAGACCCAGGTGGCCAGGCAGAAAATGCTGATGGAGACCGCGGCGGACCCGCAGCGAGCCAGGGCCTTCCTGCTCGAACGGGCGATGATCAATTGCGTCAGGGACAGTGAAGCGGTGGCCTGACCTGGCCGGGCCTGACCTGGCCGGGCCTGACCTGGCCGGGCCTGATCAAGCCCCCTGGCATAGACGAGGAGAGCAGTGATGAACGCAAGAGAAAACAGCCTGGACCTGTCCAGGACCCGCGACCGCGACCAGCGCACCGATGGTCACCTGGACAACTACATCGGCCACCGGGCCAAGCTGGGGGTGATCATTCCCTCCACCAACACCGCGGTGGAATATGACTGCCAGCGCATCATCCCGCGCGGAGTCACCTGGCATTTCAGCCGCTTCATGATCGAGCACGCGGACCTGAGCGACGATGAGAATTTCATGAAGTTCCTGGACATGCTGCGCCAGACCATAGGCGCCTCCATCGCCAGCCTGATGACCTGCAAGCCGGATCACGTGATGATGGGAATGTCGGCGGAGACCTTCTGGGGTGGCATCAAGGGCAACGACGGCTTTGTCGATCGCATCCAGGAAGCGGTGGGGCATGATACCGGCCTCACCACCGGCGCCAACGCTGTCATCGCCGCCCTCGAGGCGCTCGGGGTGGCGGGCAACAGCGGCAAGAACATCGCGGTGATAACCCCCTACCAGCCCATCGGCGACAAGAACGTGCGCCTGTTTTTCGAGGACTCCGGGTACAACGTCAAACATGTGGTGGGCCTGCGCTGTGAAAATGCCCACGATGCCATTGCCCTGTTACCCGACGTGCAGGTGATGGACGTGGTGCGCCAGGTGGATGGCGACGATATCGACGCGATCATCCAGGTGGGTACCAACCTGTCCACCGCCGATTTTTTCCCGGTGCTGGAGAAGTGGCTGGCCAGGCCCGTGCTGCCCATTAATATCGCGACGATATGGCACGCCCTGCGCAGCTGCGGCATTACCGATCGCTACGATCACCTGGGGCGCCTGTTTGAGGAGCATTGATCCAATGAGTGTAAAACCCCTGCCATGCTGATCGTCTTCCTGGTCATCGTCCTTGACCTCATCGGCTTCGGCATCATGGTGCCTATCCTCGCCTACTACGTGGTGCAACTCGGGGGCGGCCCTGAGCTTGCGACCTTCAGCATGGCCCTGTACGCCATCGGTATGTTTGTCGCGACGCCAATCCTGGGGCGCTTGAGCGATTTTTACGGTCGCAAGCCGATCCTGATGCTGAGCATGGTGGGGGCCATCATCGGCTACCTGATGCTGGGCTTCGCCCAGTCGCTCTGGGTAGTGGCGCTGGCGCGGCTGCTGGCGGGTTTCATGGCGGGCAATATTTCCGCCGCCCAGGCCTATATCACCGATATCACCTCCGAGGAAAATCGCGCCCGGGGCATGGGCCTTATAGGCGCGGCCTTTGGCCTCGGCTTCGTGATCGGCCCCGCCCTGGGCAGTTACCTGGCGGGGGATGACTTCGCCACCGCCAACCTGTGGCTGCCCGCGATGGTCTCCGCGGGCATGGCCGGCGCCGCCCTGCTGGCGATCATCCTGCTGTTGCCGGAGAGCCTGGACCCGGCCCACAAGGCGGCCGCGAGGGCCAGGCCCCCCATCGGGCGGCTGGCGGCGCTGGGCGCGCTGTGGGATCGCCCCCTGATACCGCATTTCCTGGTCGGTGTACTCATCTACAATACCGGCGCCGGCCTGAGCGAGGCTATCTACCCCCTGTGGGTGCGCGATACCGGTATCGCCGCCGGACCCCGGGACCTGATGCCCCTGCTGCTGGTGAGCGGTATCGTGTTGTCGCTGGTGCAGGGTGGCCTGATCGGGCCCCTCACGCGCGCCTTTGGTGAGCACCGCCTGTTCCAGCTTGGGGCGGTGGGTTTTGCCCTGGCCATGGTGGCCACGGTAGTGGCAGGCGAGCAGGGCAGTTACTACGGCGCCATGGCGGCGCTCGCGTTTCAGTCGGCCTCCGCGGCACTGGTGCTGACCTCCATGCAGAGCCTGGTATCGCAGTGCGCGGGGCCCGCCGAACGGGGCATGCTATTGGGTATTTACTCCTCGGCGGGGACCCTGGGCCGCATTATTGGTACAGTGCTTACCGGTGTGATTTTTGCCCGCATTCATATCGAGAGTCCCTATGCTCTCACCGCCCTCGTCATGCTATGCCTGTTGCTGATAGCCAGGAGCGTGGAAGGGCATTGGAACGCGCAGCGGGATACGGTGGTGACATGACGGGTGGGATCGGGATGAAATTGTTGGGGCGTAACTCTTTCCAGGCCGTTGCCGCGCTTGCGCTGCTGTTGCTCGCGAACTTCCCGGCGCGGGCCGATGATGGCGAGGACTCGGTGTTCTGCGCCTGGGCGCAGCAGGTGGCCGCCGGCACGGCATTGACCGCCAATGTGGTAACTCAAACCGTGTTTGACGACTTCGTGAAATCCAAGGCCAGCTACTCGCCCCTCACGGTGCAGCAGTACTGGAGTAACCCGGTGGCAGGGCCCGATGGCATGGCGCGGGTCGTATCCTGCAAAATGTCGACCGCGGAGCGTATCAACCATGCGCACCAGGCCGATTCTCCCGATGGCGCACCCGCCGCTGCGGGGGATGAGTCATGCGACAAGGTGCACCGGGAGGTGCTGACTGCCCTGTTGAACACCATACCCCGGGAGGATCTGGCCGTCGCACCCGATGTCCTGCGAGTAGACAGGGAAGAGCGTACCTATATCGGTCCCATGTGGCTCAGGCCCTGGCCGTTCCAGCCCCTGTCGCGCGATGCCGACGGGTTGTTGCATATCCATTCCCGCGCCCTGTACGTGCCCTTTGCCTGGTGGATTCCCATGCCGGACCGCTTCAAGGGGGCCCACTACTGCCACCTGATAGCGCCGGATTTTCTCGAAGCGGTGTTGCGTGGGGAGATTCCCGCCGGGGTTTAACAGCTGCCTGCAAACATAGCGGCCAAAGATTGACTTTTGTCATCTCCGGGCAGTGGATTCGAAGCTATAAATCGAAAAATAACGATGGCTTCAGGTGACGCCGCCTGCGTGGGGGCAACGACAAATGGACAACTACCAGATCGCCCGGCGCGCCCAGATCGGCGTTGTCATTCCCTCCACCAATACCGGCGTGGAATATGACTTGCAGAAATTCGCCGTCGATGGCGTGACCTGGCATCCCTCGCGCTTCTGGATCGAGCTGCGCAACTGGTCGGACGAAGTTGAGGCGACCGGGGATGACAGCAATACCGTGTTCGAGCGTTTCCTGGAAATCATGCGCGGGGAGATACCCATCGCCCTGCGCAACGTCATCTCCGCCAAGGTCAACCATATCATGCTCGGCATGTCAGCGGAGACTTTCTGGGGCGGCGAGGAGGGTAGCATCCGCTTTGAAGCGGGGGTGCGTGAGCATCTGGGCACGATTGGGCTGACAACTGGCGCTGCTGCGACCCGCGAAGCGCTCGCTTGCTTCGGTGCCAGGACCCTGTCCGTGATTACCCCATACCCTCCGGTAGGCGACGCCAATGTGCGCCAGTACTTTGAAGAGATCGGGTTTACGGTGAAGCATGTCAGGGGCCTGAACCGGCCCTCGGCGACGGCTATCGCCGAGACCACTATCCAGGATGTGCTACAGGCCGTGCGCGAGGTGGATGGGGACGACGTGGATGCCATCATCCAGTGCGGCACCAATCTGTCGACCCTGGACCTGTTCCCGACCCTCGAGCACCTGCTGCAAAAGCCGTTGATCCCGATTAATGTCGCCACCATCTGGCATGCCCTTAGAGCCTGTGGTATCGATGACAGGATTACCGGGAAGGGGCGCTTGCTGGAGGAGTTCTGAGTCGGGGCAACCGGGCAAATGAACTATTGTTATATCTTTGTTGCATTGATCGAGGTCGGTTGCTATCTTCTGCCCTAATCATTGTGAAATCGGGCCGCATCCGCAGGGTGGGCGTTCACCCTTGACCTGAAATTCAGTAGCGCCATACAACCGGACTTTGGGGGGTACTATGTACAGGAAAATTCAACTGGGTGTTGCCGTGGCGGCTGCGACGTTGGCGGCCGTGGCGCAGGCCCAGGGAACCGGTGGCCGGGAGGTGACTGCCCTGCGCGGTGAGAATTTCGTCCTCGAGGAAACGGTGGTCACTGCTCGCAAGAGGAGCGAGAGCCTGCAGTCGGTACCCGTTGCCATCGATGCCCTTGGCCAGATGATGCTGGAGGAAAAGGGTATCTCAACCCTGGAGCAGGTCGCCCGGTACACCACCGGCCTCACCTTCGACGTGGGCATCCTGCCAAACGATACCCGCCCGGTTATTCGCGGGGTGAACATTACCCGCGGTCGACCCAACGTGGCTATCCTGGTGGACGGCATCGACCTGTCCTCTGAAACCCTGACGGTCGCAGGAGGCGGCGCGTTCACCAACCTGAGCCTGCTGGACCTGGAACGGATCGAGGTGATCAAGGGGCCACAGAGCGCGGTATACGGTCGTGCTGCATTTTCCGGCGCCGTGAATTACATCACCAAGCGGCCCAGGGCGGACCAGGGTATCTACGGTTTTGCGGAAGGCGAGTACAACGAACACGACGCCTGGAAGGGCGTGACCAGTGTCACTGTCCCGGTGATCGAGGACAGTCTCGCTGTAGCCTTCTCCCTGCTGTCCTCGGACTTCGACGGATACTACGACAACCCCAATACCGGCGGCGACCTGGGCGGCATCAACCAGGACGGCGCTGCGTTCGCGCTGAATTTTGTCGGTATGGAGGACTTCAGCGCTTATTTTCGCGCGGAATTCGCCAACGACAACTACACGCCCCGCGCCGTGGTCGCTTCACCTTCGGCGGATACGTTCAGCAAGCCCACCGACTTCTTCCTGCTGGGGACGCCCTCGGAGAATGCCAGGAGCGTGCCTATTCCCGGGGGCGCTCGCGGTTTCCCGCAGCCCACCCAGGCAGAGTGTGACGCCCGGGCGCCCTGGCGCTACCTGCAGGGCTTTGCGCCGGCCTGCGCCACCATGCTGTTTGGCGACGTGGGCCATGCCGGCGAGAGCGATATCGACCTCGGTACCAATCCCAATACCGGCAAGGATTTCAAGGGCACCAAGATAGAGAATTCCCGCTACTCCCTGGAACTCAACTACCAGATGGACGAGCTGGATATTGTGTCGCTTACCGGCTATACCGACAACCAGACCTCCATCGAGGAGGATTTTGACATTTCCGACCGCGCACTGGAAACCCTTGGCCCGGGTTCCGCCAATTTTGCCCCGTTTTATATCGGCCCGCCCGATGCGGCCTTCACCCAGTTCGGTGTGAACACCAACTCGGATACCAGCTTTGATTACACCCAGTTCTCCCAGGAATTTATTTTCAGCGGTGAGCTCGGCAAGCTGCAGTGGATGGCCAGTGCGCTGTGGTGGGAAGAGGATATGAAGTCGGTCATGAACCAGATGTGGTGGGCCAGCGATGATATGGACATCGATTTCTGGAACTCTGCCCTGTCCGCCACCCTGTTGGCACCCGACTGCGCTGTGCCGGGCGATGTCACTACCTGCTCACGCTTTACCAGTATCCAGACCGAGATGACACCCCTGCCCATTCCCATCGAGCGCAAGACCGAGAGCGCGTCAGCGGCCTTCTCCCTGGTCTACAACGTGACCGACTCGGTGCGGGCAACGGTGGAGGGGCGCTACCTCGTGGATGACCTCGAGTACAAGGGCCTGCCTCTGAGTGTATTCGACAACGGCTTCCTGAACCTGCCCTATCTCAATCCGGAAACGGGCTCCACCGTGCCCCGGTTCCAGCACCAGAATCTCAGTTACGATGATTTTATCCCGCGCTATAGCGCCGACTGGCAGATGACCGATGACCTGTTTGGCTACGTGACCGTAGCCAAGGGATTCAAGCCCGGTGGTATCGCCACCACCGATGCCGATGGCGACATCCTGTCCGGGCACTTCGAGCCGGAGACACTCTGGTCCTATGAAATTGGCCTCAAGAGCGAGCTGCTCGACAATCGCCTGCAGTTGAACGGCGCCGTGTTTTACAACGATTACACGGACCAGCAGGTTCCCTTCTTCGTCGATAACTCGTCGGGTCTCTCGATCGTGTCGATTACCAATGCGGGGGAGAGCGAGATTATCGGTGGAGAACTGGAGGCGATCTACCGGCCCTCGGTCAACTGGACCTTCAGGGCTGGCTGGACCCATGCCGAGACCGAGTACAAGGACTTCAATATCAGCGACCTGGGTACGCCCGGCCTGTATGACAAGATACTGTCAGGCAACGCCGAGGGCGATTTCAGCGGCAAAAAGTTCCCGAATACGCCGGAGGATATCGTCATACTCTCCATTCGCTACGACGGCGAGTTCTCCGGCAGCCAGTGGCGTTACTTCACTGAACTGCAGGGCAACTATGCATCCAAGCGCTACCTGGACCAGGGTAACCTGTCCTACCTGCCGGATGCCACCATTGGTGAATTCACTGCCGGTTTGACTTCCGACAAGTGGTCGATAATTGCCTTCGTGCAGAATTTTACCGACGAGGACAGTATCCAGTCCGGGCTTGGCAACGTGAATTTCGGCTTCATGCCCGCCGGTCAGGTGCCGCCCTTTTCCGCCAACCTGGTCCTGCCGCAGCCGCGCACGTTTGGCATGAGGGCGCGCTACAGTTTCTGATAGCCCCGGCTTACTTCCCTGTGCGGCTGCGCTGCATCTGCTCGCGGCCCATGCGGATGTTGAGCATATTCTCCACCTGGCCCGCGCCGAATACCTGCTCCGCCAGCTTGTTCATGGGGTCGCGGGCGTAGCCCAGTTCACGCACCCTGAAGTCGTAGTCGCACAGTGCGAGTCGCTCCGACGGCGGTACCGGTGTCGCTGCATCAAGCCAGCCCAGCCAGTGGTCCAGCATGCGATAGGCGTAGTCCTGCA
>Ga0105103_10000726_pt1 | contig 18491 bp, 12 predicted proteins | sample PPLLaktember2015_2_FD_79107 | JGI IMG/M metagenome (GOLD analysis project Ga0105103, IMG submission 79107) | Freshwater sediment microbial communities from Prairie Pothole Lake near Jamestown, North Dakota, USA - PPLs Lake P7 Core (6) Depth... | ecosystem: Environmental > Aquatic > Freshwater >...
ATTGTATCATGTCGCCCCGGGAGTCCGGACTTCGAAGGTGGTACTCAAGATGCCCCTGATCTTCACGCTCAAGAAGGAATTCATCGTCGTGAAGGGAAGGACCGCCGAAGTGGGCAACTTTAAGAACGGATTCGCCAGCATTATCGCAACCGATGTGCGCGCGTCGAATGGCATCATCCACGTCATTGATGACGTCATTGTTCAACGGAGCGTTCCGGTTCCTCCGATCCAAAACTAACGTACCTGCATTGGAAAACAACAACAGGCTCGGCGATCTGCCGGGCCTGTTCTGTTTTCACGTGAATCCTGACGAGGTCAGTTTCGCATCGCCTTCAGCTCATCATCCTTCCCCGTCATCTGCAAACGGATCAACGACACGGGGATCGTGCTCATGTCGTACATCTCGTCAAAGAACTGGCGAAGGCGGTAGTTTTCTCCCAACTCCCGGCTGCGGTCCATGATGAGGCGATCAAGCAGATGCTTGCCCGTGACGTAACTTGTGCCATATCCGGGCTGGCGTAGGTACAAGTGCTGCTCGAACCCGACAAGACTCACATCCCCCGTCCATCCCGCCGGAGTCCATTCCACCTGATACGCGCGCGCTTGCTCAAGCGTGATCTCGTTTGCATGGACATAGAGCGAAGCCAGTCCGCGTGCGCAGCGCTGTGCCAGCATGATCCAGACCAACTCCCGGCTGCGGGGACTGTCGTCGTACAATCCGGCGTGCAGGAACATCTCTTCCACGCTCGTCGTCAATCCTTCCGCACGACTCATCCAGATGTTGTACGATAGCGGTTCGTGCCGGATCGGGCTCGCGTGGGGTGCGTGGTTCTGCTGTGCAATGTCGAACCAGTGTATGCCGTGCGAGTAGAGCGGCGTCGGATCCAGATGCATGATCTTGTAGAAAAAGTTGCGCCGATCCTCGGGGATGAATCGCCCCAGATGCTTCCGCAACTCCGGCTCCATGTAGTCGCGGATGGTCATGATCTCGTTCGTTCGGAGGAACTCCATCAGATTCCCGACCGAACGCTCCGCAAGTCGATCATACTCTTCTGGACTCGACGCGGCCGGGAGCGGTGGAAGCGCACGATTGTGGTGCTGTTCGAGCGCTAACGACGTGTATGCCCGTCCTAACTCCCGCTTCAATAGCATAACCTCGTCGTCCCACGTCATTGGCACGAGCAGGACATGACGGAGGTACCAGTTGTAGTTCTCCTTCCCGATGCCCGATGGTCCTGTCTTCAAAGGGATTTGTCGCTCCAGCCAATCCGCAAATTCCAGTGTCGCGGACCTGGCCTCATCTATCGCCTTCTGGAATGCGGTTCCGGCGTTTGTCGCTCGTTTACCAAGATCCTCGAGGTCGCTTGCCTGTGTACGGATGCTTGCGATGCCGGCGATCCAAAGGTCGCGTGCGTTGCCGGTCAGATTCACTCGGGCTTGTTCAAGCAATAGTGGAAGGATGCGCAGTTGCGCGGTGAGTTTCGCGGCATCATCCTTTGAGAGGGGGAAGGTGTACGTCCAGAGTTCGATCGCCGCATGGCAAAGTGGACCTTCATGCGCAGGCGTATCGCTCTGCTCCGTCCATACGATCGCGTAGTATGCCGGATCGCGCGCCCAGGGCTGAAGAACCCGCAGGTCGAACTCGAGCCCGTTCATTTCGGCGCGAACCAATTCGATGTCGACTTTCTGTTCGAGCAGCCATCCCGTTGTGTCGATGGATGCGAGACGTCGCTGACACTGAATGAGCTGTGTGCGGATCTTCTCGAGCGTTTTCGCGCTGTAGTCGGGAACACCGTTTGGCACCATAGGATGTTGAAGCGTCCGGACCTCGTGAAACAGCGCCACGAGTTCGCCATACGTTTTCGACGAACCGGATGCACCCTGCGCCGTTGCCTGGGTTATCAGTATAGCGGTGCTGATGAGCAATGCACGCAGCACGCGAAAGAAAAAGTCAGGTCGATTCGTCATTGTCACGGTCTCCATGGTCGTGGACTACCCTTGTGCCTCTTTCACCGGCTGCAGTTCTCCTTCCATCCGAGCGATCACGGTCGCCACCGCCGCGTCTCCCACGACGTTGGGCACGGTACGACACATGTCAAGGAAACGATCGATGCCGAGGATGAGCGCAATTCCCTCTTCGGGAATGTTCACCGAACGGAGAACGATGATAAGCATGACGATGCCGACGCCGGGAACAGGGGCCGTTCCGATGGAGGCTAAGATCGCAGTAAAGAGAATGGTCAGCTGTTCCGCGAGGGAGAGATCGATGCCGTACACCTGGGCGATGAAGACCGCGGCGACCGCCTGATACATCGATGTGCCGTCCATGTTGACGGTCGCCCCGAGGGGGAGCACAAAACTGGCGACCTTGTTCGAGACGCCGAGGTTCTTCTCGCACGCGCGCATGTTGACAGGAAGAGTCGCGCCGCTGGAGCTTGTGGTGAATGCGACGAGCATCACCTCTTTGATCCCCGAGTAGAACTTCCGGTAGGGGATCTTCGAGAACACCCGAACGGCAAGTCCAAGAACGCCGAAGGTCTGGAGCGCCAGCGCGAGGACGAGTGTCAGGGCGTACCAGAACAGCGTTCCAAGAATCTCGAAGCCGAACTCTCCGACGGTCGCCGAGATAAGGGCGAAGACTCCGTACGGGGCGATGGTCATGATCATTCCCACCATCTTGATCATCGTATCACTCAGACCGTCGAAGAATGCGATGACCGGACGCGATTTCTCGACGGGGACGAGTGTGAGGCTGATGCCGATCATCAATGCGAAGAAGACGATCTGCAGCATTTCCCCGTTCGCCAACGCATTGATCGGGTTCGTGGCGACGATGTTCACCAGCATGTTGACGAGATCCGGAGCCGCAACCGCACCGCCGACATCGGGCTGGAACTCCGTCACCAAGCGTTCTTTCGCCTCCGGCGCGAGGCGCGTCCCAGGTTGGATCAGGTTGACTGCAACGAGACCGATCGTGATCGCCGCAGTGATCGAGGCGAGGTACCACAAGAGGGTCTTTCCCCCCATTCGCCCCACGCGCTTGATGTCGCCCAGGCTCGCCGCGCCGACGATGAGTGAGGCGAGGACAAGGGGGATGGCGATGAACATCAGCAAACGAATGAAGATCATCCCGATCGGCTTGATGGCGACGGCGATGGTCTTTACTTTTTCAACGCTGCGGAGATGTTGAAAGCGTTCGCGCGATCGCTGAGATCCTCCCTCCGCGGCGTGGATCGCCTCAAGAGTGAGCCCACTGCGTTCTTTGGCGGGATAGGAGCGCACGAATTGGACGATCCGAAGCTGGTCTTCCTTGCCGAACCGTGCGACGGAGACCGTGTCATCCCGGAAGATCTCCACGGATTCCCAGGCGCGCACGATCGACGATTGCTCGTGTCGTCCTTTTCCATGGCGAATGTCGAGCTCGTACTTGCTGACATTGAAGAATGATCCGAAGATCGCTCCGAGCACGAGCCCGCCGAGGATCTTATGATGCAGGGGGATGGCCTTCCAGGAAAACTTCATCGATTTCTACTCCCTCGACTGTAGAGAACTCAATTCGATCACCGCATTGGCAACATGATAGGAGTATTTGTTGATTCTCGCATGCGAAATCTTTATACTCAACGGTATTTCACGCGTTTCCAACCTGCTGGGAGTATTGCATGGAACAATCTGCACGCGGCGCCTGGACCTCCAGGACTGGCTTCATCCTCGCCGCCGCGGGATCGGCGATCGGGCTTGGCAACATCTGGCGCTTTCCGTATGTGACGGGGATGCACGGCGGAGCCGCATTCGTGGTCGTGTATCTGGCCTGTGTCTTCGCGATCGGCGTTCCCATTCTCATCGCCGAGTTGACGCTCGGTCGTCATACGACGCTCAATCCCGTCGGTGCGATCCGCGCCATCACGAAGTCCCGCTTTTGGCCCCTCGTCGGCTATCTCGGCGTCATTACCGGTGCCGCGATCCTATCCTACTATGCCGTCATCGCCGGATGGACCGTCGGTTACATCTTTCGGACCATCTCGCATTCCAGTTCAAGCTTTGGCTCATTCATCGCTGACCCGACTATCGAGGTTGGCTACTTTGTGCTGTTCCTCATCATGACGGCGGGTGTCGTGGTTGGCGGCGTCGAACGGGGTATCGAACGATGGTCCAAGATACTGATGCCGATGCTGTTTCTTATCCTTCTTGGCCTCATCGCCTTTGCGCTCACGCTTGAGGGGGCGTCAAAGGGTGTAGAATTCTACCTCAAGCCCGACTTCAGCAAGATCTCCGGCTCGACTGTGCTCGCCGCTCTCGGCCAGGCGTTCTTTTCTCTCAGCCTGGGCATGGGAGCGATGATCACGTACGGGAGCTACATCTCCAAGAAAGAGAATCTCGCCATCTCCGCCGCCAGCGTTGCATTGGCCGACACACTCATCGCCACGCTCGCCGGCCTCGTGATCTTTCCAGCCCTCTTCTCCGTCGGGATGGCTCCAACGCAGGGTCCCGGACTCGTCTTCAATGTGCTTCCCAGAATATTCGAGATGATGCCCGGAGGGACGATCGTCGGCGTTTTCTTCTTTGTTCTTCTCGCCATCGCGGCGCTGACATCGACCGTCTCGCTGCTCGAAGTGCCGGTCGCGTTCCTCGTCGATCAGCGAAAGTGGTCGCGGAAGAAGGCGGTCATCATTGTCACGGCTATCGTCTTCGCGATCGGATTGCCCAGCGCACTTTCTCAGGGGACGGTTCCCGCGTTGAGTTCCATCGACTGGCTTGGCGGACGCGACTTCCTCGGTGTGATGGATTTTGTCTTTGGCAATCTCTCCTTGACATTCGGCGGATTGCTCCTGGCGATCTTGGTCGGATGGGTGTGGGGGACACGCAAGGCGTCGGAAGAACTCCTGCTTGGCGCCGGACCGCGGTTCTCTGCGCTCGTACCGGGATGGTCCTTCATGCTCAGGTACATATGCCCGCTGGTCATTATCGTCGTCCTTCTCAACCTCACTGGTGTCTTTGAATAGCGCGTTCGTACTTCATCCGGAGAAACCCGATGACCGAATTTCTTGATCTCTTGCTTCACTATACCACGATGATCGCCGACAACATCTGGTGGCCGGTGGTGATCCTCCTCCTGGCAGGAACCGGCATCTATCTCTCGTTTCAGACCGGGTTCATTCAGATCCGTCGGCTCGGGCTCGCGTTCAAACTGATGTTCCGTGGACGACACAAGGCGGAAATGGAAGGACGAACGGGAGACATCACGCCGTTCCAGGCACTCATGACGGCGTTGGCGGCGACGGTCGGGAACGGGAACATCGCGGGCGTGGCGACGGCGATCGCGAGCGGAGGACCGGGAGCACCGTTCTGGATGTGGATGACGGCGGTCTTCGGAATGGCGACGAAGTACGCTGAAGGAATGCTCGGGCTCCATTTTCGCGTGAAGAGCGCCGATGGCACCTACAGCGGTGGAGCGATGTATTATCTGCGCGACGGAATTCGATGGAAGCGTTTCGGAAAGTTCCTTGCACTCTGGTTTTCCATTGCCGTCATCGTTATGGCGACCTTTGGAAGCGGCAACATGGCGCAGTCGAATTCGATCGCGCTTGCGTTGAACAGCGACTTCGGCATTCCATTCATCGCAACAGGAGTTGGATTGGCGATCCTGGTTGCAGTGGTGATCATCGGCGGTGTCAAGCGCATCGCCGCGGTTGCGGAGAGGCTCGTTCCAGGAATGATCGTTCTCTACATGGGAGCCGGACTGTATGTGATCCTCACGAATATTGCCGTCATCCCCGATATCATCATGATCGTGCTTCGGTCAGCGTTGACGAACGAGGCGATGGTCGGCGGCTTCCTTGGACACACGGTGAAGGAAGCGATCCGCTACGGCGTGGCACGGGGGACGCTCTCGAACGAATCAGGCATTGGCTCTTGCTCCATCCCAGCCGCTGCGGCGAAAGGAAATGAATCGGCCGCGCAAGGGATGGTTGCGATGATGGGAACATTCATCGATACGATCATCGTCTGCAGCATGACAACGTTCGTCATTCTCGCATCCAATCTCCATCCTCACACCACGGGCCTGACGAGCACGGAACTCACCAAGAGTGCGTTCGCCGTGGGACTTGGCAGTGATTTGGGGGGATGGATCGTCAGCCTGAGTAGTTTCCTCTTCGGGTACACGACGTTGATCGGATGGTCTTACTATGGCGAGCAGGGTGCGCGCTACATGTGGGGGATCAAGAGCGTGATGCCGTACCGGTACATCTTCTGTATCTTCGTCTTTTTTGGCGCCGTGCTCCAAGGGCGCCATCTGCAGATCGTCTGGAATATGGGGGACATTGGCAACGCGCTGATGGCTGTGCCGAATCTCATCGGATTGCTCCTGCTCGGCGGCCTCGTGCGCAAGGTGACGAAGGATTACCTCCATCGGTGGGACACGGGAGCGATCAAGAGCCCGTTCGGAGACTGAGGAGTGGAATCGAAGAAGACCGGACTCGTCCGTGAGATGGGCCTCGTGGGATTGGTTGCCACGGGGATCTCCTCAATGGTCGGCGCGGGGATCAACGTCATCCCGATCATGATCCAGCGGAATGTACCAGGGATCGGTGCGTCCGTTCTTCCTGCGTACCTCTTTGCCGCCGTTCCCGCCGTTTTCGCAGGGCTTGCCTACGCGATCCTTGCCTCCGCGATGCCACGCGCAGGAGGGAGCTACGTCTATGCAAGCCGCGGCTTGAATCCCTATCTCGGCTTCATTGCCTCCTTCTCCCAGTGGTTCTCGCTCTGTGTCGCGATCGGCGTCGTTTCCTACGTTCTCGTTCCGTTCCTTCGCGACATCGCCCTCGCGGCGGGGTTCGCATGGGGAGGCGAGTTGCTGGATCAAGGAGGTGTCCGGCTTTTCATTTCGATCTCCGTGCTCTGGCTTGCGGTGCTCGTCAACATCCGCGGCATCAAGCCGTACGAACGGACGATCGTCCCGCTTGTCGTGCTGACCTTCGTCCTGGGCGGCATCGTCATCGTGACGGGATTCGCGTACTCCCAGGTCGATTACGCCGGGGTTCTCCGCTCGCTCGGTTCGTCGTTTCAATTGACCGAGGGTCCGAGCTTGCTCACGCCCGCCATCTTCCTCTCGGCATCCGCGGTCCTCTTTTCGTCGTTCATCGGATTCGATTCGATCGCACAGGCCGGCGGAGAGGCGAAGAATCCGGCGCGCAATCTGCCGCTGGCCATCGGGATCTCGGTCGTTCTTGTCGGCATCTATTATATGCTCTTTACCGCTGCCGTGTATCATGCCGTTCCGTGGCAATTCATCGCACAGGAAGGACTGCGGCATGATCTCACCGCCCCGGGATTGCTGGGTATCCTGCTTCCTCCATTCTGGACCGTGCTCATGATCTCCGGAGCGGCTGTGGCGCTGATCAAGGACCTTCCTGCGATGCTGCTCGCGGTCTCACGGTTGCTGTTCGCGTGGGCGGAGGATGGTCTGGTTCCCCCGGCGGTCGCGGCCGTGCACCCGAAATTTCACACGCCGCATGTCGCCTTGATCGCCAGCGCGCTGATGGCATCGCTCGGAATTCTCGGCAGTCACGTTGCGGGGGATTTCTTTCTCGGCGTCGATATCCTGGTGACATCGATGCTCGTGAATTTTCTGCTGATGTCGCTGACCGTGCTGACGCTCCCGCGAACGAATCCCGCCATCGCTTCGCAGATCGCAGTGATCTCCTCGCGTCGATGGCAGATCCCGCTGGCGACGTTCGGCATTGTCATCCTCGGCGGGTTTCTTGCCGTGCACACCTGGAAAGATCTCACCGTTCCCGTTGAATCGTGGCTTCTCCGTTCGACGCCGCTCTGGTTCATCGTGATGGCGGCGGGTTCGGTTGTCTATTTCCGCGGCGTACGAAAGCTTCGTGCCGCGGGCATCGACATCCATGAACGCTGCGCGACGATGCCGCCTGAATGATCACCCGCATGAAGACGCTCCCTCTGCAAATCGCTCTCGCTCCTGACCTCGTTGTCCCCCGCGTGCTGACCGGCCTCTGGCAAGTCGCCGACCTCGAGCGCACCGGGCAGACCATCGACCCGGCACACGGCGCCGCATGGATGCTTCCGTACGTGGAGGCAGGATTCACGGCGTTCGACATGGCCGACCACTACGGGTCCGCCGAGGTGATCGCAGGCCGGTTTCGGACAACGCACGCCGACAAGCCGATCCGTTGTTTCACCAAGTGGGTCCCGAAACCGGGACCGATCGATCTGAAGATGACCCGGAACGCCGTCGAATTCGCGCTCTCCCGGCTTGGCGGTTCGGCGATCGATCTGATGCAGTTCCACACGTGGAACTACGCAGATCCAGGTTGGCTCGATGCGCTCTTCGCGTTGCAGGAACTCAAGCGGGAAGGTCTCATCCGTCATCTCGGTGTCACGAATTTCGACACCGCGCACTTGCGGATCGCGGTCGCGAGTGGCATCGAGATCGCGACAAACCAGATCTCGTTTTCGCTCATCGATCAGCGTGCCGCAGGCCGAATGGCGGAGTACTGTCTTGCGCATGGCGTGAAGATCCTTGCGTACGGCACGTTGGGCGGGGGATGGTTGTCCGACCGCTGGCTCGGGTCCCCGGAACCGGACTGGAACACGCTGGAGACCTGGTCGCAGATGAAGTACGGCCGGTTCATCCGCGTGGCAGGAGGATGGGAGGCGTTCCAGCGTGTGTTGCGGACCTTGTCAGAAGTCGCGAAGCGCCGCAGTGTCTCGATCGCGAATGTGGCGACGCGATTCATGCTCGACCATCCCGCGGTCGGTGCGGTGATCATCGGCGCGCGCCTGGGCAAGAGTGATCACATCGCAGAAACGCTGAAGTTGTTCGAATTCTCCCTGACGGCGCAGGATCGAGACGAGATCGCGGCGGCGCTTGCTTCGCTGCCGGCCATACCGGGGGATTGCGGTGACGAGTATCGTCGTCCGCCTTGGCTGACCGCCTCAGGCGACCTGAGTCATCATGTTTCGAACTTCCCGAAGCCGTATGCCGCTCAGACCGATGAAACCGGGCGCTCACGCGTTTTCAGCGGAACACCTTGGGAGCCCATGGCAGGCTACGCGCGTGCAGTGCGGTCGGGGAATCGGATCTCTGTCTCAGGAACAACGGCGTCGCATGGTTCGCGTCTGATCGGCGGAACCGATGCGGCAGCGCAGGCTCACTTTGTCATCGACAAACTTGAAGCGGCTATCGTCTCACTGGGAGGGACGCTCGACGATGTGGTCCGCACGCGTGTGTTTGTTCGAAGGATGGAAGACTGGGAGGCGGTTGCCCGCGCCCACGGAGAACGGTTCGGAACTATCCGTCCGGCGAACACACTGGTCATTGCGGGACTGATCGGGGAGGAATATTTGGTGGAGATGGAAGCGGAGGCGGAGGTCGGAAACCAGCAAGATTGTTGATTGGAGATTATCGATTTTTGATTGAGGTTTGGTGATCAGGAGTATCATAGAAAGAAGCCCGGTCGCCCGGGCTCTGTTGCACCTGCTATATCCTCGCTCGGTTCACTGCGCGATCGTTGAAGCGAGCATCTTGATCGCGTCAAAGATGTCTTGGTCGCGGCATTCCTCGCATATGACCTCTCGCCCGCTTGTGACCTTTCCGGTTTCCACGTTCATCAGCCTCGCCGTGAACAGCATCGTTGTGCCGAGTTTTCCAACGCTGCCCATCAGGACGTGGTCCGCATTCAACAGCTTCCCCATCTTCACGCCTGTCGCTTCGTCGGCCATGAAGCTCGATTGAAATTGCTGCTCCTTCAGCACGGCGGCGATCTGTGCGCGTTCGATCAGCGTGATGGATTCAATGTTCGCGAGCGATGTGGAAAGCGAGCTTAAGCACATGTCCGCGATCTCCTGCGAGACGCCCTTTGCCTCGAAATCGAGGATCGCGAGACGAACGGGCGTACCTCGCTTGATCGCCGGCTCGGTCCCGGTATTTGAACGGATACGTCCCCCCAGCGAAGGCAGGGATGTGGTGGTCACGCTCGCATCTCCGCGGTACTTCAGACTCCACACCGCCACGTGACCGTCTTCCGATCCGACGGCGAGCCAGCGATTGTCTTCAGAGATCGCAACGATGCGCGGACGTTCGGTCGCTGTTACCGTTCCGCCGATCTCCCCTTTTCGAAGATCGACGAACGAGATCTCGTTCCCTTCGTCCGGCACGGTGGCAACATGATCGTTCCCCGGTCCCATCGCCATGGCTTCTACGGTCGTCGGCACCTTGATCCGCTTGATCTCAGTCCCGCTGGACCAATCGTACGCGATGACAAAGTTCTGCCGAAGCAGGTCGTTCGGATTTGCCCCGCTTCGAATGCCTCCCTTGGGGATCGCGACCTCCTCCAGTCCGACGACCAGAACATTCGCCGAACGGTTCGTCGCCGCTGAATGCACGGCGTTTCCGGAACCTGCCAGCTCGCCGCTCTGCAGCGTCACTTCACGGATCTTGCGGAACGTGCTCGAATTCCAAACCACCACGGCGCCCCGTTCCGTGATCGCTGCGAGTTGCTGGCCGGGACGATCGAATCCCAGAAAGAGCAGGTGATCCGTCACATCCGCTGCATCGGCGGTACCGGCGGGCATTGCCGCCTTGAGGTCGTAGAATTCGATCTGTTCGTCATCCGTCGCGATCGCCAGCAGTTGCTTCCCCGCGTCGATCGTTGCGCGGATCGGCGTCCCTCGGGTTCGGAATGTCGACATGGCGTCCGACTTCAGGAGATTCAGGAGCGAGACGGTACCCTTGGCGTCGACGGCAACGACATCTTTGTTCTCACTCAGGAAGCTGAGGAAGATCACCGCCTCCGGAGATTCGAGCGTCACGAGCGGGCGTTTGTTCACCACGCTCCAGACGAGGATCTTGCCGTCGTCGTCGCCGATCGCGATCGTGTTGCCGTCGGATGAAAACGCAAATGCGGTGATATCCTCCCTGCCGGGGGTTTGGAGGGAAGCATATGGGGAGGTGAGAACATCCTGCGCCGCCATTCGCCCAGTGATCAGCAGCAGGCATATCAATGGCATGAAGTTGATGCGGGAACAACGCACGGTACGCATACGACGTCCTCCGAATGATGAGCTAGAAGAGGAAGCTGAATCCCGCGCCGAACAGCAGAATACCCCCCTCACTCCCTTCGGTCAACTGGAAGAGGTAGTTTCCGTTGACGTCGAAAGCGGTCTTCTTCGAGATGTAGAATTTCACACCGGCGTTGATCCCGGCAGAACTTTCGCCTACGCTGAAATCCTGCTTGTAGTACCGGGCGCCCGCATAGGGAACGGCCTTCACATTGCCTGTGAGAAACGAGTACACGAAGAACGCACTGCCGCCGAACGTCGTCTCGGTGTTTGAGACATTGCGATAGAACGGCGGTGTCGCGATGAACTCGACCGACGGTGTCGTTGTGATCGTGAGCGTCGGTGCGAATCCCAATTGGAAATTGTTGGTGAAATAGTACCCGAGGGATCCCGAGATCTGTCCCATGCTGAACTTGTACTCGGTACCGGTGGTGGTCATGTACATGCCGAGCAACTGCAGTTCCATATCCCCTTTCTGCTGCTGGGCGACGGTGGTGAAGGTGGAGAGGAGAACCAGGAGAACCACAATGAATATGCGCATAGTGCCTCCGAGATGTTGGTGGGTGAGGGGGAATGAGGGATGTCTTGTATTGTCGATTGTTGAGTGGTGGTTGTTGATTGAAGAGATTTCAGATTCAAAGCAATCATCGAACAAGCATCATCCGTTTCGTCTCCCGAAAATCGCTCGTCTGTATCGTGTAGAAGTACACTCCGCTTGGTTGATCTCCTGCATTCCACGAAACCGAATGCCGTCCCGCTGGCTTCACTTCATCGACCAGCACCGCCACCTCCCGTCCGAGGACATCGACGACAGTGATCTTCGCTGCTCCTCCAATCGCCAATCGAAAATCAATAATCGTCATTGGGTTAAACGGATTTGGATAATTCTGCTCCAATGCAAGTCCCGCCGGAACAAATTCCACCAATTCCACATCGGTCGTGTTGAGCGTCTGCAGCGCCGATCGCATCGTGTTCAACGCGAGGTCGACGTATGTTCCCTCCGCGGCAAGCATCGCCGATGAGGTCGCCTGTCCCGTCCGCCACAACGCGAGGAGCGAGTCGGCGGAATGGAAGATCTGATCTTCTGTTGTGTATAGGGTTGGCAGAAGTCCGGTACCGTTGGCATTGCGAAGTCGGGAGGAATTGATGTACGTGCTCCACGAGGAGCCCCCCCAGATCTTGTTGAATATCGCCTTTGACGTGTCGGTCAACATCGCGTACGGTGCGTCGGTCGCTTTGGTGGGAGGAGGGCCGACGTTCCAGTACGGCACCGCGATCCCCGCCACCGGACAACCAAGCAGGACCCAGAAGGTGGACATGGCTGCGGTTTCACCGGGGAGGATCCCTTGCATGACGGCCGCCGAGCGTGATATGGTTCTGCAGATGGTCAGGTTTGCTGGAATAAATCCGTACGGTGCGCCGTAGATGGATCCCGGGTACGGGATGGCATACGGAACGCCGCTCGGATCCGCGAAGTCCCTGGTCTGATGGCGGAAGATGGTCTTCGGCGTAATGGAATCTCCTGCACTGAACGATTGGAACAGCGTGGTCGTTCGATTGAACCGCTCGATCCCGTTGAGCCCTCCCCCCGTGACGGTAAAATTCGTCCTGAGAATGTAGCCCGCTGGACAAGCGACCGAGTCGGTCGCGTCGAACTTCCAGTATGCATTCCCTGCCGTCTCGAAGATCGCTGCGACACCGGTCGAGTCCATTACGACAAAATTCGCGTTGGTCCGTCGTCCCGTCACGTTCGTGCTATCGAGCAGATGTTCGAAGTCTGCGACCGTTGCACAGTTCCCTGACGCGTAGGCCATCAGCGTTCCGTTCGAGAGACCGCTTGAACCCGCGGTGAGATCGTACGCGATGGAGTTGAGGATGGCGAACCCGCGGGCATTCAGGCTCATCCAGCTGCTCGTGCGATTGCCGGCATCCACGACGGCGAGAAAGGGGATCGGAAAGGAGGTGAATAGTGCGACGGCATTGTCGTCCTCTCCGGTGTCCCGCGTCTTCCAGATCATCGGACGGCCGTCCTTCGTTGCGCGGCCGGATGCTGCGCCGATGGTGCATTCCTCCTGGCCGGGGATCGATTGGGCGCTGAGGAATGGTGTGCTGAATAGCGCGAAGAGCAGGAACAATCCGGCGTGTTTCATGCGTTGCCTCCTCCGTTCATGATAGGGAGTGGTTGGAACGATAGCAAGTGTTCAACCACCCGCCCGCCGAGAATTCACGTGAGGAGAGTCACACAAACTGCCCGTTCGCCCCGTCCGCCGCAAAGGACTTGACACCGCCTCCACCGACGAGCGCGTTCAATTCCCAGTTCGGAACGATCCTGCCGAAGGGATCTCTTCCGGGGACGATGGTGCGTCTTCGCATGGAATTGATCGTTTCTGCGGCGGACCTTTCACTTTGGAGCCGACTGCCGCATCAACCGCTTTGCTTCATCTGGAAGCGTCTCCGCCGGGGTGAAATCGATCGTGTGCAGGCGATACTTCGACGTATCAACCGCTCCCTCCAGAAAGAACCGCTTAGCGAGGTGATCGATCGCTCCCCGCTGAAGCTTGAACACATCCATGTGTCCCATCGCCGGGATTACGACCATATCGCCGTTCGGGAAAAAATTCATTGCCTTCTTCATATTCGAGGGAGGGCTGGAAAAATCCAACTGCCCGTTGATCACGAGAGTCCGTGTTCTGACGGTGTCGAGCCGCTGGTACCGGGCGGGGATCTGTGCGATCGGCCATCCGCCGCCGGATATGGCTGACCACCAAAGCTTTGCAGAAGGCGAACCGAGTATCGACCCGGGAGGATCCATCTCCCGTTCGTAGTCTCGCGTGCGATCAATGCCGCCGCTCGCAAGCTTGCAGAGAAAATCTCCCCAATACTGTCGCGATGTGTCCTGAACGGTCTGGTCGTATCCGAGGACGAGCAGCGCGAGGCCGCTTGGATCTCCCTGTTCGGCAGCCACGAAGGCGTCAAAGACTGCGGCAGCGGATTCCGTTTCGTATAGACTGAAAAATGTCGCCAGCCGGACCTTGTCCGGATCGATGAGGATGTCATTCCATGACGTCGGGAGGCTCCTGAGGACCGATGCGATCGTTTTGCCGATGTCCCCGCTTCGGGTGAACGCCTCTTGGTCCCGCTTCCATAGCGTGTTGTATTCCTTGAGCATTTCCGCGATCACGTCCGGTTCCCATAGTCCGTCGAACCGTTTTCCTCTGCTGCTCGCGCCTACCATCAGATTCCGTTTTACGATGTTCGGATAGCGCAGGCAATAGAGATAGGCAACCTGCGTTCCGTAGCTTGTTGAGAAGAGATCGATGTGTTCGTAGCCGAGAGCCTTGCGCACCATCTCGATGTCCTCGACAACCTCAAGCATCGTGTAGCCGTCTACATCAATCCCGCTCTGAACAAGGCTGTCGTAGGAATGACGGACAAGCGCACGGAATTCCATCAGTGCATCGTGCGAAAGGGGATTCGCTCGCGTCATCGCGGCCCCGATCTCCGGACATTTCAACTTGACCTCTCCGTCGACACCGCGATACCCGACGTTGACGACATCGTTCTTCGCGTAGAAGACATCGGGCATTTCTCGCCAGAGGTTGCTTTTTCCCGGACCACCCCCCAGAATGAAGATCGGCGGTGCTGTGGAGTCCCCTCGGGCGTGGTGACGGATGAATGGCAGGGACAAGCGTCGTGAGGCCGAATCCCCTCGGTTCTCAGGAACGACGATCAGACCGAATTTCGCTTGGTGTTTGTAGAGTTGTCCGGATTTCACGAGAATCGTGCCGGGTTCTTTGGACTGCAAAAGCGCGGCATCGGGAAACGGCGGCTCTTGTGCGCTGAGGAGGTGGAGTGAAAGGAGAGGCAGGATGAAAACCGAACGGCATGCACGCATCGCAAGTACTCCCCGATACGGTGGCGGACTGCGAGGTTGCTGGTGGTGATGCAATAATATGGGATTGAGGAAGGGGAGAAGCAAGGGGGGGTGAATGAGGATTGTTGATTGATGATTATTGATTGTGGATTGACAAGCGTAGCTCATTGATTCCATGCTTTCGTTCGCATAGATTACACAGAATTGCGGCGGGGCACCACTTGAAAGTGTTTCTCACATTTCTCACCATCCTCTCTCTCTCGGAGCTTTGCCTCGCCCAGCACGATTCCCTCTCAGATGTCTTCCCCTTGGCTGTTGGAAATCGGTGGTACTATACGTTCAAGACCTCGAATTATGCCATGATGAGGCGGTACAATATTCTCCAGACGGGCACGGCCATGTGTCAGATCATCGGATTTGTACCGTCAGGAGACAGCATCGTTTGGCAGGTTATGCGTAAGAGAACATTCCTTCAATACTACGAAGGAACGACGATTCCGGGACCACCGACAACAATATCCGACAGTGTTACGTTTTCTCTGCAAGAGTCATTGTTTGGCGCTCATGAATTACGTGCGCTCCCTGCCCAGAACCTTGCCTCAGATGTGTGGCCTTTGTGGCACCTCTACGGCGACTCGTCGCATTTCTTCCGCTTCAGCACGACGGACTCTGCTGGTGTACGATTCTTGGATTTGGGGTGGTATTATTTGCCCAACACAACCCGCAAGATCTCGTTCAGGAGAGACTCTGGTATCACAAGCGTGTCCGGATGGATCGGTGGAGGTTCGAGCAGTGATAGCTGGGAATATCATCTGTCTGCATTCTACCCTTCCTTTCCCGGCCCACATCTTAACACCCCGAGATCGATTACATACAATGGTCTTACCGGCATTTGCAGCGACACGACTGTCCAACTTGTGAGTTCGGGAACCGATTCCTTGCGTATTACCGCAATCTACGGCTCTGACTCATTGCTCACTGCTACGGTTTCCAAGCAAACGATCGCCCCGGTGAGCGAGGTGCTGCTTACGGTGCGACATCGCGCTCCGGCGGCAGGTGGATCGGACGGGAAGTTGTTCATCATCAGCAACTCCCCAACGTCGCCGGATACCATTGATGTGCATGTACAGGGAGGGGATGCGGCGATTCTGAAGATCGATATTCGCGCGGCGAACTTCGGGAATGTGTTCTATTCACGCCGGTTCCTTGATACTACAGTTGCGATCGTGAATATGGGGAATATCCCGCTTCGAATCGACACGCCTATCGTACGCGCATACTATTGGCCATGGAGTTCCAGCTTGCTCGAATGGTCCTTGAGCCGCATGACTTTGGAATACGGTGACACAGCCTACTGTCGCCTCCATTTCAAAATGAATTCTGACATTCATGAACAGTACATCGATCTGCTCATTCCTTCAAACGCGCCGACCTCGCCCGATACGATACACCTTCTCGGAAAGGTTGTGGGAGGAATGCTCAGGTTCTCCGCTCGCCAGTTCTCATACTCCGCAGACGTCAATGGGATGGGAGGTGGGGTATTGTACTTGACACACTGGGGCGGCGGCCTCAACGTCCATCGTACAGATCCATCGAATCCTGCGTTCAGAGTTCCATTCAATCTCCCCTCCCAGTTCACCGGATGGACGGCGACATATGCTGACACGATTCAATTCGTTCCGCGGGCCGCAGGAAGATATCATGATTTCCTCCTATATCATTCCAGATCACTGGAGCCCGGCGACGACATTCCTGCAGTGGACACGGTCTGGCTTTCTGGGACAGCAGGAGATGTTGCAAACATTACTGACGACATGCCTACAGCGTTTATGCTGGAGCAGAACTATCCTAATCCCTGTAATCCACGAACAACCATACCGTTCGACGTCCCCGTGAGAAGCCGCGTTTTGCTCTCAGTCTATGATCCGCTCGGGCGCCTAGTCGCCTCATTGGTGGACGGTGTGTTTGCTCCGGCAAGCTATGAAATGCCATTTGACGCCGGGGGTCTTTCAAGCGGAGTCTACATCTACCGAATGGAGGGATATCCGGTCGAATCGAATTCCTATCAAGGCGGCGCGCACGTTCTTGCGAGGAAGCTCGTCGTCTTGCACTAAGGTTGAAAGTCTTCTCTTACGCGATGGTCCTAATTTGAAAAGATCGTGACCCCCGTTCGTTTCACCAACTCATGGAACTCACCATGCCTCCTTCACCTCTGATCCCGACTCCCGACACGATCCCTGCGCCTGCATGGGTCTTTCATGTCCTCGATGTCGCACTGTTCATGCTGCATATCGTCGTCATCAATGTGCTGGTGGGAGGGAGCCTGTTGTTCCTGTACTCCCGCTTGATGAAGCGCGAGCATCCAAACGCGGCCTTGGAACCGCTCTCCAAGAAACTCCCGGTGGCCTTCGCGCTGGGGATCAACCTGGGCGTCGCTCCGCTCCTCTTTCTGCAGGTCATCTGGGGACACCTCTTCTATTCCAGTTCGATTCTGCTTGGCGTCTTCTGGATCCTCGTGATCCCTCTCGTGATTCTCGCATACTATGGAACATACATCCATGCGAAGTCGATAGGGAACGTCACGGCGCTGCTCGGGATCGGGATGGCATCGCTGGTCCTGCTGTATGTCGGCTTCATCTTCGTGAACAATATCCTCCTCATGATGCAGCCAAAGGAATGGACGGCGTACTTCGGCAACCGCAACGGAACGATCCTTCTGCTCTCGGACCCGACGCTCATCCCGCGCTATCTCCATTACATCGTCGCTTCCGTCGCGATCGCGGGATTGTTCTTGTCGACGGTGTGGACGATCCGGAAGGGGAAGCAAGTCGCAGGAGCGGATGAACAGATTGGCAAAGGCCTCAAGATCTTCGGATATGCGACGGTGGTCCAGGCTGCCGTGGGGCTTTGGTTTCTGATGGCGCTGGAGCGGGAGATGATGCTCCAGTTCATGGGGGGCGACCCGTGGGCGACGGCATTCTTCGGGATCGGCTTCCTCAGCGGACTCGGTGCGATCGCGACCGCCTTCGGAGGGAAATTCCGGCCGACGCTCATCATGACCATCATCACGATGGTCGCGATGGTCATCACGCGCGATCAGCTCCGCGCCATGTATCTCAGCGGCTCGTTCGATCCGTCATCGCTGACAGTGAATCCGCAGTACGGCGTCCTCGTCCTCTTTCTTGTCATTCTCGTCCTCGGCCTCGCGAGCGTCGTCTGGATGCTGCGTGCCGGATTCCGAACTGATGCCGGGAGGGCCGCGTCATGAACTATCCGATCTGGGAACTGACGACCATCGGCGGCGGCTCGCTCATCGCGCTCATCGCCATTCTCCATGTCTACATTTCGCATCTCGCGGTCGGCGGAGGATTGTTCCTCTGGCTCACAGACCGAACTGCGGCAAGAAGTAAAGACGAACAACTCACCGATTACGTCCGGCGTCACACCTGGTTCTTCTTACTGCTTACGATGGTGTTTGGCGGCGTGACGGGAGTCGGCATCTGGTTCATCATCGCTCTGGTTCAGCCGGCGG
>Ga0105103_10000728_pt1 | contig 18476 bp, 21 predicted proteins | sample PPLLaktember2015_2_FD_79107 | JGI IMG/M metagenome (GOLD analysis project Ga0105103, IMG submission 79107) | Freshwater sediment microbial communities from Prairie Pothole Lake near Jamestown, North Dakota, USA - PPLs Lake P7 Core (6) Depth... | ecosystem: Environmental > Aquatic > Freshwater >...
ATTAATTTGTTCAGTTTCACTTTTGACACACATGACTTGTATCTAACAATTCCCAACTACAAGCAGTTGTATGTTTATGAGGAAAAAGTGAGACCCACATTGTGTTTGATCACAACTGAAGTCAAGCCGAATATACCCTATTACAAGGTCATTTTACTTGACGATGAGCCTATTCTCAATGAAAAGATCCGAACTCGTATCTTCAATTTGAGAAACAGCATTGTCAATTATGTTTGTAATCCCATTTACTTTGATCCAGAATGGCAAATGACCGGTCAAGTTCTTGACCTGTTTGGCAAAACAAGAATCCTTCAGTTTGAGAAAGACAATCAAATGTCTCAAATCTTGTTGCCAAGACCAATGGAACCGTTTAATGTCAATGAAGTTAAGCCAAGAAGAAGTAAAGTGGAATATTCTTTACCATTTCCTACCTACACTCCAAGCAAAAAGGATGACTTTGTTTTACGCAAACGAATTTCAAATGTCATCAAGGAGTTTGGAAAACTTCTCTTCTTTTTCAATTCAAACATTGAGGATCATTTTGTCATTGACACACCTCAGTTTGAACCCATTGAGGCAAAAACGGATTTGCCTTACTTGAGAAGTCAGTCAGATGTGGTAGACTTTTTCGTGAAACGATTCCCCTTCTTGTTCAAGGACAGAAAGTTGGTGGTTGAAAATTCGACTGTATTGCGTGGTATTTATGACTACATTCAAGCAAATCGATATGTTGAATATCCAAAGTATATGGTGGATTTGGCCTCTGATGTTTCTGACTTTACTTGTTATAATCCATATGAAGTTGTCTTTACACAATATGACGCAATTCAAGGTATAACAATGACCAACATGTTTTACACAGAAAAAGAATATTCACCAAGAAGAGAACCTTACTTTATCAGAGACAATTATGGACGAATTTATTTGTTCCAAAATGTTTTGTTTGGTGATTACAAAATCGCTCTTCGTATTCTTTCTCAGTGGAACTTGAACAAGATTAACACTGGATATTATTCTTATCCTCTTGACACGGATTATGAAGTTGAAGTTGTCAATTATGAGAATGGAATTATTCTTCCTGACCAAGCAGGTATTGGCAAAATGGGAACGAATTACTTCTTCTTCGCTCCTCTTACTCAATAAAAACTTTGTTTTTAAAACAAAGTTTATGTCGCAAACATGAATCTGAAGTTTCCTGGCCATTTTTCTGCGGGTTCAATTGTCACCTCACAGGCTTCTTCAGGTGGACCAAGATACATCTGATTTCCCTTGACACAGAGGTAAAGATCTCTCTCCAAGTCTTTGATTTTGAATTGATTTCTACCTGTGGCTACCCAAATTGGGAATCCAAGCGGATCAGAAACACCATAACCAGATGGTATCATTGAATTGTAGGGGAAATACCACATGAAGTCTTTTGACAGTGTGAAAAGAGAATATCTCATTTTGGCTTCCACTTCAGAACAAACGGGTCCTCCACAACTGTCCATGGTGAATACATGTCTGAATTTAGACAAAAACAGTGGAGAAGCATAATATCCATACTTCTGTGAACCTTGTCTCAAGAACATTCGGTCTTGGTATCCCAAGTATAAGTCGGTGTCTTTAACTCGAATACAAACTTTGAGTCTACTTTGTTGAATTAATCTCAGAAAAAAGTAAGCAAGTTCCATTTTTTGTATGTTTAAAATTTTATGAAAAAATGTAGAAAATGTTTCCCGTTGACACCTTCTCTATTGTTGCTATTTATTTACCTGTGAAAGAAAGAACCAAATTACATTTGCTTTGTAAAGATGTCAGAAAGATTATGACAACCTACCACTTGCCCATGTATGAAAAGGTGAAATACTCTGTAAGAATTCCAAATTACGAATTGAAAAACATTCTCCACTTGAATTGTTCCAAAATGAACTTAAAAACCATTCCTGAAATGCCCAGCTTAAAGACTCTTGATTGTAGTTTTAATCAAATTCAGTTTCTTCCCAAACTTGACAATGTAGTCATCTTGTATTGTGATTTTAACCAACTGGAAGAAATCACTTCTTTGAAAAATTGTCAATATGTAAGTTGCGCAAAAAATCCAATCAAGAAGTTGGACTTGCCCAATTTGAAAAATGTGGTCTCTGATGAGAACTTGACAAAAATTTTGCCACCAAGAAGTATAGTAAAAATATTTTGATTTTTTGTTTTAAAGAAACAAACAAGAAATAAAATGGAACCCAATCAAGCCAGAAAGACATTTCACATCAAGGAAGTAAAGCCTACAGCACCCTATAACGGACAAGAATTTGTTCTTGTCAATTGGTTTGTTCTTGACAAGCCCCACAAGGGTCATGTTGGAGCAGTCAAGTTTGTTCGTGCTGCTTCCACAGACGAGGAATTGGAGACTTACTCTTTGACCAAAAACATTCAAGAGACTAACAATGTTGGCAACTTGACAATTGGTGAAGCTGGTAAGTGGATTTGGCTCCATGATGGTTCTCATCAACTTGACGAGAAGACCTTTGACACAGAAGGTAGACAAATTCTTTTCAACAAGGCCAAGGAGAGAGAACAATCTCAAGCTGAAGAAATGATGGAAGTTCAAGAGAGAGTCAAGAATTTGCAAAAGGAACAATTCAACTTGTTGGATGAAACCTCTTTGACTTACTACTCCAGTCTCAAAGTTCGTTGTCAATTCTATGTCAATTACATGGAAGCCAAGCAAAAGGAAATTGACAATTGTGAGGAGTTGAGACAAAGAACCTTGAAGGAAATTGCTGCCATTGACGAGAAGCATCCCGAGTATCAGAATGAGTGGGAGAATCACGTCAAGACAAATAACTTGTAAACATTTATTTAAATAAATGTTTTAATACATGTCTGAGATACTCGATTCAGTATTACCCATTGGACCCAAGTTTAATCCAATATCACTCAGAGCCATAAGATTTGGATCACCATACGCATCACTCTTTCTTGACTGTGTCTCGAGCTTGAAGATGATGTAAAGCAGGAGAAGAATAATGACAATGTGAGTCCACTTCATTTTTAGAGAAGAATTTTTATTAATCAAAAAAATGAACACGTTCAGTCTTGACAATATTTTTGAGCAAGGTGTGGATGAGTATCAGAAGAAGAATCAAATTGTGATTCACAACGACCAAATATGTATTTCTGAACAACAAGATGATCTAATTTTTGAAACAAGCAACGTCAACCAAAAGACATTCAATTACTTATTGACAATGGGTTATGAAGAAGTTCCTCGCTTGCCAATCCAAAAATATGTTAGTGATAAAATTGTTGTTCTACTTCAACCCAATTATAATCCTTCAGTCATTGCTCCTCAAAATATTTCGTATGTGTTAAATCAACTTGGACTTGCTGGCACCTATCCTTACACAGATACAAGTTTAAGCTCTATTCAAAATTATTACAACAAAGGGTATCGAATTTTTATCGCCATTCACCCTTCAGCTAATCTTGTCGACATTCTACCTTTTTTCCAAAGTAATCCTGATGCTTATCTTGTTTCTCCCACAACAACAACCGCTGATCCTGCTGTCATCAATCGAACCAATACAAATGTCTACCGCATTTCAACGGATTGCACTGTATTCGCTCCTATTTATGTTGACATCACAAATGACTTGAATGTGATAAATCCAATTACACAAGTGAACTTGGTGTATCAAGCAGGAGACAATTATTCCCTTTCGCTATATCCTCAACTTGTGACTTTATTTACAAATGCTGGATATACTGTTAATAATGCTCCAACATGTAATCCGGTTTCATCAAGAGCGGACATTGACAGTCTTGTTCCAATTATGACACAAAATAACAACACTGTCACATGTATTATCATTGTCAATCAAGATTTGAGAGATTACATAAAACAAGTAGTTGCTACTCAACCTAACGGATACTTTATTGAACATTATCCAAGTCTTCCAAACATTAGCTCTGGATTACAAAATCGTATTTTTGGAATTCTTTATGAACCATTGTTTGAAAGAAATGTTCAGAAGCAAATTAATGCTTTGGGAATTGAGAACTCGTTTTTACCCATGTTTGACACTGTTAATATTGCTGAACGAATTGCTTCAGATGGCGATAATGCTCTTGCTATCTCACAAAATCCAAATACAACATTAATTGGCTCACAAGGATATCTCTATTTCAACTCGGTTTATGACAGAATATTTTCTTACTACAATCGATTTTCATTTGACGGAACCAATTGGATTATTACAAATCAATATTTTAACATTGGTGGAACAGACTTTAAGACAAACTTTTTTGGTCCAAATACTTTTAGACCTTCATTGCTTACACCTTTGCCAAATTATAGTGTTGTAGGTAAGAAGATTTGTTTCTTGCTAACTGACTTGTCAGCAAGAGATGATGATGTCAAAGTGAATTTACAATATCTTAACTACAATTATCCCATTTTCAACATTACCACAGTTGTCACTCCACAAGCTGTCAAGTCATTAATGGAAAATTTGACCAATCAAGGTTATGGTGTATTCATTGGTCTTGATACAACTACCATTCTTGAGTTGTTTAATGACAATTGGTTTAAAGACCATCCTGAACAAGTTGCAATTAGCTTGTATTCAACTGGTGAAGATTTGAAAAATAGAACGAATACCAATGTATATCGTATGCAAACTCCAGCTTATATTTCTTATAATTATTATGTTGACAAAATGTTATCTCTAGTTCCTCCTGCTGCTACAATTTTCTTTGTGATTGAAGAAAATGATCAAGCTTCCATTCAGTTATACAACGGTATTTCTGCTCTTATTCCAAACTCTTATACCAAAACTAAAATTGATGTCAATAATTCAACTGACATGTCTGTAGTATTTTCTACTGTCAATCAGCCAAATACTGTTACATTAGTTTCAATTACAACAACAATACCAAGACAAAACTTTTACGACGAATTTTCGGGAGCAATTCTTGGACAATTTATTCAAGGTGGTTCAACAACACTGCCTTCCTTTGGACCAAATGTTGACAGTTACTACTTCTTGATGTTTAATCCCTCATTTGAAAGAAATATACAAGCACTCAAAGACAATTTGGGTAATGAAACCGCTTTGCCTTTGTTGGACTCTATTCAAATGGCAGAAAATTTTGTTCAATCAGGTTCTTTTGACAGTTTGGTTGGTTCTTATGGTTATACCTATTTCAATGAGATTGGTGATCGAAACTTTGACATTTTTGCAATTTGGTATTGGAATTCTCTTGAATGGTCTTATGATACTATTTATAACACTGTTAATCAAAAGGTATTTAAGGGCGGAATCGTGTAAAATATTTTGTGTAAAAAATTTTTAAAAAGAGATTTATATACATATCCCAAATGCAATTTACCTTGACCTCAAGCTTGATCACCCCCTTTCGCCTTGCCTGTGCTTACTCCCAAGTTAGTCAAAAGACTTTTTTTGACGCATTTTATTCCAAAAACTGGAACCATTCTTGCTTCACAACTGTGATTCAAAACTATCACAATTATCCCAGTTGGAGATACTACATTGCTTTTGTTGCCATTAAGAGAAATGAAAATGTGATTGGATTGGAACAAGAGACTCAAGAACTGAACAAGATTTTGACCACAATCCAAAAGGCAAGTGAGATAAATGTGAACCTTTGTGAAGATGCAGATGTGGAAGCTTACAAAGTTCTTGCCCTTGCTGACGAAATTCCAAGTCCATTACACCAAGTGAATAACTTTTTTCCTATTGAGAAACAACCAGAAGTCATCCATTTCCTGCTTTGCCTTGGACTTGATGTAAATGAAAAGCCAACATGCCCCTATGTGCTAAATAGTCGTTCTGATTGGATTGAGTATTCACCCAATGAACCAGCGATTTACTTCTCTAATTATCTTACTGCTCCTATTTTTTACGAATTTGGTGCTGAAATCACAATTGATTTTGTGGACACAATTATATCAGATTACTTAACTTGTGTCAGAAACGAAACCGACTCAGATTGTCATAAAAAGATGATTGATTGGATCTACTCTGTTGCGGATGCGAAAACTTGCCAATATTTACATGACACTGAACTTTTTGTCAAACATTGCTCAAATAAATAAAAACATTTTTTTAAATGTTTTTTCAAACGAGTGAACTAAATTCAAATGAAGTTTTTGTTCTACTTGAGCAATTTACTTTTTCTCATCTTTTGGTTTACAAGAAATTCGGTTGCTGTCAAATTTTTTGCCACATTTACACTCTCTGTTTATTGTCTGATTGAAGGAAATTTTCAAACTGGTTCCAAGTTTGTGTTGTATTCACTTGGTGACTTTGTAATTGAATTTTTTCACATTCACTATGCGATTCTCATTTTTGGACTGGCAAAGTCAACCATTGACTTTTACATTTTCTGGATGACACTTTGTTTGTTTAACTTTTTGCCAAAAAAAAGTTGGGTTCTTGTTTACTTTTGGGTTTTCTTCTTGGAAATTTACTTTATGAAGTCATACTCACTGTTATTATTTCTTGTCAGTGATTTGATTATTGTGTTCAATATTTACGTGAAAAAAATTGATGTGAGTAAATATCTGACTTATCCTCTTTACTGGTTTTCAATTATTTTGGAAATTTAATTTGTTGGAAAAAATGGATACTTATGTCTATGATCAATCTTGTGTATTGACGAAATGTAATCCCGAATCTGTTGAATCATCTGTGTTTGAAGCTCCGATTGATTTACCTTCTGCCACACAATATTCCAATTACTTAATGTGGGATGGAACTAATTATATCCCAATGGGACAAGACAATGTCAAGATTGGATCAAATGCTGGATTTATTAACCAAGGATTAAACGCAATTGCACTTGGAAGAAATGCTGGATATTCAAATCAAGGAAATGGTTCAGTTGCTATTGGTCCTTCTGGTGCTTACACTGGACAAGGAATCAATTGTGTTGCTGTAGGTTCAGGAGCTGGAAGAACGAATCAAAACCAAGATGCAGTTGCTCTTGGCAGACAAGCTGGGTATGGAACTCAGGGAACTGGTTCAGTTGCAATAGGTGTTCAATCAGGATTTACAGCACAAGATGAGTCATCAATTGCAATTGGCAATCAAGCTGGATATTCAAATCAATATTTATATTCTGTTGCAATTGGAAATCAAGCTGGATATTCGGGACAAAATTCAGTTGCAGTTGCAATTGGAAGAAACTCAGGAGAAATAGATCAAGGTGAATTCAGTATTGCAATTGGTGAATATTGTGGTAGAAATAATCAAGGTCCATACAGTATTGCAATTGGACAAAGTTGTGGAGAAATTTCACAAAGGGGAAACAATGTTGCGTTAGGTCAAGGTTGCGGATACACAAATCAAAACAGATATAGCGTTGCAATTGGTTATCAAACTTCAACATTCAATCAAGGAACAGCTTCTATTTCAATCGGTGAGTTTGCTGGATTTGACTCCCAAAAACAATATTCAATCGCAATTGGTTCCAATGCTGGATATACAGGTCAGGGTGAATTTGCTATTGCAATTGGAAATCTGGCAGGAAATTTAAATCAGAATGAAAATGGTATTGCAATTGGAAATCTGGCAGGTTTATATAATCAAGGAAATGGTTCAGTTGCAATTGGGACAAGTTGTGGATATACAGGTCAAGGATTTGAATGTGTTGCTTTAGGACCAGGTTCAGGTTCAATAATGCAAAGTTCATATTCTGTTGCCATTGGATCAGAAGCTGGAACTAATTTTCAAAACTCATATTGTGTTTCCATTGGTGCAAATGCCGGATATGGAAGTCAAGGAACAGGATCAATCGCAATTGGTGCTAGTGCTGGATATACAGGACAAGGTGAATTTTCACTGGCACTCGGGTATCAAGCAGGATATGACAGCCAACACGACAATACAATTATTCTTAATTCAAGTGGTGTTGCTCTCAACTCTGGAACAGCAAATTCATTTTATGTCAAACCCATTCGACAAGAAATTGGTCCCTTTGCTTTGTATTATGCAACTTCATCAGGAGAAATTACATATGGTGTTGTCACACAAATGAACAATCAACCACTTTTTGGCAGAAATTCAATTAAAAATGGGATTTGTGAAATTCAAACTCAACAACTTGACAATTACAGTATTCAAATTACACCCATAGACAAATCAAATTCCATTTACACCTCTCAAATTGTAGATGGAAAATTTACTGTCTATGGTCAAGATGGAGAGTTTTTCTGGAATATCATTCATTAAATTTTTTTGGCTTGAAGTCCAAATCTCAAATTTGATTTGAGATTGAAAATTATTTCTTGACTCCCCAAGCAATGATTGATATTCTTTCTTTGGCTTGAAAACTTTTGGGAACACCATGTTGAAACATTTGATTTACTTCCTTGTCAAAAGCAAATAAGTCTCCATTTCTTTGTGGAAAAGAGAAGATATTACCAGTCTTTATGTGCTTAAATTCAAGTGAACGTTCATCGCCAAGACTTACTCCAACAGTGTAATTTTCTCTGATATTACCATAAGCATGTCGATCTTGATGAAAAGGTTTCCATTCCTGACCATTCTTGTAATAATTCAATCTTGTCTCAACAACTTCCATGTTGAAGTGAGTGGAAATTTTTTCAATAATGTCCTTAAAGGTTTGAGAAAAAGTGGGATTCTCAATTTTTTGATGCTTACTCCAATTCACAACATCATTTTGTTTCAACTCGGATTTCAACTTGTCAAAATAACTCAAGTCTGTAGTCTTGCACAAAAAATTGGGAATGTAAACACATTTGTCTTGAATAAGTTTGTTTACGTCGTCAATCAAAGATGAATTGATACGATCGATATCTGAACGAATTAATTTTTTGGTAAATTGTTTGGCAATATTTTCTTTTTTTGTCTCCTCAAACTTGAATCCAAATTTATTTCCCCACATTTTTTTCTGAAATGAATTGGAAAATTTTCACCAAAACCAGAACCAACTTCTCTTTTTTTCCAACTTGGATTCAAATTCGGAAAGTTCAATCATCTGAATATGATTTGCCTTAACAGAACCAATGTTGACTTTAAGGTATGGAACTTGGTTTTTGTAAAAAATGTAAATACCATTCGGCCAAGAAATGGTCTTTAAATATTCAGTCAAGTCAAAAAGTGTCATATATATTTCTTCATTCAATTGGTTGTCAAAAAAAGTGATTGGTTCCAATCTTTCACCAAGATTGACATGAATTGTTTGGATATTGAATTCTTCCTTTCCTAGCTTTACAACTTCAGAAATCAATTGACCTCTATTTGGAGTGGATTCCCATTTTTCTTTAAAGTTCATTTCTATTGAATTTGAAATGTTTAAGGGAGAAAAAAAATGAAACCTATTCATCTTGTAGTCTGTGCTGACAAAAAGGGTGGAATTGGAAAGGATGGTTCCATTCCCTGGGATATTTATGTTGACAAAGTATTTTTCAACAACTTGACAACAAAAGGCAAGAACGCTGTGGTGATGGGAAGAAGAACTTATGAAAGTTTGAAAGCACCCTTACCTGAAAGACTGAATGTTGTAATTACCAAGTCAAAGTTGGATGTCTTGACCTATTCCAATTTACAACAAGCGTTAGATGCTCTGGAAGAAATGGATGTAGAACAAATTTTCATCATTGGAGGATCTCAACTTTACAAGGAAGCAATAAAGTATTGCACTTATTTCTATTACAATGAGATTCAGAAGGAATATGATTGTGATGTATTTGTGGAAAAACCATTTTTTGTGTGTCTTTACAATCACCGTTTTAATTTGAGAGATAAAAACGAAGAAGTGTTAGTTCATTTCAAAAAGTATGTTCATCCTCAAAAGTATTCTCTTGAGTTTTTGAGACAAGATACTCAGGAGAATCAATACATTGATTTGCTTGACGAGTTGATGAAGCTCAAATTGAGAGAGACAAGAAATGGAAGAACTTATTCTTCGTTCAACAAGCAACTTGTATTTGATGCTGAACCATTTCCAATCTTGACAAGCAAAAAAGTGAATTTCCAACATGTTGTGGAAGAACTTCTCTGGTTCTTGAAGGGTGAAACAGATTCCAAAATTTTGGAAGAAAAAGGAGTCAACATTTGGAAAAAGAATTCTTCCAAAGAATTTTTGGAAAAAAACAATTTGAGTTATCAAGAAGGAGACATTGGACCCATGTATGGATTTCAACTCGTCCATTTTGGTGAGGAATACAAAGGTTCTTCTGCTTCATACTCTGGCTACAACCAGATTGATTACGTGGTGAACTTGATTAAGTCTGATCCAACCAGTCGAAGAATAATCATGACAACTTTCAATCCTGAACAGGCCAAAGAAGGTGTCTTGTATCCTTGTCATGGAATTGTGACTCAGTTTTATGTTGAAGACGACATCCTTCACTTGTCCACTTACCAACGTTCTGCAGATGTATTCTTGGGTCTTCCTTGGAATATCTCCTCTTATGCTCTTCTTCTTCATATTATAGCTCACTTGACTCAGAAAAAAGTGGGTAAAGTGATTATCACACTTGGTGATTACCATTTGTATGAGGAACATTATGAAAAGGCGGCGATTCAAATTCTTCGATCCAGATTGGGTCTTTACGACTTTCCCAAACTGAATCTGAAACCCTTTTCAACAATTTCCGAGATTAATTCTTCTTATTTTGAACTTGAAAATTATCAATCTTACAAAGTATTGGTGGCAGAAATGAAAAGTTAATAAATGTTAATTAACATTTATTAGTTGCTGCTATAACAACATAATGGATGACCTGTTTGTAAAACACGGTAAAAACCTCCTTGGTCAGGTATTCTTGCATTATTGCTGTAAAAAGACTTGAATATATTCAAGTCTTCTTGACTAATGTTCATAATTGTTTTCATTAAAACCCATTGAACAATTGGATCAAAAGGAGGTGTTGTTAATGAACCTAGTTGATACCAGAAATCATTTGGAATAGTAGTCGAATCATTTAGTTTGAAAACTGAACTGATGTCAATCGTGTCTAAATTGTTTTTGTCACAAACTTTATGATCACATTCTGAATAAAGTAAATTTATATGTTTGTTATTCTTTTTTTTAATTGTCAAATTTTGTATTTGTTGAGCATATTCATGAATAAAAGGAGAAGAAGTTGAATTCAATCGAAATAGGAACCCTATTACAAAAAATGGCTGATGATTTCCACTTGTTTTTTCTTTATGAACTAAATGAAGCTCTAAATCGTGTTTTACATTGTCTATAGTATGTTCTGTTGGACAATGATAATGAAATTGAATTAGATTATAATTTACTCCTGAAAATTGTGCATAATTGGTTGTCAAGTTCTCAAGATAAAATTTTACAGTAGTTCCATCATCATGGTATTCGCCCTCAGAGTTATAATAACTTGTATTTAATGATTTTTGTGAAGTTGAAACCAAAGATGTGAAAATATTAGTTGGACTTGTCTGACAATGATTCCAGTTAGGAAAATTTTTCATACTATTTTGATCTTCATAATTCCAAAGAACATTTATTTCATTTGTGTGATTTTGTGAATTGATTTTACAAGTCAATGTCGTTTTATAAAGACTTACACTTGATAAATCAACAGAGTTGTTTGCATTTAAAATCTCAAAATTGGTTGAAGTAAAATTTTTTACCTCATCATTCTTATATGTTTCCATTTTATTTATAAAATTTTTATTAAAGGCAGAAATGAAAAGTTAATTGTTGTAATTTTTTACAACAATTAATTGATTTTAATATAAAGTGTTCCATTTATTGTGTTCAAATCTTGAGTGGTTAGAACTATATTGTCAGTTTGCGAAATTATATCTGAACATACAACAAATGATGCAAATGAGTTTTGGAGAGAAGAGAATTGAATTTGTGGGAAATATATATCTTGCTTAGTGTCAAATACAAGTTTTATTTGATTTCCATTTATTGAATATTTCTTAATTGATTTTGACTTTATCATTTTTACCATACCATTGTTTAATTCAAAAACAGCCATAGGTATAGCAACTTCTTTCATACCCAACACACCATTATCAATTGTTAAATATTTATCACTTGTGCTCGCTTTTATAAATTCGGGATTAAATTTTACTTGTGTAATCAGTTGATTGTTAATATTAGCAGGTTCAAACGTCATAACCGATTTACTTAGATAATTAAATGTCATTTTATTTTCGTCATTCGTTTTTAGAGAAAATTTATCTCCAATCAGTGTTAGGTCTTTTGATTGTATAATACCATCACTTTTTAATTGTAATGAATTATTGCTATCAATAATTTGATGAGTAGTTGAATCACTATTTTCATTAACAGCATTATTAAATAAGGAAGTGGTAATGGTTCTTGGATTTCTATTTGCTGGAGCAACTTCAATTGTGATAGATTGTTTAATATGCATTCTTGGTTGTGATCCATCTAATAACAAAAACCCTGCGACTTGTAATTGGAAAATATCTTTGCTGCTATTATTTAAATAAACAAAATTTGTCGATATTGTGTCGCCCAATACTCTCCCTAAACTTTGATTGTGAACAGAAAATAGATAATTTTCATCAAAAGTAAAATACTTGTATTTCCAATCCAATAGTAAAGTTTTGTTATACGTGAAACTAACAGTTAATTTTAAAACTGTTGGATTACCGTTGGCTTCTCTAAATTTTTTTATTCTTTCTTTCACTGTATCATATCTATCATCTATTATTTTTATTTTATAATAATAATTTTCCCATAAAAATGCAGCTTGATGGGTTGGTATTATTTCATACTCATAATCATATATATATATTTTATTTTCATCTGAATTCATTGGTTGAGTATTGTAAACATTTTCATATATATAATCATTGTTATTCACACCAATTGTAAAATCGTTTTCGTTGATCTTAATTTCATCTTCATCGACAAATATTTGATTAGCAAGTAAGACTTCGCTAACTGTTGATTTCAAATCAGAGTTATTGGAAACAGTTGAAGGGTCATAAATCTGCATTTTTTTGTAAGTATAATTTTTTCTTAAAAAAATTATACTTATATCTTTACGTCAATTCAAATAATCAATTTGAATTAGTTAATTTTTACACAAAGTATTCCATTCAAATCATTAAGATTTTCTGTTTCAAGAATAATGTAGTCAATTGGTTCTACAATGCTTGAACGTATCGAAAAAGAACTGTAATTGTTTGTATTAGAAGAAAATTGTATTTGTGGGAAATATATATCTTGCTTTGTGTCAAATACAAGTTTAATTTGATTTTCATTTGTAATAAATTGTTTTATTCCTTTGGACTTGAGTAATTTAGGTTGTCCCTTATTTATTTCGAATACTACAAGAGGTAATGGTTGTTTCATACCTATTGCTCCATCTTGAATAGTCAAATAGGTATCACTTGAATTATATCTTAAAAATTCGCTATTTAACTTTACTTGAGTTATCAACTCATTGTCTTTTCTGATTGGTTCTAATGTAATAACATCTTTGTTTAGATAGTTAAATGACATAGTATTATTTTTGTTGTTTGTAATTGAAAAATTTTCTCCAACCAATTGAAGATTTTTTGACTGAATAACTCCATCACTGCTTAGTTGAATCGATTTATTAGTATCAAAGATTTCAAGCTTTGTATTATCTGTTTCTTCATTACTTGAATTGTAAATCGAAGATGTAATTGTTCTTGGATTTATGCGCGGTTCTGTGATTTCAACTTTTATATTTCCACCGTTTATACGTGGGTAATTTTGTCCAAAAAGCACGTATCCATGAACGTGAATTTCAAAAATTTCTCTGCTACTATTATTTAAATAAGTAAAATTTGTTGAAATGGTATCACTTGATAAATATCCTAAATTTTGTTGTTGAATTCGAAACAGTCGTGTCTGATCATCAATTAAAAAATATTTTTGACTCCAGTTAAATCTATCTATCTTTAATGTTGGAACAAAATTTAACTCAACAGTTAATTTAAATACAGGTGATTTTGTTTGGTTTCTAAATTCATTTAGTCTTGTTTTTACGGATTCGTATTTCGATTCTTTAATCATAATTTTATATTTATATAGTTCCCAAAAAACCCGATATTCGCTACTTGGAACAATTTCATACTCGTCAGCGTAGATAAAAACATTATTTGAATTTGCACTTTCATTATAATATATATTGTCAAACCCAATTGAATTGTTGTTCAATTCAATGGTAAAATCATTTTCATTAGTTATAATCTCATCAGAGTCAAAATACAAACCATTATTCATTGGAACTAATAATGGTTTTAACATTTCGCTATTATTGGAAACAGTTGAAGGGTCATAAATCTGCATTTTTTGTAAGTATAATTTTTTTCTAAAAAAAATGAATGTTTGTCAACAAAGATTGCAACAGTGGATTGGTCAAAAATATTTGTTCTTTAACGAGTATGAAATGAATCAAGTTGATAATTTTGTTGGAGCTTGTGAAAAATGGTTTTCTACAAATAATATTTATCTTGAATCAGTCATTGATGCACTCGTTAAAGCCAAATTGACAAAAGACTATAATATTAAGTTGGAAATACCAATCTCAAATGAAGAAGAAAAACTGAGCTTAATGTATACCAAAGTTGGAAAAAAAGCCAAGAATGAATTGGTTAAACATAATTTTTTGTTTCTCTTTGAGCTGAAAAAAAATGAAAGACAATCATTGATGCTTCGAATTGGATATCGTGTTCCAAAAGTAAGTTATTTGGAATATAATCAGTTTGAAATTGAATCCACAAGAGAACTATTTTATTACATGAAGATTCTCGCTTACACTCTTTGTTTGAATGACGAAACCAAATGGAATTCGTTGGTAGACAAATTTAACTCCGTTGGTATAAAATTGTGAAAAATTATTCATTGTAAAAAATGAGTAATTTAACCAAGAAGAGAATTCAACAATTGAAGCAAGAACATGAAGAGTTTATTACCTCTGAACCTTTAGGATTTGCTCTTCGTGCAATGATTACTACTATACAAGATATTTATTTAGTATGGACTTATAACAATCTTGACCAAATCAGACATGAAATTGCAATCAACCCTGATTTTGTATTCAAAGATGTTAGAACAACAGATGTAGATGATATATCTGAACTAAATGAACCTGCTTTAAATTTTGATTTGGATAATGTTTCATTTGCAGCTGGAATAAGAGTAATTAAAGAGGGTTATAACCAATACACTTTTGAAGTATTTACTCTTGACGAAAACTCAAAGGTATCTTCTGTTCAAGCCATTGAAAATTTGACTTTGTCAGACATCCAATGGTTAGTTCAAGCACTTGCTTATGGTTATAATGCTTTTTATGCTGAAACAGAAGAAGAAGTTGAAGAAATGAACAAATCTGTTCGTTCTGGAACCTATGGTATTCAACTTATTGACGTATTATTCAGTGGATATCCAAATACATATAAAAGAAAACGATTAGTCTAAATTTTTTTATAAAAATTTAGAGACAAAAAATGGACACAGAACTAAGTGCAGTTTCAAATCAGTGTAAAAATTTGCTTAACAACTTGGGCAATTCAAAACATTTTTACTACAAGAATCAAAGTGAAAATAGACAAATTTACAACTACAAAGATTTGTTTAACAAGTGGATTCATCAATTGTCAATAAGAGACAAAGTCATTGACCAAATCATCGATACGTTTATCCAAGCAAAAACGACAAATGACTTTAACTTTGTGGTTGAAATTCCAGTTACAACTGAGAATGATAAACTTAATTTGGTGAAACATAAAGTAAGTAGAAAAACTGGTCTAAAATTACTCAAATACAAGTTTACTCTTTTGGTTGAAGTGAGACAACCTTTGAATCAAGACATGATGCTTCGAGTTGGATACCGTATACCAGAAATCAATTATTTGGAATACAATCAGTTTGAGTTTGAGTCACCAAAAATGCTGGAATACTTTATGAGAATTCTTGCTTACACACTCTGTTATAATGTAAATGCAAAATGGAATTCTTTACTGAAAAAGTTTAACTCAGTGAAAATCAATTTACTTCAAGCAAATTAAAAAATCTCTATAAAAAAATGACAGAATTTCAATTGAGCGATAAGGTAATTGAAAGATTGGTTTCTGATTATGAAGGTTTTATTTCAACTGAACCCATTGGCATGGCTTTGGAAGCCATGATGGAGACCATAACCAATATGGAAGCTGTTTGGATTTATAATAAGCTTGAAAAAATTCGATACGAAATTGAAAATGAACCTGACTTTGAACAAAGGGATTACAGAATTACAGATGAAATGAAATCTAACGCTGACATTCATATACAAAAGCCTAATTCAAATTTCAATGATTTGTCTTTACGATTTCAATCACCTGAAACTGAATTTGTAGCTGGAATAAGAGTATTCAGAGAAGCTTTTAATCAGTTTACCTTTGAAGTTTACACTCATGACAGTATATCTCAAATCTCTTCCGTTCAATCCATTGAACATTTATCTGTCTCTGACTTGAAGTGGATCATTCAAGCGTTCAATTACAAAATCAATGCTGAATATTCACAAGATGAAGATTATATGGAGGCTGTAAGAACAAATCTTCTTCAAGTAATGAATGTAAAACCATTTAACGTATTAATGAGAGGACATAAATTGACAAATAAAAAGACTCCTTCCATGTTGTCAGAAGAATATAACTAATTCTTGTTTCTCAAACAAAAATTATTGAATTCGTTCTGTCAATGAACCATCTTCATTTAGTATCAGATATTCATAATCATAAGGATCAAAGTTGCTCGTGTCATAGATACACAATTCTTCTACTTCATCTTTGTCAAATTCCATTTCCAGGCTGTAAAAGTCTCCTTCTCCAGCTGTGACATAAATCTTGTCTCCTAGTTGATAAGCTCCCATTGGGAAGACCAAGTTGAACTTGTAATACTCATTTGTGATTGGGAGTAAAGATGGACTGATAAATACCTTACCTTTTTCCACATCATGTATCAAAAAGAACATCAGATACATGTAGCCTGAACACTGAATACCAACTTCTTCGATATAAGAGTTTTGAAGATTATATCGATTCAATTTATCTTCTTTGACCAAATTTTCCAAATGATTTGGCAACTGAATGTTAGGATTTGAAAAATATTCTTTTAACAAGTTGATTTCTTTTTTCGAATTTTCATCCATCACTGGAGAACCGAAAAATGGTGAATTGATTTGGATATTTTTCTTCAAAGTCATTCATGGTATTTGAAATAAATAAAGCAAGTTTCGCATTCTTACTGTAGTCAAATTTCTTCTGATGATCTCCAATGTAAATTTTGCTATGTCCAACAAGAAGATTTTTTGTGTCTGACAAATTTACAACAGTTGAACCAAAAGAGAATGCAGGTAAAATATCCGAACCATTGCCTATAAACTCTGGTATACTGTCAGAAATCTTAACTGATTTAATTATTTGGCTTATATCACTTTGTTTTTTTCAACTGAGAACATTCTTATTTCACCTTGGTAAAACCAATCATATGCTTCAAGATAATAGCTTTTAATTCGAATGGACTTTGTTGTTTTCGTAGTTGATTTGGAAAACAACATTAACCCTCTTGATTCAACTTCTTCTTCATCAATGACCAAATGAGAAAGAGAAAAGTTTTTGCCCTTTATAAGATGTGAAATGTTTAATTTGGAAATGATTTTCACTTCATCATTGACTATGTCGATATGATAAATATGAGTTAATTCTGAATTGTAAATAAACAATTTGTCATCAAAACAAGCAATACGAGTATCTCCTCTTATATTTTCATCACTTTTAAAGTAAGTATCAAACTTGATTATTCTCATCAACCCATTTTCTTCAACAAACATTTGGTTTAATCATTTGTTTCAGATAATATTTGTCGAGGTAAACGAAGTGTCCATCCCCAATAATAACTTTTTAAATCACTTTTGTATTTGTCATCCACGTTTAAACACTCAGGCATATTGCCAACTTTGGCACTACTTCTCTTCATGTTAAATCTTACATAATAAACAACTTTATTTTTGTAAACACAAGCACTTGTGTTAAAGTAATTCAAGCCAGTTTTTGATGCTTTTTCAAATAGATCATGAAGATGTCTGTATTCATACTTTAATGACATTTTTTTACATGAAAATTATTTAAACTTGCTCAAATTCAGACTTGACTAAATCTTTTTTACACTGATTTATGGCACAAATAAACAAGATTATACATTGTTGTGTAAATGAAATCACAAAGGAAGTAAGAATATACCACTCTTGTTTGGTTATAAATAAATAAATGGAGTAAATCATTGTAGCAAAAGTCCATAGTATTAATGGCTTTTTTGGCAAGTTTTCCGTTCCCTTTCTTATGGATGAAACAATTTGAGGTATCCATTGAATACAAGTCAAAAAAATTGAGATTGAACCAAGTGTGATTGAAATGGGTTGAATCGCTGTCTCAACATAGACCAAGATTGGTAATGTTATAAACAAAAGCAGAAGAAAC
>Ga0105103_10000730_pt1 | contig 18454 bp, 18 predicted proteins | sample PPLLaktember2015_2_FD_79107 | JGI IMG/M metagenome (GOLD analysis project Ga0105103, IMG submission 79107) | Freshwater sediment microbial communities from Prairie Pothole Lake near Jamestown, North Dakota, USA - PPLs Lake P7 Core (6) Depth... | ecosystem: Environmental > Aquatic > Freshwater >...
AATTTAGAGGCTTGTTGATAATTTCAGTGGTGGCATCTTTATGATGACCCCGTTCAGAATAATTTTCAGTTCAAAGATACATTTCCTTAGAGTCATTTTTTATTCACAGTAAAAGATTTTTATTTTATACCCGTCCGTTAGCAAGAGAAATTAATCGGTTTCTCTGATGTGGGGAATTACGCCGAACAGTCTACTGCATACTACGGTGATCTGGGGACGACCGCACCGTTATTAAAAAACTAAATGACGTCTTTATTACCAAAACCAGAATTAAACAACTTGCCCTCTAATCAACAAAACCCAACATAAGCCAAAGAATTTCGTTGGCACAAGTCACAGACTTGCGCCATGGGGTGTAAGCCTTGATTACCTTGTTAGCCTTGAAGAAAAACTGGATGTAGTTGATAATACGATGCTTTTAAGGGTGAAAGAGATTCAAAAACTGGCTGATAACGACCGTTCAACCATTGTTTCAGTTATTGATGCTTTTATTCGGGACACTAAAGCAAAACAAGCATTTGGCTTACAAACATCTTAAAAAAATTATGGCACATTTTAGCATAACTATACCAGACAATAAAATAAGTTTCTTTAAAGAGCTTATAAATAACCTTAGTTTCGCTAAGGTTGAAGAGGAACAAGAAATTGAACTTTCGGAAGCTCAAAAGTCGATTATTGACCAGCGTTTAAAAAATTATAAAAACAACCCTGATTCTTACCTTGACTGGAAAGATGTACAAAAGGATATCGAAAAACGCTTATGAGCTATAAAATAAAACTAGACCCGCTCGCAAAGCTTGACATTGACGACAATATTGACTGGTACGAACAACAACAACCCGGACTTGGCAGCCGCTTCTATGAATATGTAAAAGACACTTTTCGGTTGATCGAACAAAACCCTTCCAGCTTCCTTGCAGATAAAAACACCCATAGCTATTTCCTAAAACTTTAATTTTTTATCATCCTGATAGGTATTCCAAAAACGAAGCAATTCGATATTATCTTCCTGGTTTATCTGATAAAAGAGAGTTATCTGCTTACATACTACACATTTTCGAACATTTCCTTCAGTGGTTAGCGGATATTCTACAACTCCGGCCTTTAAGTCAAAAAGTATGGCTTCTACATTATTAATAAAGTTAAATGCTTCATTTTCACTCCATTCTTCCAGAAGATATTCAATGTTCTTATCATACTCTAAAGTTGCAGTTGTCGTCCAGATTGTCGTTCTCATTTTACAAGCTTGGGATATTTTTTAAGCATTTTCGCCATTACTTCTTCATGTGTATGTGTTCGACCTTCTTCAATATCTTCTAAGCCTTGCTTAATAGCTTGTTTTTCCTTTTCTGTTACTGGTATACGTTTTAATTTGGATATTTCAGCCTTTAAAGTCTCAGATAATTTTTCAATAATCGTTTCGTCCTTGAGCTTCATATACTGCTCCATAAATTGAAGCTTTTCCGTATGTATGTTCATAATCGTATAATTTTTGTCTCATGCAAATTTAACGATATTCCCTTGCAAATTGTTTTATTTAAGTGGTTGATATTCTTTTTCTCGTTTAACCAAGTGGATGGAATTTGTCTACATCGGCTTGTAAATCCTCTGTCTGGTTTACCAAATAGCTTTCAGTTGAACTTAGTTCAAAACTAACTTTTAAAAAAGGCGAAGATGCGCTGCGCATTGTGGAAAGGGTAGGCATTTCGATGGCACAAGATACTGACTTGCTCCATGGGGGTGAATGGCAGCGATAATGATATTGTGGCTGCTCAACCAGTTTAAACAGGTGGAAAAACTTGGCCAGGAAGATAAACACCTCATTAAAACCTTTATCGATGTTTTCCTTACTCAAAGACAAATTCAAAAACCAGCTATTTAAATGCCACAATTGTTAAAAAAGTTAAAACGCTGGAATTATATTGTAAATATTATGATACAAACTTTTAGACGTAGTAACTTTACTTATTCATTAAAATCAGATGAATAAAATGGGCCAAAACATCAAGAATTTAATAATCTGGTTAATGATAATTCCTGTCAGGTTTTACCAACTGGCAATTAGTCCGTTGATGCCCAGAAGTTGCCGGCACATACCTACCTGTTCGCAATATACAATTGAAGCTTTAAAGGTACATGGGCCAATTAAAGGTTCATACCTGGCAATTCACCGCATCCTGCGCTGTCATCCATGGGGGACATACGGGTATGATCCGGTACCACCAAAAAAGGTGAAATGATAATGGAACAGGAATTTTTAATTTAAAGGAACAGTAAATTTAAAAGTACTTCCTTCACCATAAATACTTTCGACCCACATTTCCCCTCCATTTTTCACAATAAATTCTTTGCATAAAATTAAACCCAAACCGGTACCCCCTTCGTCGGCTGTGCCACGTGTTGAATAATTTACATCTATCCTGAAAAGTTTTTCGAGGTTTTCGGGTTTTATTCCTATCCCGGTGTCAATTATCGATATTTCAAGCTTATCCTGAAGAAGCTTTGAGCTACAGGTTATGGAACCTTCTTCCTTAGTGTATTTAATGGCATTAGAAATAAGGTTTCTGATTACAGTGCGCAGCATATTTATATCAGCAAACACATTTCCGTTATATTGGATTTCATTAATAAGCTTTATTTTCTTCTTTGCTGCCTGATTGAGCAATAGGTTTATATTTTCTTCAACCAGGGTATTAATATTAAGATCTTCTTTGTTGATTTGTATTCTGCCGGTTTGTGAACGCGACCATTCAAGAAGGTTTTCAAGGAGTGCATAACTTTGTTTCGAAGTATCGCGAAGGATGCCGATAAATTCTTCCAATTTTTCGTAAGAATAGTCGTTTAAGTTCTCAAGTATTAACTCAGTAAAACCAATTAATGTGTTAAAAGGGTTTTTCAGGTCGTGGGCAATAATAGAGAAAAACTTGTCCTTGGTAGCATTTAGCTCATTGAGCTGTTTAGTACGTTCTTCTACCTTCTTCTCCAAATTGGTATTTAGTTCTGTAAGTTCTTCATTTTGCCTGATAATAGTTTTCTCCTGTTCGTAGCTTTTTATGGCTTCTTTAAGAGTTAGGATCAGGTCGTCTTTTTCCCAGGGTTTAGAAATAAAGCGGTACAGATTGGCATTGTTAACTGCATTACTTACTCCTTCAATACTTGCCTGGCCGGTTAGCAATAATGTTTTGGCCGATGGAAATATTTCATGAAATTTTGTCAGGAGTGCATCTCCCTTCATCCCGGGCATAATAAAGTCGGCAATTACAACTTGAACTTCTGCATTTTCTGATTGTAAGTCTTCAAGGATTTGAAGTGCTTCATCACCACTTTCGGCGACTTCAACAGTAAAATCGCCTTTAAATCCTTGTTCTATTTGTTCTTTTAGCGCATCGAGGACTATTGATTCATCGTCGATACAAAATATAACTTTGTTACTCATCATCTTTCTTTTCCAAACCGTTAATAATTACATTAATTAACTCATCTTTATTCCAGGGCTTGGGGACCAAAGCAAAACGGTCTGCTAATTCTTCAAGTGTTTCAATCGACTTTTGATCAGCCTGACCCGTTAATAATACCTTAACAACTCTTGGATATCTCAAATCGACATTTAAAAGGAATTTATCGCCTTTCATACCGGGCATTAACCAATCGGATACAATGATGGCAATTTCAATATCATCATCGTCCAATTCATCAATAATTTCAAGAGCTTCTTCGGCACTATCAGCAGTTTCGTAAATGTATTGATCACCAAAATGCTTTTCGAGCTGTTCCCGAAGGCTATCGAGAATTATTGGTTCATCATCAACACATATAAGCGCTTTTTTTGCCATATATTTATTTCAATGGTAATTTAATAATAAAATTTGCTCCCTGGCCAACAGTACTTTCAACGTAAATTGTCCCATCATGTTTCTCTATAATTTTTTTTACTATATCCAAACCAAGTCCACTGCCTTCACCTTGTTTCTTTGTAGTAAAAAATGGCTCAAAAATTTTATCCATAATATCTGGTGTTATGCCACTACCTGAATCTTTAAAACTAATTTTTACCATATCACCTTCAATTTTAGTGGTAATGATAAGTTGCCCAACCTGGCGCATTGCCTGTATTGCGTTCTGTACCAGATTAGTCCAAACCTGGCTGATTTCATCCTGATAGCAAGGTATTAAAGGGAGTTTCTCATAATTACGGACAACTTCAACACCTTGTCGTAATTGGTTATTGTATAATGTAAGAATTGTTTCAATACTATCAATTAAATCGGTCGATATTTTTTCGCCCATGGTATCGCGGTGGGCATATTTTTTAAGGGCAAATACAGTTTTTGTTGCCTTTTCAACTGCAAGGTTTATAGTATTTGTATTTTTTACGAGAGAAATAAAATTCCGGGCTGAACGGACAACCTGAAGTGCATTGGAGATCTTTAAATTTTCAATTAGGATATTGTTGATTTCATAAATCTCGATGAATATCAGGGTATCGGCTAAAACATCTGGATCATTGAAACCGTTTTCTTTAAGAATATTGCTTATATCTTTTTTTACCTGTCGTTTTTCACGAGATGAAAGTTCAGGTGATTTTTTTCTGGAAAGTTCAAATAGCATTGTAAATAAAAGCAGATTTTCTTTTGATTGCTTTTGGAAAAGAGAGGGAAGCTCTCCCAGCGCATTCTGAAGAGAATCGCTCAGGTTGCCTATCGATGCTTTTATTGCTCCTAAAGGAGTGTTTATCTCATGCGCAATGCCGGCAACTAATTGTCCAAGAGCGGCCATTTTTTCTGATTGAACAAGCTGTTCCTGGGTTTGTGTAAGGTTATCAACAAGCGCTTCTAAGTTTTCATTTTGATTGTAAAGTTCTTCATTAATAAAGCGGATTTCATCTTCAACCTGTTTACGTTCCGTGATATCGCGTGCTACCGATATAGCAACATTTTTATTCTTTATAGTAAATGCATGTGAACTAATTTCAACATTAATAGTTTCGCCGGTTTTTGTTTCCCATATTCTTTCATATTTATAGTCGTTTGCCTGGAATTCCATGTTAAATGTTGGTTCATCTTCCGATTGTTGCGCAACCATCAAATCCGTGGGGTTTTTTTGTTTTAGTTCATCAGCTGAATACCCCATTTTTTCAATCATAAAATTATTTGCTTCGATAATCTTACCCGGTTTTTGGGCCTTTATATCAACTTCATATAAAAATATAATATCAGAAGCATGGGTAAACAACATCCTATATTTTTCTTCCTGCTCTTTAATTAACTCTTCAGCCTTTTGCTTTTCAGTTATGTCGTGGGCAAGTACTTCAATCGATACGAGTTTTTCTTCTTCGTTATATATAGGAACTTCCGAAACCTCCAATATTTTAGGCTGCCCTTCTTTATTATAGATCTCTTTTAAAAAATTTGGTTGGGCAATACCAAGCCTGGAATTTGATGTTCTTTCTTTGGCTATCAAATTTATTGGATTATCAGTATATATTGTATCATGTAACTTACGATATTCTTGAACTTCGTAACCTAATATTTTTGTAACCGAAGGACTGACAAATAATATATCGCCATTTATCGATTGACTGAAAAAAATATATTCTTCCTCGAGATGTTGGATTAACTTTTCATATTGTTCACGCGACTCTTTTAAAGCTTCGTAAGCCGAACTAAGTTCAAGGTTTTGTTTAACAATACTTCTATGGGTTTTACGCAATTCCGCATTACGCATCGATATTTCAGAAGTACGCCTAATAACCCTTATTTCAAGATCGCGGTATATTTCCTTGAGCTGGTTGCTCATATTGTTGATCGATTTGGCAAGCACTCCCAGCTCACCGTCATAATTATCCGGTAGGTTCTGATCAAATTCTTTTTTACTAAGGGATTCAACGATTTTGTTTATTTCAAGAATTTTACGGCCAATTTCAGGTTTTCTTCCCTTTAAGATCAATATGAATGCCGTAATAAGAATACTTAAGCCTAAAAAAAATATTAAACGACTTATAATATTCTTTCTTTCAATAGTTGTTATGCATGAAATTCGAAGACTAATATTAATGTCAGTGTTTGATCCGGCATAATTTGTTTTCGACCCCTCAGTTTCGCATGTAAATGTATAATTTTCATTTACCGAAAAAAGGTTTGATAATATTTCTTCACTCAGGCATTTACTGATCGATGCTGGTATAATAGGAATATCGTTATACTTTAATGCACATATAATAACCTTATCGGTTTCATCAACATTTCTTATTAGTAATGAGTCGATCGGGACCGGATGAACAAGAAGTAGGCCTTTTATTTCAGGCAATAAATTTTTAAAATACAATATTGACATGTATCGATTGCCATCAATATTAATAATAGATAAGTTGATGGAATCAGTTATTGTATCTTTTGTAACTTCAGTAAGGTAGTTTATTATGAAATCATCACTAAATTCAGCAGGTTTCTGATGTATCAACACTTGTCCGTTGTAAATACTGAAAAGAACAGGATTGTATTGGTGACTACATTGTGTCTGGTTCTGGAATGATGATGAAAGTGAATCAAAAGCCGATAATTCTAAAATTGTTGTAATATCTCTGTAGAAAGCATTAATTGTGATCTTATTTAATTCCTTGGCATGTTTTATTTTATTTTTCGAATCATATTCAGAATACCCGAAAAATGCCAAAAGAATAAGCAGTATACCAATAGCCATCACAGATATGATTATGTGATAGCTTTTTTTATGCGAATAAACAGTGGTCATAGAGAATTATCGAGCCATTTATTACTAATATAGAAATATTTTTTGATAGTTAATTATTAAAGTTATTTATAAGTTGACAGGTTATACGCTATTATGTTTAATAAAGTAAAATAATATTGAAATTATTTCAAAAAAAGGGTATATTTAATTATAGTATATACTGATAATGCATGGTTAAAAATTCTTTCCAGATATTGTTTATCCTTCTATCATTAGAATTCATTTATTCGCAAGAGTTTCATTCCGGTTTAACCACAATGAATGTTGAAACATATGGAAAAGGAAATAAAAATGTTGAATCGCACTTTGTATATTCCTTAATTAATTCCGATAGTTTAATTATCAATGGAACAGTTACAAGCATTTTTCATGAACAGGTTGATAGTGCATGTATATTCTATTCATCAAAGAAAAACATATGGGATTCATTATTATCAACAAATGGCCAATTTCGCTTGAAAATTAATGAAAAGAATAATGATGGGACAGTTGAATTAAAATTTAAACATCCCGATTATTATTTGTTTGATACGGTCTTTTCCTTTTCTTCTGCCAGTATTATTAATCTATCAGTTCAACTTGTTCCAAAATACAAGATTTCTTTGAGAGGCAGGGTATTTTCGGGTAGTTTACCGCTTGAAGGTGTTGATGTTGAAATAAGTAAAAAAGGAGAAACCTACAAGTTACAAACACTTGGATGCTATACTGACGAGGAAGATTACTGGAACTGTTTGTATAATGGTATGTTTCGTCAAGAAATAGTTCTTGATAATAAGTCGGACAGTATACACTTTAAGTTTGAAAAAGAAGGCTTGAAACCTTTATTAATGGGAATGACACTGGAAGATTATACAGGGGATATTATGGAGGTAAAGATGAAATATGCCTCCAAAATCGCATTTCAGCCTAAAAACTGTCTTGGAATTAAGATAGCATTTCCTTTTACTACTTTGAAAAATAACTGGTTTATTGACTTATTTTATTATTACACTTTTGAAAAAAAGTATTTCGATCGGGTTTCAGTTGGGGTAGAGGGTAATTTTTTGATAACATCAATATCAAAAACATATAATACTTTTCCAGGGCAGGAAGCAACTTTTGACACATCGTATATTTCAACATTTATAGGGCCTTCTGCTTTATTTTGGCTTCGTCGTCCCGAAAACAGGTATTTTTCCACTTATGCAGGACTTACCGGTTCTATTGAAATTAATGATGGAAGAATTGGTTTACAGCCATTTATTGGTACCAGAATTTTTGCTGATATTAACAAAGCAATAAGCCTTGAGATCAGGCATGTTTCATACAGGCTTAATGTTGCTGAGTATTCTTTTAACCCATATGGAAATTCAATTCATAATCAATCATCTGAAATTTTTAATGATTTAATTATTGATATTGGGTTGCAAATAGTATTTTAACTTGCCCTATTGGCTACGCCGAGCTAAAGGTTCATAGATTCTGAGTTAAATCTGTGCTAAAGCAAAGCCTCGCAAATTGCGGGATTAACCCGATTTAGTTACACTTTGTTTTTGCAAAAAAAATAGTGTAACTTAATCGTAACCAACATAATAAATGAATTTTATAAATAAAACAGGTTAACTGAACTATGAGAATAAACGCAAATAAAATAGTATATTTTCTTTTTTTATTATTGTTAAACCTTTCGTGTTCAAAAGAGGAAAAACAACTTGATAATGAAGATTTAATATTTTCTGATAGCTATCGCATTGAAATAAAACCTTATTCATATGAAGACCAGTTTGGTAGCATATATTCTGTAAAAGGGGACACAGTATATTATGCTTTTCAACCTGACACATTAAATAATGCCCCGCTCTTTAAATGGGATAGCAGTGGGTATAGTTTACAAGTAGTTGCTGTTTTTAATTCACCAATTGAAATATCTGGCAATCAAATAGTTAATATTGATAATGTTGTTTGGCAATGGCATTCCGGCATGAAATTTGATAAAAAACGGAATATAAAATATTCAGAAGGAAAAAACGTTTTAAATGGGATAATAAATTATAATGATGAACCAATACCACTTAATCCGGGAAATTATTACTGGGCTGTATGGGGCTGGAATTCTGATGCAACCAGGATATTATTTTCCAGTCGGAAAATGTGGTTTTATGTAAAAGAATGATATGTTCATATGATTTTTTTGCAGAATTGTGGAAATGCTCTTGCATAGTTTATAATTGAAATTTATCTTTGCATCAAATACTTAAACCTCAAAATCTTGAAATCAATAAAACAAAGACATAGTCTTAAAACCGAAAAGAAGAACAGGATTATTATCGAGGAAGTTAATCCGAATGAATTAGCTGAAATTTGGAAAAAACTCAGCGATTTAAATAAAGCATTTTAAAGCACTTAATACATTCTTCTTTTATTACAGAATGACTCCCTCTTTCTTGCAGGATTATTTTGTATATATCTCATTACAAGCAGGTTACCCTCCAAAAATTCATTAATCGAATAACTAATACGTTTAGTCAAACAACATCTGAAATTGGTGTAATAAAATTGTATTCTACCCAACAAAACTCGTATATGTGAATACAAAAAATAAGAAAATGAGAACTTTCATGATTTCTTCAGATTGTGGGTTGATGAGGACGAAAGAAATAAATCCTATAATTCGCAGTATAACAGTTGCCTTTTCAATATTGTTAAAATTTTGTTTGCTGGCTATTGCTATAGTTCTTTTTGGAGGAAATGAAAATGCAAATCCCAGAGTTGGTAATTCATCTATTGAGTTTTATAGTTCAAGCATGCGGCAGAGTTTATATTCTGAATTATCTGATAACTTAAAAAAAGATACATCAGACAAGAACGGGGTACTGGTTAATAAGTTTTATGGACAAAGGCAATATATGCCTGCATGGACCATAAACTTTAGGACTAATGAAGCCTATGCAGATCTGATAAACCTCATTGGATCTTCTGGTTCATACGGATTATTCAGTTCAATGTTCTCACACGATGAGCTTATCAGGGTTAAAAACGAAATGGAAACTTTAAAGAATGAAGACAGCAAGCTTAAAGCAAGAATTAAACTCGAAATGCTTGCATCTGAATCTGCTTTTGAGTTTATGACAAATATTTCGGCCGGAATTATTAATGGTGGACCGGATTCAGCATTTACAGCCTTGACCAGTAAATACCCAATATATTTAAATTATAGCATTAATACTAATAAAGTACGAGAAAACATTATTAAGCTTCAACCACAATCAGAACAATATATATTCCTTCAAACAGCTTTAGTAAAGTTTATTAAGAATATTGATCTCAATGAACTTGAGTATTCAATTGATAATTTTAAAAATATTTTTGGTTTAACACAAAAGGTGCTGATTGATCAGGGGTATCTTGATAAAAATTTACAAAATGACTCTGTTGCACTGATTACAGCACTAAAAAATTATCAGAAATTTAATTCTCTTGAACCAACCGGAATTGCTGACGATAAAACTTTAAGTATATTAGGAAGGAGTACAAATGAATTATTCAAGCAGATTGCACTGAACCTTGACCGTCTGCGTAAAGATGAACTTAAGAAAGAAAACTTTATATTGGTCAATATCCCTGAATTCGCCCTTTATTATTTCGATGAGAAAGGAATTAAGAATGAGTTTAATGTTGTTGTTGGCAAAGAAGATTCCCCAACTCCAATTTTAACCAGCAGGGTTGAACATATAATTACTAATCCGCATTGGACAGTTCCTAACAGTATTGTTGCAAATGAAATCATTCCAAAATTACAGACCGATTCAACTTACTTATTAAAGCATGGATTTAAAGTGGTTGATAAAGATGCTAAGCCTATAGATGAAGCTACACTTGATTTAAAAAATATTGATAGTAAAAGTTTTCGGTATTATTTTCGTCAGGATATAGGATATAAGAACTCACTTGGATTGGTAAAATTCCTTTTCCCTAATGAATATAGTGTTTACTTGCACGACACTCCATCAAAACAATATTTTAAAAAGAATATAAGGGCATTTTCACATGGTTGTATCAGGGTTGAAAATCCTGAAAAACTTGCACAAATGTTAATTACGTCACATTCTGCAAAAAAAGATTTGATTTTTGAGAATTTAATTAAGTCGCAGAAACAAATAGCGATTAAAATGGAAGACCCTGTTCCAATTTACATTAAATATTATACTTGTACTGCCGACAGCAATGCCAATATATATTTCCATCCTGATATATATTCATATGACACAGAGGCTATTCAACAAATATTTGCGGGTATTGGACAGGGGCAATTAACCCGGAATTTGCAAGGTACTCTCCTGATGGGTAGTAAATAAACAAGCAGGTATTATTTTTAATCAGGTCGATTATTTCCTGGTTTTGATCAACTGGTAAAGCCGGACAACCAAAGCTTCTGCCTATTCTACCATATTTATTTATATATTTTTCACTCACATAATTTGCGCCATGGATTACAATTGCTCTCTCCATGGCGTTATTATTAATATTTTCTTCAACTCCATTGAGACGTAATGAATAACCATGCTTACCTTGGTAAGTGTCTTCAGTAATAAAGAACCCAAGGCTACTTTTATGTGATTGTAATTTATTAGAAAAATACTCGGCATATATATCACCAGTCTTCTTTCCATGTGCAACCAACGATTCTTTAATAACTTTTTGATTTTTAAGATCGATAATAAATAATCTGTTTTGGGTGGAAGGCAAACTATAATCAATAATAGTAATTAATGAATCGTTGGCAAGTAAATTATTGTCCTGCAACTTGTTAAATCCTGATAATGCTATATTAAATGCATCATACGAAAGCTCTTTTATTTTTAATTTATTATAGACTTCAATAACAGCATTTGCAATTTTATTTGTACTATTTATAAGATTAGTATTGCTTGATGAAGCTCCGAGTATCATTAGCGATAACAGTAAAACAAATATAAAAAAACTCTTCTTCATCTATTTTTATTAATATAGGATGAGCGATAAAACTAAAACAGTTTATTGAAAATAACAAGCAGAAATTTCAACTTCTTCAGTTTTTCTTTACCATGTAAAACCGGTATCTGTAATCACGGTGGCAGCCCAAATTTTCAGGTTTTTTATGAAAGAAGGATTATGTCCATTTGAAAACCCCAGAAAACCCATAACAAGTTGATTGTCATTGAATATTAGTTTGTTTTTTGCATCATTGTTGATGGTTATTGTTGTGTTGCGCGATAAAATGTTCCATTCAACACGAACTTTATTCCATCCGGTCTTGAGCTTTGGGATTGGTTTTGTATCGATAAGTATTTTATTGCCACTTTTTGTTAAAAAGAAACTGATAGAATTGTCAGAAAAAGCAGATGTATAATAAGTACTTCCTGATTTCATAGAAGTTAAAAATGAAAAAGAGGGAACACTGTCTTGAATATTACCTGTTTTAAATTCAAATTCAACAATATATTCGCCATAAATCATACTATCAAGGACTGCAATCGACGTATTTATAATAGTATCGGTAACAGGCAGGATATTTAGTCCTGATTCACTATTAATTTTCCATAAATCAGGATTATTACGTACCAGTTTTTTATACAAACTAATTTTGTTACATGGGTGCGAATATTGTTCGACATATCCGAGGGGAAGGTTCTGAGCATTAATAATTGCTGTAGTAAATATTAGAACTGCAACTAATTGAATGTGAAAATCTGAAAATGTATTTTTCTTCATATGGGTTAAGTTGGGGGTTATAATTAAAATTTTAGAACTCTTAACCTTTCCATAGCTTCTTCAACATTTTCTTTTGAGGCAAATGATGAAAAGCGGAAATAGCCTTCGCCCGAAGGGCCAAATCCTGAACCAGGTGTACCGACAACATTCGATTCGTTGAGCAATTTATCAAATAAATCCCACGACTTAATCCCTTTTCCTGAATTGACCCATACATAAGGTGCGTTTATTCCTCCATATACTTTAAAGCCGATTTCAGCTAAGTTCTTACGCATAATTTTAGCATTGTTCATATAATAGTCGATCATAGCCCTTACTTCTTTTTTTCCTTCGGGTGTGAAGATAGCAGCAGCAGCCTTCTGTACAGGATATGATACCCCATTGAACTTTGTTGTATGCCGGCGCAACCACAAGGAGTGAAGCGAGCCTTCCTTCCCATCAGAAGTATAAGCAGTCAGATTTTTAGGGATTACAATGTAAGCACAGCGGGTACCTGTAAAACCTGCAGTTTTTGAAAGACTGCGGAATTCAATAGCTACTTCTTTTGCCCCTTCAATCTCAAAAATTGAATGAGGAACATCCTCTTCAGATATGTATGCTTCGTAAGCAGCGTCAAATAATATTATCGATTTATTCTGCCTTGCATAATCAACCCATTTCTTCAGTTCCTGTCTGCTGGCTGTTGTGCCTGTCGGGTTATTCGGGTAACATAAAAATATTATATCGACTTTCTCATTCGGTATCTGCGGTATAAAATTATTTTCAGCTGTACAAGGCATATAAACCAGGCCGTTGTAATATCCGTTAGCATTCATTAAGCCTGTTCGGCCAGCCATTACGCTTGTATCAACATAAACCGGATAAACAGGGTCCTGAACGGCAATTGTATTTTCAAAGCCGAAAATTTCAAGAATATTTCCAGTATCACATTTTGAGCCATCGGAAATAAAAATTTCATCGGCTGAAATATCGGTTCCTCTGTCAGCGAATTCACTTTTTGCGATGGCATCACGCAAAAAATCATATCCTTGTTCAGGGCCATAACCTTTAAAGGTTTCTTTTTTCGACATTTCTTCAACACCAGAATGAAAAGCATTAATTACACTGGGGGCTAGCGGTAATGTAACATCGCCAATACCCATTCTGATAATTTTTGCATTGGGATGCTGATCCTGAAATTCACGTACCCTCCGTCCTATCTCGGGGAAAAGATATCCTGCCTGTAATTTTAAATAATTTTCGTTTATCTGTGCCATTTTTATAATTTTGCCGCAAATATAAAGAACATATTTATCCAAGAAAAACAATGAATTACATTTATTCAAAAGTCAGTTCTGAAAAAAACTTCTTCGGCAATACGGATCCGTTATATCTAGCGGAAAAATTCGGGACCCCACTATATGTTTATAACGAAAACATACTTCGCGAAAGATGTCGCGATCTGAAAGGTTTAATATCGTATAAGAATTTCTTTGTTAATTTTTCTCCCAAGGCTAATGGTAACTTAGAACTTCTGAAAATTATTAAAGATGAAGGACTAAGGGTCGATGCCATGTCGCCAGGTGAAATATATGTGAATATGATGGCTGGGTATAAACCCAAAGAAATTTTCTTTATTCCCAATAATGTTGCTGAAGATGAGTTTTTGTATGCCATTCATGCCGGAGTAAAAGTATCGGTCGACTCCCTTTCACAACTTGAAATGTACGGGCGTTTGAACCCTGGTGGTGAAGTGGCTTTCAGGTTAAATCCTGGTGTTGGTGCAGGGCATCATGAAAAGGTAGTTACAGCCGGTTCTAAAACAAAATTTGGAATTGATATGAGTCTTATTCCTAAGGTTAAAAAAATACTGAAAGACCACAATCTTAAATTAATTGGGATAAACCAGCATATTGGCTCGTTATTTATGGACGGCGAAAAATATGTAAAAAGTACCGAAGCTATACTTTCATTAGCAAAACAATTCGACGATTTGCAATTTATTGATCTTGGTGGCGGGTTTGGGATACCTTATAAAAAACAGGACGGCCAGGCAAGGCTTGATTTAACTGGTTTAGGTGAAACTTTATCTGAAGTTATTAACGGATGGGTTAAAGAATACGGGAAAGAAATTGAATTTAAAATTGAACCAGGCCGGTATATTGTTGCTGAATGTGGTATTTTGCTCGGTAAAGTTCATGTTGTAAAAATGAATTACGATACAAAATACATTGGAACAGATATTGGTTTTAATGTTTTAGTCCGGCCGGTAATGTATGATTCGCACCACGATATTGAGATTTACAGGAAAGACCATATGCTTTCCGAAAAGGAGGAAACAGTAAGAATTGTTGGAAATATTTGCGAAACAGGCGATATTATTGCTAAAGACCGCAAATTACCTCAGATATTTGAAAATGATATCTTGGGGGTATTAGACAGTGGGGCTTATGGCTTTACTATGAGCTCAAATTACAATAATCGTCTGCGCCCGGCTGAAGTTCTTATTGATAAAAATGGTGATTACAGGCTTGTCAGACGTAGGGATACTCTCGAAGATTTAACACGTAATTTTGTTTAAAATATATCAACATAAAAGGCAATGGATAAAAACTACTTTATTAAGTCGCACGGACTGGGAAATGATTATATTGTAATGGATAGTGAAATGATCGATATTAAATTATCGGTAAATGCTATTAAGCGTATATGTAATATCCATTACGGGATCGGTTCTGATGGTATTTTGTTGAAAGTTCCATCAAGAAAAGCCGACTTTGGTTTAAAAATTTATAATCCCGATGGATCTGAAGCCGAAAAAAGCGGAAATGGACTGAGGATATTCTGTAAGTTCATCTATGATTATAATTTTACGCAAAATAAAGTATTTACAGTCGAAACGCTTGGCGGAATTGTGAAAGCAGAGATAGTTGAAACTGATAATGGCAAAGCAAAAATGATCTCTGTTGATATGGGTAAAGCCATATTTAAAAGTAGGGAAATACCTGTGAGCTCAGACAATACTGAATTTATCGGACAGAAAATTACAGTTGGCAGTGCAAATTTCGAAGTAAGTTGTGTGTCGGTTGGTAATCCGCACTGTGTTGTATTAAAAGATAAGTTGGATGAAGAAGAAATCAGAAAGTATGGCCCGCTTTTAGAAAAACACGAATTATTCCCTAATCGCATTAATGTTCAGTTTGTCAAGGTATTATCAAGAAATGAAGCTCAGGTACTGATATGGGAGAGGGGTGCTGGTTTTACCCTTGCATCAGGAAGCTCTTCATGTGCAGTAGCCTGTATCCTGGTGAAAAGAGGTTTAATCGATAGGAATGTCAACATTAATATGATCGGAGGGATTTTAAAAATTCAGATTGATGAAGATTGGAATATCCGAATGACAGGGGAAGTAAGGGAGATTGGTAAAGGAACCCTTTCAGATGAAATGGTTGCCGATTTGGAAATTCAAATGATGGAATAAAGTTAATTTGAGAATGTGTTAATTTGAAAATTTGAGAAATGCGAATAGGTTTTGATGCAAAACGTGCTTTTTATAACCACAGCGGATTGGGAAATTACAGCCGCGATGTTATCAAAACCCTTGTTCATGATTTTCCAACTCATGAATATCACTTATATTCACCTACAATTAAAAAAGCGGTCCACTTTCTTGATTCTTCGAAAGTAACTATTGGTTTACCAACTTATGCAAAGAGCAAACTTTTAAGTAGTTATTGGCGTAGTTTTCTTCTTTCCGATCGTTTAAAAAAGGATAAAATTGAAATATATCATGGATTGAGCAATGAACTCCCTGCTAATATCAATAAGTCTGGCATTAAATCGGTTGTTACCATTCATGACCTTATATTTATCAGGCATCCTGAATGGTATAAGCCTGTGGACCGCAAAATATATGAGAAAAAATTTAAGCACAGCAGTCAGTCAGCCGACAAGGTAATTGCAGTAAGCAAACAAACAAAATCTGATTTAATTGAATTTTTTGGAATTGAAGAAAAAAAGGTTGAAGTTGTTTATCAGGGATGCAATGATATATACTTGCACGATGCCACAACCAGAAAAAAAACGGAAGTAAGGTTAAAATATGAACTGCCTGAAAAATATATGCTGTACGTAGGTACAATTGAGGCAAGAAAAAATCTGTTGCAGGTTGTCAAAGCAATTCATAATGGGAATGTTAGTTTTCCATTAATAGTTATAGGAAAGCCAACACCATATCTTGATGAAATAAAGAAATATATTGCCATTAACAATTTAAAAGGCATCAACATTTTGCATAACATACCTCAAAGTGATTTGCCGGCAATATATCAAAATGCGTCGATTTTCATTTACCCGTCGATTTTTGAAGGCTTTGGGATACCGATATTAGAAGCACTTTGGTCGAAAGTGCCTGTAATTACTTCAAAAGGCGGGTGTTTCAATGAAGTAGGAGGAAATTCATCGAAATATATTGATCCGAACAATGTAGATGAAATTACCTACAGCATTAAAGAATTGCTTACTGATTCATCGCTTTGTCGGACAATGATTGAAAATGGCTACCGACATGCCCAACAGTTTACAGCCGGTAAAAATGCTTTGGATATTATGAATGTTTATACCCGTCTTATAAATGGATAATGAAATTAAGGTAGTATTAGAAATACTAAATAAAGGAGGGTTAATTTTATACCCTACCGATACTATTTGGGGTATAGGTTGTGATGCAACAAATAAGGAAGCAGTAGATAAAATATATAAAATTAAGCAACGGGAAGATTCAAAGAGTATGTTGGTTTTAGTTGATAATGAGTATCGTTTGCAGCAATATACCATAGAAATACCTGAAATTGCATATCAGTTGATAGAAGTTTCGGATAAGCCACTGACCATTATTTATCCGGGAGCAAAGAACCTGGCTGATAACCTGATTTCAGATGATGGGAGCATTGGGATCAGGATTACGAATGACGATTTCTGCCAAAAACTTCTGGGAAGGTTTAAAAAACCATTAGTTTCAACTTCGGCAAATATTAGTGGGAAGAATTCACCAGCAACATTTTCAGATATTGAAGAAGAAATTAAAAACAGCGTTGATTATGTTGTAAACTGGAGGCAGGACGATCATCGTCCCGCGATCCCCTCATCAATAATAAAACTTGGAGTTGGAGGAGAAATAAAGATTATAAGGAAGTAAGGGGTTATTATCAAAGAATCCCGGCCTTTTTCATAGAATCTATGATCTCATCTACTGATTTGCTTGAATTGGGCAGAATATCGGGCGGACACTTTCCACATTTTTCTGAAACCTGGTATCGACGGCATTTTAGTCTTCCTTCCATTCCTGCCATGCAATACAGACTTTTATATGTTTCAGTAAATTGTGTGCCTTTTAAAACACCATTGAAAATAGGGCACTTAGGGGTTCTTGGGCATTCGGGGCTTTCCATGAGTTCAATTATAATTTAAATGATCATAGTTTGTAAACATATGTAAATTTAACAAGATCAATAGAGAAACAAAATAGTTTTTAAAACAAATAACTATGCTTTTTCATCTGTCACATCACTTGCATATTTTTCTATTACCCAAATAGATAATATCCCAGTAATAATGAAAACAATTGCAATAATAACTTCAAAGTTAAGTGAAGAAGGAAAAAAACGTTCGTACCCTGTAATTATTTGCTCACCATTGGGTTTGGTAAGGATATTGCCATTCAGGTCATATTTATAAATTGCTTCTTTCCAAGGCCATATAATTGCAAGTGAGCCAAGTATAAATCCAGTAAGGGAACCAATGGTTTCATCGCGGAATTTCTGATAAACCCACGATAAAAAATGTGAAAAAGCAATTAGGCCTACAACAGCACCAATAGCAACAGGGAACAAAATACCTATATTTAATTGTGAAACTGCTTTGATCATTATTAGTTCGTAGTTGCCCATGAGTAATAGCACAAATGAACCTGATAAACCTGGAAGGATCATGCTGC
>Ga0105103_10000732_pt1 | contig 18434 bp, 13 predicted proteins | sample PPLLaktember2015_2_FD_79107 | JGI IMG/M metagenome (GOLD analysis project Ga0105103, IMG submission 79107) | Freshwater sediment microbial communities from Prairie Pothole Lake near Jamestown, North Dakota, USA - PPLs Lake P7 Core (6) Depth... | ecosystem: Environmental > Aquatic > Freshwater >...
CGCGGCAATCGTGTCGACAGCGGTGCGCACCGCCCGATCGCCGATGGCGTGAAAGTGTACACCCAGATCGTTGGCGACTGCGGCCCTGGCAAAGCGCAGGGTGGTATCGGTGCTCTGGAACATGACGCCGTTGAGTTGCTGGCACTGGGCCGGATGGAAGCCGTTGGCAGTGGTGAAGGCGGCGATCTCTTCCCGCGACATTGCGACGCCATCACGCGCGGACACGGGCTTGCACGCCTCGCCATCCGGGTCGACATAGCCCTCGAGGGTGATGTCGCCGCTGCGCGCATCCTGGCGAAAGATCGGCTGGTGGAAGTTGCGCAACTGGGCGGCATTGGGCATGGTCGGCGGCGTGGAGACGGGGTTGCCCTCTATCACGCCATCGACAAAGAACTTCAGCTTGTCGGCCTTGACGTTGGCAACCCGGCTATACTTCTCCCGCGTCGCCCTTGCCGCGGCCATTATCCGGTCGATATCGATGCTGCCATCGGCGGCCTTGTAGGCATTGGGGTCGTAGTACTGGGCGAGGTTGACCCGCAGGGAGAGCTTGCCCTGTTCCACCAGTGCGTCGTACAGGGACGGCCCGGTGGGGTCGAAGGCGGCATCGAAAATGGAGGTAATGCCCAGGCTGTTCAGGCGAACCGGTATCTGGCCCGCCTCGGGAATCAGCGCGGCGACACTGCCGAGGATTGCGTGGCCCACGCCGAGGACTTTCGGCACATCCTCGTGCACCTCGCCATTGGGCTCGCCCTCGGCATCCAGCCCGACATAGGGCGCGAGTTCGGCGAAAGGCCCGGCGAGGGTCGCCGCACTCAGACCCAGCTTTTCGCCTGCCGCAGTGGTGGCCAGGGCGAGGCCGGCGCTGTTGGTGGCGTTGTGGTGGCCGTCGCTGCCGCCCAGCAGTATGGGGTGCCTGGCCGAGGCCAGATCCAGCGCCTGGCGCAGGGTCTTGAGATCTGCCGCGGGCCGGTTGTTCTCGGCAAAATTCCATTGCTTTACCACCAGCCACTCTCCCGCTGGCACCTTCAGCCGCTCTATGCAGGCCGCGGCAAAATCCGCCAGCTGTGCCAGGTCGACCGGTTCATTGTCCAGGTTGCAATCATCCACCTCGATAATCCCGGCGGGGTGTATGTGGGCGTCATGTAACCCGGGCAAAACCCGTTTGCCCTGCAGATCGGTGACGATGGTGTCGGCGCCCACCCATGCGGCGGCGTCCTCATCGCTGCCGACGAAGACGATGCGGTCGCCGTTCACCGCCATTGCCGCTGCTGTGCGCTGCTTGGGGTCCGCGGTATAGATCGCGCCATGGAGGAATACCTGCGCCGCGCCGGGGCGCTCAGCAGCGGGTGGGGCCGCATCCTGGCAGCCCCAGATAACGCCAGCAAAGGCGGTGGCGAGGGCCAGCTTGGTCAGCGGTTTGAGCACAGTCTCGATTCCTGTTCGGCTTCGGGGGAATGCGCTATCCTTTCATCACCGCGAGCTGCGGTGTATACCCCTAAGGGGATAGTCCCGGACAGGGGTGAAACACTGAGCGCGGTACTCCGCAGCTGAGACAAGCCCATGAGCGACAAGCAATTCCACTTCGGCGAGACCTCGATCTACATCGATGTGTTCAGCTACCTCGGCCTGCCCCTGAGCCGGGACTTCGCTCGCGCTGAGGTCGACGCCGTGGTCATGGGCATCCCCTATGACCTCGGTACCACCGGTCGCCCGGGGGCCCGCGGCGGTCCCAACGCGGTGCGTCAGGCCAGTGCCAACCTGCGCTGGGAACTGCAGCGCTGGCCCTGGAGTTTTCCCCTGGCTGAACGCCTGTGCGCTATCGACTACGGTGACCTGCGTTTCGGCTACGGCGACAGCGAGGACATGCTGTCCCGGGTGGAGCAGAAGGCGGCGGAAATTACCGGCGCCGGCAAGACGCTTATCAGCATCGGCGGCGACCACTTCGTCACGCTGCCGCTGCTGCGCGGCCACGCCCGAACCCACGGCAAGCTCGCCCTGATCCACTTTGACGCCCACACCGACACCTACGAGGACGAGGCAAAGTACAGCCATGGCTGCATGTTCCATCGCGCGCCGCAGGAGGGCCTGATTGATCCGGCACATTCCATCCAGGTGGGTATCCGCACCGATTACGATCGCGCGCGACATCAGTTCGAGGTGATCGACGCGCAGCAGGCGAACGAGTGGCCGGTAGCCGACATCGTGAAGTCCATTCGCGCCAGGGTGGGGGACATGCCCGCCTACCTGAGCTTTGACATCGACTGCCTCGACCCCGCCTACGCCCCGGGCACAGGTACACCGGTGGTGGGCGGGCTCAGCAGCTCCCGTGCGCTGCACATCCTGCGGGGCCTGGCGGACCTGAATATCGTCGGCTTCGACGTGGTCGAGGTCGCCCCGGCCTATGACCACGCCGATATCACGGCGCTGGCCGGGGCTTCACTGCTACTGGAGTTCCTGTATATGCGCGCCAGCAGGGGCGCAGACTAGGCGGTCGACCGCGTTCGCAGGTAGGGCAGGAGGGGGTCGCCGCCGTCGTAGTCCCCCGCGCTCATCACCGAATCCAGAAACAGGTAAAACAGCTCGGCCTGTGAGCTCACTTCCAGCTTGGAATAGGCGTGCTTGCGGTGCAGCTTGACGGTCTCCATGGAGATGGACAGACGCTCCGCCAGGGTCTTGGTGCTGTGCCCGTGCAGCACCAGCTTGATCACCTGCGCCTCCCGATCGGTCAGCAGGCTGCTGCCAAACGAGTTCAGCGCCGTGTGCAACTGCCCCCGCAGGTTTACGCCCGGCGAGCGTGTGCCGGCGCTTGCCCAGTGTTGCTGGCAGAGCAGTTCTACTGTCGGCCATATGCCCTGCAGGATCTCCAGCTGAGCCCTGGTGAATCTGGCCCGCGGCGGGTAGGTGCCGAGTGCGATATTCAGGAATCCCTCCTCGCCGATCGGGATCAGGTAGCCGCACTCGTCCTGGTAGGGGCAGTTGAGATACCAGGATTTGTAGTAATCGCTGCTCTTGAAGTCCCTGGGCGTCAGGTCGCGCAGGCGGAATACCCCGAATGCACGGTCCCGGCTCGCAGCCAGGTAGAACGGGTCCAGCAGGAAAGCTCCCTTCACGTAGACATCCAGGTGTGATGCGCTGGAGTCTGCGGGTTTCTCGGAATACTCGATTACCGGCAGGTCGGTGCCGGGGTAGAGAATGACGGTGGTGTCATCGTGAGGCACCAGTTGCTTGAGCATCGCCACCAGCTGCTGGACGAACTCAGCGCTCCCCACCGCCGGGATCAGCCGGGCGAGGTGATTGCTGAACTGCGCGAGGGTTGGCATCGGGAAGCGCGGCCGACTGTCTGTTTCCAGGAAGCGGGCATCATAGCGTGAATGCCGGCGCGAGCACACTCTCGCTACCGGCGGCATACCGCCTGCGCGGCCCGGCACCTCCAGTGCATCGCCGCTACCGGCGCACCCGATACAGCGGGGTGGGCTCTCCTGCCTCTCGCGGCATACCTCACGTCCTGCGCATAAAAAAAGGCCTCCGGGGGAGGCCTTTGGCTGTTACAGGCGAAGCGCTTACTGCGCCCCACCCGGATCCGATAGTTTATCCATCACCTGGTCCAGCGAGAAACTCGCCGCTTTCTGGCGTGGCGGAAACTCCTTGAAGGTCGCCAGGAACTGGCCCACGAAATCCTGCGCCGGTACCAGCAGGTAGGCGCGGTCAATCAGCCAGTCATAGTAGGTGTTTGACGTGATCTGGGCGCGTTCATAGGGGTCGCGTCGCAGGTTGAATATGAGCGGTACACGCAATGGAATGAAGGGCTCGGCCCACACCTGCAAGGTGCCCTGGACACGCTGCTCCATGAAAATCATCTTCCAGTCGTTGTAGCGCAGGGCGGTCAGGTCACCGTCGTCCGAGAAGTAGAAAATCTCGCGACGGGGACCTTCCTTTGCCTTCCCGGTCAGCAGGGGAAGGAAGTTATAGCCGTCCAGGTGCACCCGGTACTTGCGGCCGATGGCGCTGTAGCCCTGCTTCAGCTTGTCCTTGATCTGCGGCTCTCCGGCCGCCGCCAGGAAAGTCGGCAGCCAGTCCATATGGTGCATGATCTCGTTGGAGACCGCGCCGGCTGCAATCTTGCCGGGCCAGCGCACCATGGACGGCACCCGCCAGCCGCCCTCCCAGTTGGTGTTCTTTTCGCCGCGGAATGGCGTCATGGCCGCATCCGGCCATGTATTCATGTGCGGCCCGTTGTCGGTGGAATAGAACACGATCGTGTTATCCGCAATTTTCAGGTCGTCCAGCTGCTTAAGGAACTGGCCGATGTGGCCGTCGTGCTCCAGCATGCCACAGGTGTATTCGTCCGCGCGCGGGTACTGCTTCAGGCACTGCGCCATTTTCGCGTCGGATACATGGGTGCGGAAGTGCATGCGGGTGCCGCTCCACCAGACGAAGAACGGCTTGTCATCCTGCGCCGCTTTTTCGATGAACTTCATGGCGGCGGCAGAGGACTCATCATCGATGACTTCCATGCGTGCCTTGGTCAGTGGGCCGGTGTCCTCGATCTTGCCGTCAGCTGAGGAGCGAATCACCCCTCTTGGCCCGTACTTCTTGCGGAAAGCCGGGTCTTTCGGATAGTCGGAATTTTCCGGCTCTTCTTCCGCGTTGAGATGGTACAGATTGCCGAAAAACTCATCGAAACCGTGATTGGTCGGGAGCATATCATCCCGGTCACCCAGGTGGTTCTTGCCGAACTGGCCGGTGACATAGCCCTGGTTTTTGAGCAGACCGGCAATAGTCGGGTCTTCCACCCTCATACCGAGTGGGGCGCCGGGCAGGCCGACCTTGCTCAGGCCGGTGCGGAACACCGACTGGCCCATGATGAATGAGGAGCGGCCCGCGGTGCAGCTCTGCTCACCGTAGTAATCGGTGAACATCATGCCCTCTTTGGCGATCCGGTCGATACTGGGCGTGCGATAGCCCATCAGGCCCATGGTGTAGGCGCTGATGTTGGACTGGCCCACATCGTCACCCCAGATCACCAGGATATTGGGTTTGTCGGCGGCCCCGACGAGCGCGGACGCCAAGGCAAAAAACCCTGCCGCCAGGGCGGTCGCAAGGCGTGAAAGAGCACTGTGAGTCATTGGGTTTTTCCTCAAGTCAGCCATTTTTGAGTTCCCGCCGTTCTATAGGCGCGATCGCGGCCGGGGAATCCAATGTAGGTTGAACTAAGCCATAATTCCAATGCAATATAGGCGGTAAATCGATGAGTTATGATTATGAAGATGAGTTTTCGCCAGCTCACGCATGCGCTGGCGCTGGCACGACACCGCAACTTCAGGCTGGCGGCCGCGGAGCTGCATATCAGCCAGCCGGCCCTGACCCGCAGCATCATGGCCCTGGAGGAAGTGCTGGGGGCGCGCCTGTTTGATCGCCTGTCCTCCGGGGTCGAGCTGACCACCGCGGGTGCCATCGTCCTGGAGCGGGGCCAGCGGGTCATGCGCGAAAGTGAAGACATGGAGCGGGCGCTGGCAGACCTGCTGGGAGTGGTCCGCGGCCTGCTGGTTGTGTCGACCGGCCCCTATCCGGGAGACGCCCTGGTGCCGGATGCGGTGGCCGCGCTGATGCGGCGCGCCCCGGATATTCACTGCCACATACGGGAGGTGGACTGGACCGGTGTCGCCCGCCACCTGCTGGACCGCGAGTCGGACCTGGGGGTGGCGGATCTCAGTGAGGCCGAGGGTGACGAGCGTTTTGCCACCGAGTTGCTCATCACCGCACCGTTTTACTTCGTCTGCCGCAGCCAGCACCCGCTGGCGAGCAAGCGCCGGGTAGCGCGTTCCGACTTTGGCCGCTATCCCCTGGTGGGAAACCGGGTGCCGGATCGGGTCTCGCGCTTCCTGGGGGCCGGTGTGACAGGGCCCGACGACCCCGGGTCGGCGGGCCCCTTCCGGGCGAAGATAGATGTGGCGACCTTCGCCACCACCCGGCATATCGTGCTGGCCAGTGATGGCATTACCATGGCGCCGCTGGCGCAGGTGGCAGCGCAACTGCGTGACGGCAGCATGAGCCTGCTGCGCACGGACATGGAGATGCCGCGGATGCACTCCGGACTGATTTATCTGAGGGGGCGCAGCCTGAGTCCGGCGGCAGCCCTGTTTGCCGAAGAACTGCGTCGGATCAAGGCAGAGCTGGACCGGCAAACAGCCGACCTGCCCGCCCGCTACGCGCCCGGCTGAACGCCTTGCACACCCGAGTTCCCCGCTCGCTGGCGTTGCTACTTTTTAACGGTTTCTTTTTTACTTGCATAAAAGGACTCATTACCTATAATCCCTGAAACTACCGCATTCAGGCGGATCGGCCCCGATCACAGGAGAAAGCCATGCTACTGGCGAAGACGCTGCGCGAATACCCATCAACAGAGCGATGTGTCGGTGGGGCCACCCACTTCAATGACGCGCCCCAGTGGATCTACGACCTCGACAACCCCTACCTGCACGGCGTCTACGCACCCACCCTGGATGAGATGAGCGTTTCCGACCTGGCCGTGGTCGGTGAGCTGCCCACTGATCTGGTGGGCGGGTATTTCCGCAACGGGCCCAACCCGGTATACCCCCCTAACAACCGCTACCACCCCTTCGACGGCGATGGCATGGTGCATGGCGTCTATTTCCGCGATGGCAAGGCGGCCTATCGCAACCGCTACATAGAGACTCTGTCGCGAGGGCAGGAGCGGGCCGATGGCAAGTCGATTTCCCCCGGCGTGATGGGCCCCTTTGACTACAGCGTCTCTCCCTTTGGTATCAAGGACACCTCCAACACGGATGTGTTCTGGTACAACGGCGACCTTATGACCCTGTGGTACAACGCCGGCCATCCCTACCGCCTGGACAGCCGGACCCTGGAGACAAAAGGCTATTACGACCTGCAGGGCAGGCAGCAGCGGCGCATGTCCGCCCACTCCAAGGTGGACTGGAACACCGGCGAGCTGCTGTTCTTCGACTACGGCGACGAGCCGCCTTTCATGACCTACGGGGTGGCGGATCCGCAGGGCAAGTTGCTGCACGAGGTGGCCATTGACCTGCCCGGGCCGCGCCTGCCCCACGACATCGGTTTCACCACCCACTACGCCATCCTCCACGACCTGCCGTTCTTCCACGACATGAACGTGTTGCGCCAGCACAAATACAGGGTGCTGACCTTCCACCGGGACATTCCCACCCGCTTCGGCATCATTCCGCGCCGCGGCGAGGGCGGCGAGGTGCGCTGGTTCGAGTGCCAGCCCTGCTACATTCTGCACGTGACCAATTGCTGGGAAGAGGGCGACTGGGTGGTGATGGATGGCTGCCGCTCGCTCAACCCGATGCCCGAAGCCCAGCCTGGCGAGGGCGAGCTGGCCTCCATGCTGGCGTACATGCGGCTGGAGGCGAACGCCTACCGCTGGCGCTTCAACCTGAAAACCGGGGAGGTGCGCGAGGGCGACATCGACGACCTCAACACCGAGTTCAACAAGTCCAACCCCATCTTCCACGGGGTGAAGAGCAAGTACTCCTACCACCAGCGCATTCCCCTGCTGCACGAGGGCGGCCACACCCTGCGCTTCACCGCTGTGGTGAAATACAACAACGATACCGGGGCCCGCAGCCAGTGGGACTACGGCCCGGGTGTGTTCGGCAGCGAGGCGGTATTTGCGCCCCGTCCGGGCGCCGACCGCAGCAGCGGCGAGGATGACGGCTACGTGATCACCCTGGTCACCGACAGCAACAGCTGGAAGTCAGAGTGCCTGGTGTTCGATGCCACCGACATCACCCGGGGGCCGCTCTGCCGGGTGCAGATGCCGCACCGGGTGCCCTATGGCTTTCACGCCACCTGGGCCCGGGGCGAGGACCTCTACCGCGGAAGCTGATATGACGGATTATTTTGCCCGCCACCGGCCGACCCTGGACCAGGCGCTCGACGCCTGTGCCCGGCGCCACTCCTGGACCGCCTACCCGGAAAGCCCCAGCAGCAAGATCCACGGCGAGGAAAAACCCCGTGCCGGCAGGGCCCGCTTCGAGGCGCTGCTGGGAACTGACTACCCCCTGAGCCAGCCCGGCGAGATCGGCCGCACCGGCGCGGAGGCGTCACCTTATACCGGCAAGCCCCTGGGGATCAGCTACCCGAAGATGGACGCCGACACCCTGTACCAGGGGATCGCCGCCGCCATGCCCGCCTGGCGCAGGGCGTCCCCGGAAACCCGTATCGGTGTCTGCCTCGAGATCCTCCATCGCTGCGCCGGGCAGTTGTTCGAAAACGCCCACGCCACCATGCACACCAGCGGCCAGAGTTACATCATGGCTTTCGCCGGCAGCGGCGCCAACGCCCTCGACCGGGGCCTGGAAGCCCTGGCCTACGCCCACAAGGCGATGGCGGATGTGCCCGCCAGCGCCAGCTGGGAGCGCCAGTTCGGCAAAGGCGGCGCGGCGCGCCTGGAAAAACAGTACCACCTGGTCCCGCGCGGGGTGGGTGTCGTCATCTGCTGCGCCACCTTCCCCCTGTGGAACGGCTATCCCGCCCTGTGCGCCAACCTGGCCACGGGCAACCCGGTGGTGTTCAAGCCCCACCCCAGCGCAATCCTGCCGGTGGCCATGGTCACCAGCGTCTGCCGGGAGGTGCTGGCGTCTGCGGGGTTCGATCCCAACCTCGTCAGCATGGTCGCCGATACACGGGACGAGCCCGCCACCATGGCCCTGCTGCAGCACCCGGCGACGGCGATCGTGGATTTCACCGGTAGCCCCGCCTTCGGCCAGTGGCTGGAGCAGAACTGCCGCGACCGACTGGTCTACACCGAGACCGCCGGTTGTAACTCGGTGGTGATCGAGTCCACCGACGACCTGCAGGGCATGGCCGCCGCCATCGCCCACTCCCTGTGCCAGGCCTCGGCCCAGATGTGTACCAGCGTGCAGAATATCCATATACCGGCGGGCGGCATCCTCGCCGCCGGCGCGCCCGTCAGCTTCGAGGAGGTGGCCGCGGCCATTGTCGCGGAGGTAGAGCGCCACCTGGAGAACCCGCAGGTGCTGTGCGGCACCCTGGTGGACGCCGGTATCCTGCGAACCATCGAGCGCTACCGGCAGCTGGCGGCGCAGCACGGTCGGCTGCTGCGCGATTCAAGTCCGCTGGATTACCCGGAATTTCCCCATGCGCGCACCGCCTCGCCCTTGATCCTGGAAGTAACGGAGTCAGCGCGGGATATTTATCGCGACGAGATCTTCGGGCCTGTTTCCTTCGTCATCAGGGGGAACAGCATCGAGGATTGCCTGCGGGACGCCACCACCAACGCCCGCGAACGCGGCGCCATCACTTCCCACGTGTACTCGGTAAACGAGGACTTCCTGGCGAGCGCAGTGAGCGCTTACCACGACGCGGGAGCTTCAGTGGCATGTAACCTGGTGGGCATGCCCATCAATTTCGCGGCGGCCTACTCGGATTTCCACGTGACCGGCCTCAACCCCGCGGGCAATGCCTGCCTGACCGACCTGGCCTTTGTCGCCAACCGCTTCCGCATCGTGCAGAGCAAGCGCCAGCGTTAACGCGCCTTGCCGCCAGTGCCCCGGGCCGGTACATCCTGAATGACCTGGATCGGGGTCACCGGGGCGAGCTTGCCGGTGGGGTTCAGCTTGCGCATCTGCGGGATCATTTCCGCCAGGGTGGCCTCGCGATTGCCCGGTGCCGGGTGGGTGCTGAGGAAGGCCGGGGGCTTGGACCCGCCCATGGAGCCCATCTTGCGCCACAGGGTGACGGCCGCGTCCGGGTCGAAGCCGGCCAGCACCGCCAGTTCCATACCGATCCGGTCCGCTTCGGTTTCCGCCGTGCGGCTGTTGGGCAGTTCCAGCGCCAGTTTCGCCGCCATCGCCCCGCCCGCCATGGTGGCCGCGGGACGATCCGAGGCTACGCCTATGGCGAGCACCCCGATGGAGGTTGCCATGGCGCGGGACATCCGCTCCGCGGTGTGGTTGGCCAGGGCGTGGGAGATCTCGTGGCCCATGATCTGGGCAAATTCCGAGTCGGTGAGCTTGAGTTTCGCGAACAGCCCGCTATAGACGGCCATGCGGCCGCCCGCCATGCACCAGGCGTTGACGGTTTCCGGGTCGTCGATGAGCGCCACGCTCCACTCCCAGTTGGCGGTGTGGGGATACTTCTGCTTGGCCACGGTGACCAGGCGGCCGGTGATCGTCGCCACGCGCTGTGCCAGCTTGGGGTCAGCGAGCAGTTTGTCTTCCTTGCTGAGGTCGCTCACGGTGCTCAGGTAGGCCTGTTTGGACTGGACGATCGCCGCCTCCGGGGAGATCAGCATGAGCTGGCTGCGCCCGGTGGGGCTGGTGGCGCAGGCGGCCAGCAGGCTGCAGGCCAGGATGCATACAAGAATTTTGGAAAGTGGGCTCAACACGGTGTATCGACCTGTAGTCTGGGTGGTATTTGGACTGCGCATTGTAGCCAAAAGTTCTGGCGGACGCCCGCCGTCGGGCCAGTGGCGGGGCGGTTGCCGCTCAGTGCGCCAGTACCCGTGCCGTGCCCCGGCCGCGGCTGTCAGATACCGCCCTGGTCTCCCCGCCTGAGCGCATGATGGCCTGGATATCCCCGAGGTCGCCCCAGCTGTTGGCCTCCAGGGTATACCCCATGGACTCCAGCTCGCCGGCGGTTGCCTCGGGCAGCTCGCGCCGGTCGTGGCGGATCAGCCGGGCATCGGGCAGCTGGTGGTGAAAGCGGGTGGCGTCCACCGCCGCCTGCAGCGGCATGCCGTGTTGGTAGATATTCAAGATCACCTGGTAGATCGAGGTGAAAATGGTGCTGCCGCCGGGCGTGCCCAGCACCAGGGCGGCGCTGCCATTTTCCAGGAATATGGTGGGTGTCATCGACGAGAGCATGCGCTTGCCCGGCGCGATGGCGTTCCTGTCGTTGCCGACCACGCCGAATTTATTGGGCACCCCGACCTTGGCGCTGAAATCGTCCATCTGGTTGTTCAGCAAAAAGCCGGCCCCGGCGACCACCACCCCGGAGCCGAACTCCCAGTTGAGGGTGTAGGTGAGGGCGACCGCGTTGCCCTGCCTGTCGAGGATGGAAAAATGGGTGGTCTGGTGTGATTCCAGGCCGGGCCCGACCTGCTGTTCCCCCGAGATGGCCGCTGGATTCAACTGCCGCGCCCGGCGCATCAGGTACAGTGGATCCAGCAGCGCGCCGACCGGCACCGCGACGAAATCCGTGTCGCCAAGGTATTGCGCCCGGTCGGCGAACACCCGCTTCTCGATTTCCGCCAGCAGGTGCACATAGCGTGCGGAGTTGTGGGGCGCCTCCTGCAGCAGCGCGGCGGCGAAGTCGGTGATGCCCAGCAACTGCAGCAGGGCGACCCCACCGGAGCTGGGCGGGGGAGCCGTCAGGACCTGGTAGCCTCGCCAGTAGTATTGCAGCGGTGTGCGCCACACGGCGCGATACTGCGCCAGGTCCTCGAGGGTGATGATGCCGCCGCTGGCCTGCATCTGGGCGCTGATCTTGCGGGCTGTTTCGCCCTGGTAAAAGTCCTCCGGGTCCTGCGCGATGCGCCGCAGGGTTTGCGCCAGTTCCGGCTGGGCGAAGACGTCCACCTCGGCCAGCGGGCCGAAGGTATCGGCGAAGTTGGTCAGCCCGGCTGTTTGCCGCACCTTGTCCCGCGCCATCACGGCCAGGCTGGGAGGCACTGCAAAGCCCTTCTCGGCCAGCGTTATGGCCGGCTGCAGCAGCGCGCTCCAGGGCAGTGAGCCGTAGCGCGCGTGGGCCGCCTGCAGGCCGCGCACCGTGCCCGGGACGCCGGAGGCCAGGCCGCCGGTGAGGGCCCGGTCCTGGACAAAATTGGCGTCCTCGTCCAGGTACATGTCGCGTTCGGCCGCCAGCGGCGCGCGCTCGCGAAAATCAAGGAAGGCGGCCTCGCCGGCCATGTGGCTGAGCATGAAACCGCCGCCGCCGATATTGCCCGCCTCGGGATAGGTAACGGCCAGTACAAAGGCCGCCGCGACGGCCGCATCGACCGCATTGCCACCGGAGACGATGACCTGCTCGGCCGCGATAGCGCTGTAACTGTCGGGCATTGCGAGCGCTGCCGGCCCCGCGTATGCAGCCGGGAGCAGGCAGAGCAGTAGCAGCAGGGCAAGGACGCGGACGCCGGGTGCGGCGCCCGAATTGATCCGGCGGGGGGTGCTTGCCCTCAGAAGGGCAAGCCCTGGTCGATATTGTGTTTTGCCTCGGCGGGCGTCGCCATGTTCTCGGTGTGGTGAATACCGTTGAGTTCAGCCTGGATAGCCCGGGCAGCTTCCGGGGTCTGGTAGAACTGCGAATACCACTTGCGACCCGTGCGGAACGGGCCATCGGTCTTCAATTGCATGATCTTTATAGCGGGCCGCTTGTACTTCCAGACGTTGAAGTCGGCGCCGAAAGCTACCAGCGCACCGGCCTGGGCCTCCTTGGCGGCGGCGCGGTCCGCATCGGTTGCGCCGCCCTCGCTGCCCCGGTAGAGAATGCCGTGCCAGCACTTCACCACGCCGTCATCCACCGGGGTATTGGCAATCAATTCGAAGATCAGGTTGCCGCCAAATACCTGCTTGGACAGCAGGATGCCCGGCCCGGTATACCAGGTGGTGGTATACAGGTAGGTCTGGTACAGCTGCATCGGCCCGCCCTGGCGCTGGATGCAGATATGGTCCTTGTACTCGTTCTCGAAATACTCGCTGGGCGCCCCGTGGGTGGGCCCGAGGTGGCGCACATCCGCCATGTTGTCGAGGATTTCCTGGGGGTGGATGTTCAGCTCGCCGAGGTGGTCCAGCTTCCAGTTCACCCACTGGGGGTCGTCCCACTGGGGCAGGAACGGCGGATCATAATCAGGCGCGCGACCATCGGGGTCGAACCAGGCCATCACGCAACCCATGTTGTCCACCACCGGGTAGGAGCGGATGGAAGCGGACTTGGGGCAGGGGCCGTCGAAGTAGGGAATGTCATCGACGTCGCCCTGGGCATTGTAGCGCCAGCCGTGGTAGGGGCAGCGGATGGAGTCGCCCTCGATCTGCAGGCCGTTCTTGACGATCATGGCGCTGGTGCTGGCGGTGAGGTGCGTGCCCATGTGGGCGCAGTAGGCGTCCAGCAACACCGGCTTGCCGCTCTGCCCGCGGTACAGCGCCAGGTCCTGGCCGAAGAAGCGCACCGCCATGGGGCCCTGGTCGAGCTCGCTGCTCTCGGCGACGATGAACCAGCCCCGCGGGAATGTATTGGGCCCGAGCCCGTAATCGGCAGCTTGTGCCATGGTGGAATACCTCCGGGATTGATAACCCGCAATGAACCAGGGGCCAGTATAGTCCTGCGCCGGGCCGCGGGTATTATCCGGCGGGATCCGCCCGGCAAGGAGTGCGCCGCGGCTTAACTATTTAACTTCCGCCGTTGAATTTACGGTGTTTTCCTCCTCCTGCATTGTGTTGAACCTGCGTCCCAGATACACCCCGGTGGCTGCCCATAGCGCCGCGACCCCCGCGCCCACCACTGCGACCGAGGCAAGGCCGAGGCCCAGGCCCTGGGTCAGGGCGGTAAACGCCCAGGCGTTGAGCATGTCCCCGCCCCGGTATATGACGATATCGATGACCGGCTTGGCCTTGAACCGCGTCTCCCGGTCGACCGCGGTGAAGAGCATTTCCCGGGCCGGGCGCGAGATCGCGTAGGTGCCCATGCGCCGGACGGCCTGCACCACAACCACTACCGCGACCACGGGCATGGTGGCCAGCACCAGCATGCCGGCGACCATCAGCACTGGCACGCTGGCCAGGGTGAAGGGCAGGCCAAAGTGCGTGGCAATGCGCCCGGTGGCGAAGGCGCCCACCAGGATGGTGAAGATGTTGACCACCAGGTCCATGCCCGCCAGGATCTGGGAGCGGGTCTCGATGTCGTACACCTCCAGCAGGTTCTTCTGGCCGAAGTACACGAAGGAGCCGATGGAGGTGTAGAGAAACAGGAACAGGCCGATCACCAGCAGGTAGTTGCTTTTGAGGAACTCGCTGAAGCCGGCCAGCGCCCCGCCGCCGATATTGTCGAAGGCGGCAATGCCTGCGCTGTGGGCCTCGTTGTTGAGATCGCTGCGCTTGAGATCCTGCAGCCAGATGATCAGGGGTGGTGCCAGGGCGATCGAGCCGGCGGCCACCAGCAGCAGCGCGTCGGTGCCGATGTCGCCCACCAGCAGCGCGGCCAGCGCCGGGCCGATGATGGCGCCGGTGCTGGCGCCGGCACCGATAAAGCCGAACAGGCGGGTGGCCTGGGGCCGGGAGAAGGTGTCGGCCATGAAGCTCCAGAACACCGAGATATGGAACAGGCTGAACAGGCTGGTCCAGACGTAGAAGGCCTTGTCCAGCAGCACCCCGTTCTGCAGTGTTTGGGTGCCGATGTAGAACAAGCCAAAGCTGGCGGCGAACAGGCCGTATACCGAGGGCACCAGGCGGCGAATGCTCACGCGGGCGACCGCCGCGCCGTAGAGCCAGACCGCGAAGGTGCTGCAGATAAAGGTGAACGTCCACAGCCAGCTCACCTCGGCATCGCTCCAGTCGCTGGCCATGGCGTCCCGCACCGGCCGCAGGATGTAGTAGGAGCCCATGAGGATCAGCACCAGGCCGAAGGACGCCAGGGTCGAGCGCACCTCGTGCGCTTCGATCTCGCATGCCCGCGCGAGCAGGCGTTGCAGGGAGAGCGTCATCGGCCGCTACAGCTGCTCGAACAGGCGCAGCATTTCGGCGCGCTGCTGCTCGTTGGGCACGCGGCCGAAGTTGGCGCGCATATTGTCCTCCATGTGGTGCACTTTGGCGGTCGCGGGAATGATGCAGGTGACGGCCGGGTGACCGAGGATGAACTTGAGGTAGAACTGCCCCCAGCTGCTGCAGTCGAGTTCCGCGGCCAGCGGCGGCAGGGGCGTTCCCCGCGACCTGCTGAACATGGCGCCGCGCTGGAAGGGCCGGTTGATCATGGTGGCGATACCGCGCTCGGCCGCGGTCGGCAGCAGCTCGCTCTCGGCGGCGCGATCCTCGATGTTGTAGCTGAACTGGACGAAGTCCAGCGGCTCGCTGCGCATGATTTGCAGCAGGGCCTCATGCTCGCGACCGTGGGAGGTGGTGATGCCGATGTAGCGCACCCTGCCCTCGGCTTTCCAGTTTTTCAGCGTGTCCAGTTGCGTTTGCCAGTCCAGCAGGTTGTGCACCGCGATCAGGTCGAAGCGCTCCACGTTCATGCGCCGCGCCGACTCCTCCATCTGGGCGATGCCCTGCTTGCGCCCGGTGGTCCACACCTTGGTGGCCGCGAACAGTTTGGGGCGCTGCGGCATGGCGCGCAGCACATCGCCCACCCGGGACTCGGCGTTGCCGTACATGGGGGAGGAGTCGATGACGCTGCCGCCGCCGCTGAAAAACGCCTGCATGACGGCGCTGAGATTGGCCAGGTCCTCGGCACTGCCGGCGGTATCGAACGTGCGCGACGTGCCCATGCCGATGACCGGCAACAGCTCGCCGCTGCTGGGTATGGGGCGCTGGATCAGGGGCAGGGATGCGGCGCCTGACTCGGCTTGCAGCCGCAGCGACTGGCTGGCCAGCAGGCCGGCACTTATTTGCAGAAGCTGGCGGCGCTTGATCATAAGGGGGTGCCAGGATCGAATTCAGGTACTGATGAAGGCAGCAGTGTTTCAGGCGTGCCCGCCACGGTCAAGACAATTGCTGGGCTGTCTTCCCCGGGCGCTATTGCCGGGCTAGGCCAGTTCCAGCAGCAGCGCGCTGCCCGCACCGGCGGCGCCGCTGGCGGCGACGATGCCCCGCCGCTTGCCGCGGCGCTGCAGTTCGTCCAGCAGGGTGCCGGCCATGATGGCGCCGGTTGCGCCCATGGGGTGACCCAGGGCGATCACGCCGCCGTTTACGTTGAGCTTATCATCGGGTATGTCCAGGTCCCGGCGGCACTTGACCACGGTAGCGGCGAAAGCCTCGTGCAGCTCGAACAGGTCCACGTCCTGCGCCGTCAAGCCCTGCCGGTCCAGCAGCTTGCGGGTGGCCGCCACGCAGCCGGACAGAACCTGCAGCGGGTCATCGCTGGCCGTTGCCGCATCCACGATGCGGGCGCGCGGCCTGATGCCCAGCTGCTGCCCCAGCGCCTCATCACCCAGCAGAACGAGCGCCGCGCCGTCCGCCATCGCCGGTGAATTGCCGGCGGTGTGGATATGGCTGACAGCCGTGAGCCCGGGATGCCCCGCCAGTTGCAGGGCGTCCACGCCGCCGGCGCCGAGTGCGGCAAATGCCGCCGGCAGCGCGGCCAGCGACTCGAGGCTGGTACTGGCCCGTATGCATTCGTCTTCGCTGACGGTGATGCCCTTCACCGGATTTATTACCGGGACAATAGAGGTGAAATACCCCTCGAGCCGCGCCCTTTCCGCCCGCTGCTGCGACTGCAGGGCAATCGCGTCCGCCTCCTCCCGGGATACGCCGTACAGGGAGGCGATCAGGTCTGCCCCGCTGCCCATCATCAGCATCCGGCAGCGGGCGGCGAAGGCGGGATCGACGAATACCGCGGCCTTATCGGCCAGCATCGGCACCCGCGACATCATTTCCACGCCACCGGCGATGATCGCCTGTTCCTGGCCCGCGCCTATTTTCAGGGCGGCGATGCTGATGGCATCGATGCCGGAGGAGCAGAAGCGGTTGACGGTCAGGCCGCCGACGGTGCTGGGCCAGCCCGCGTAGAGCGTGGAGGTCTTGGCAATATTGCCCGCCTGCTCGCCGTACTGGGACACGCAGCCCAGTATGACTTCGCCGACCAGCGCCGGATTGAGCCAGGTGCGTTGCTCCAGGCTGTGGTACAGGCCGCGCAGCAGCTCATGGGGCGTCAGGTCGTGCAGGCCGCCATCGGCCCTGGCCTTGCCGCGGGGGGTGCGGATCGCATCATAAATGAAGGCCGCGCCCATCAGCCGACCCCGACCACGAAGCTGGCGCAGGTCGTGGTGCTGCCGCCGACGTTGAAGGTGAGCATGTTCTGCACCTTCGGTAGCTGGTAGCCGCCGGCCCGGCCGCTGACCTGGCGGGCGCAATCCAGCACCATGCGCACGCCGGTGGCGCCCACCGGGTGGCCGAGGCCGATCAGCCCACCGCTGGGATTGATGGGAAAGTCCCCGTCGCGGGTGATGCGGCCCTCCTCGATGGCTTTCCAGCTCTCGCCCGGGGCGGTCAGCCCGCTGTGGTCGATAGCCATATACTCGGTGACCGAGAAGCAATCGTGGGTTTCCAGGCCATCGAGGTCGGTTATGTGGGTGAAGCCGGCGCGGCGAATGGCGTCGCTCATGGTGGCGCTGGCGTGAGGAAAGATCAGCGGCTTGCCGGCGCTGAGGGTGAGCTTCTGTTCCAGCAGCAGAGGCGCCGAGCGGTGCCCCCAGCCCTTGATGCGCGGGATATCCGCCAGCTTTATGCCCAGGCGCTCGGCATGCTGCCGGGCGGCGGCTGCGCTGGCGAGAATCACGCAGGCGGCGCCGTCGGTGATCTGGCCGCAGTCCTGCTTGCGCACCCGCCCCTCGATAACCGGGTTGAGTTCGTCATCGCAACTGAAGGCGCCCTCGGGAAACTGCCACTGGCGGGTCTGGGCGCGAGTGTTGTCCCTGGCATTGCCGAAGTTGATCCGGGCGATGGTGTTGAGGTGCTCGCCGCGGATGCCGTAGCGCTGGTCATACTCGCGGGTGATGCGATCGAACAGGAAGGGCCAGGGGAAATTGCAGTCGGTGGCTTCCCTGCCCTGCCACGCCGCCGAGCCCAGGTATTGCGCGCCGGTTTTGCCGTCGACATTGCGCATCAGTTCCAGCCCGAGGACGCAGGCGGTGTTGTAATGCCCGGCCTCGATATCGCGCATGGCGGAGAGGATGGCAATCGAGCCCGAGGCGCAGGCCGCCTCGTGGCGGGAGGTGGGCAGCGAGGAGAGTTCCGGGAAGACATGGCCGAAAAAGCCGCCGATCAGCCCCTGGCCCGCGAACAGTTCCGCGACGAAGTTGCCCACGTGGCCCACTTCTATCTGCGCGGGCTCGATGCCGGCATTGCTCACCGCTTCCCGCAAGGTCTCGGCGAACATCTCGTACAGGCCCAGCCCCTCCCGCGCCCAGTTGCGGGCGAAATCGGTCTGGCTGCCCCCGAGGATGTAGATATCGGCTGATGTTTTCATGGTGCTGCTTGCTCCGTTCGGGCAGTGACAGTGTCCTGCAGGCTGAACCGCTGCACCTTGCCGAGGGGGTTGCGGGGCAGGCGCTCAAATACCTCAATGCGCTCGGGCAACTTGAACCGGGCAAAGCCCTGCTCGAGCAGGTAGTCCTGCAGCACGGCGAGGTTCGGTGTGGTTGCGCCGGGTCGCGGCACCAGGCAGGCGCAGATCTTTTCCCCCAGGCGCTCGTCCGGATAGGC
>Ga0105103_10000733_pt1 | contig 18426 bp, 16 predicted proteins | sample PPLLaktember2015_2_FD_79107 | JGI IMG/M metagenome (GOLD analysis project Ga0105103, IMG submission 79107) | Freshwater sediment microbial communities from Prairie Pothole Lake near Jamestown, North Dakota, USA - PPLs Lake P7 Core (6) Depth... | ecosystem: Environmental > Aquatic > Freshwater >...
CATTCTTCTTGATGCCCGCAATGTCAAATTGGAAAGAATGTAGAAGCGTGAGCGGCTAAAGGAAGGAAACGATCCGGATGACACTTGGGTAATCAATGATTGATTTTCACTTTATTTATACTTTTTCACTCATCCTGATCATGACCGTTTTGCTCATCAAAGAAGTGTTTGAACCGGATGTGATCATTTTCGCTGTGTTGATACTGCTGATGTTGGGCGGTGTGATCTCTATTGGAGAGGCATTCAGCGGATTTGCCAACGAGGGGATGCTGACGGTTGCTTTTTTGTTCATCGTCGCCGGCGCCGTACAGCAGACCGGCGCGCTCAATTCACTGACGGACAAACTGTTCAACAGTCAGGGGTCTATTTCATGGAAATTATTACGATTTTTGACGCCGGTGACGGCAGTATCCGCTTTTTTTAACAACACCCCCATTGTAGCCATGTTTATTCCGGTCATCCGAAACTGGGCGCGCAAAAACGATCAATCGGCATCAAAATTCATGCTTCCCCTGTCTTATGCCGCTATTTTAGGAGGCGTTTGCACCCTGATCGGCACCAGCACAACCCTGGTTGTACATGGATTGATGAAACAAAGCGGCATGGCGGGTTTCTCGTTTTTTGAAATTACGCCGGTCGGTTTGCCGGTTGCCCTCCTCGGCTTGCTTTTTATATCACTGGTTGGACATCATTTTATTCCCGATCGGCAAGCCCCGATTGTGCAGTTGGGCGAGAATATGCGCGAGTTCGTCATTGTGATGAAGGTGGATAAAGATTATAAATATATTGGCCGGACGATTCAACAGGCGGGATTGCGTCGTCTCAAAGGAGTCTATCTCTTTCAGATCGAACGCAATTCGACGGTCATTGCAACAGTCGGTCCTGAAGAGGTCATCCTCCTCGGCGATCGTCTGTTTTTTACCGGTCTTCCCGACACCATCGTCGACCTGCAAAAGACCATCGGTTTGTCTCTGCTCAAAGACAACACCTTCAAATTAAAAAATTATGATTCGGACATACTGGGTACCTTTGAAGTGGTGATTTCAGCAAACTCGCCGTTGATCGGAAAAAATGTGCGGGAAAGCAACTTCCGCATCCAGTATAACGCTGTGATTTTGGCCATTCATCGCAGCGGCGAGCGGATCCAGAAAAAAATTGGCGATATTGTTCTCCGCGCCGGTGATACTCTGCTCATTCTTTCCAATCATGATTTTACGCAGAAATGGTACCACTCTAAAGATTTTTACCTGGTCAGCCGTGCCATAACTCCGCCGTCCAAACCGCATTTCTATGTCTGGTTCTCTTTTGCTGTTCTAGCGGGGATGATTATTGTCATGGCCACTGGATTATTATCCATATTGCCGGCGGTCTGCCTCGCATCCCTGGTGCTGGTCGTCAGCCGTTGTATCAGCCCGGACGATGCCCGGCGATCCATCGAGTTGAATGTTTTGCTGGTGATTGCTTCAGCGTTCGGTATTTCCAAGGCTTTGATTAATTCAGGCGTGGCAACGTTTATCGCACAAAAGCTCATCGATTATTTAGGCGTATTCGGACCGATCGGTCTCATCACCGGAATATTTTTCATCGCCAGTTTTTATACGGAAATCATCACCAACAATGCGGCAGCGGCTCTGGTATTTCCCATCGCTCTGTCGGTTATCCAACAGACGAATCTGGATCCTCGGCCTTTCTGCATCACCCTGGCCATCGCGGCATCGGCCAGTTTTGCCACGCCAATCGGTTACCAAACCAATATGATGGTCTATGGACCCGGAGGATATCACTTTAGCGATTATTTAAAGATCGGCATTCCCATGAATATTATGGTTGGAATAACGACCATCCTCCTGGTTTACACGCTCTATTTTTGAACAAGGGACGTTCAGCCAGTTTCATCGGCAAACGTCGATACAATAACAGATTAGGTTGAAAAAATGAAAAAGTGGTTTAGCTTTCTTTTGATGATTGCCGCGTTCTCTTCCTGCACGCGCAATTTTTCTGAAATTGAGACAACAAATTTTACCGGCGTTGTCAAGCTGAGCGGTGAGAGCGATTACTCCGGTGTGACTGTTTCTCTTTATCCGGCCGCGGAAATTGATACTGTTCTTATAAACCGTCAATTGCAGTTTCCCTCCATCGCTCCTGTACTATCTCAATCTCTTGTTTTTGATCACCGCACGGTGGAGCCCATTTATACGACGCAGACTGATGTTGCCGGATTTTTCCAGTTTTCCGATATTCCGGTGGCAGAATACAACCTGGTCGTCGAAAGACGCGGTTTCGGCTGGAAATACTTTTACGATGTCAATGAGACGAGCCTGCTGACCAATATCACTCTTTATCCGGAGCAACGGCTCTCCGGCGTCCTCGATACCTATTCCGTGTGGTCATCATATCGCCATATCGTTGTCTCGGGTGATATCACCGTTCCGGAAGGAGGGACCCTGCTGATCGACAAGGGGGCCGTGGTTCGTTTCGACGGCTATCACAAACTCACCGTCAACGGCCAATTGACCACGATTGGCTCTCCCGATGAAATGGTTTGCTTTACCGCCAACACATTGGATCGCCTGAACAGCGCCAACTGGCGAACTATTGAAATCAAGGGCAATGGCCAAATTTCCTACAGTCGTTTTGACTATGCCGACGTCGGTGTGAATACCAAAGGGGGAATTCTGACAGTTGATCATTCGGTTTTTACACGAATTCGTGATCGTGGAGTATTGGCGGCAAATGAAAGCAATGTTCAAATCAGTGAAAGCTTATTTTGGGAATGCAATAATGCCGTCCGTATAGAAGGTGGATCCCGCGCCTCTATTCATCACAATATGATCGCCGGCGTACCTGGAGAAAATGTTGACGGCGCCGGCATCGTTTCCAATAATTCGCAATCCACGATTACGGATAATGGACTATTTTACTCCGGGACAGGCTGCAGTATTGAATATGCGGGACAGGCGGAGATTAGCCATAACTTTATATCCGGAGCCACGGTAGGCCTTCAGGTGGTGAGCCTGATCGGAGAAAAAAACACTACCCATATCTCTTCCAATACAATTCAGGATTGTTCCAACGTTCTCATCAATATTCTGGACAACGCTGCGCCTACCATTGACAAAAACAATCTCACACAGGATACTAATGCCTGGTTTATACGCGCCTATTCTCTTAAATACCTGAACTATGATAATATCTATGCTCAAAATAATTATTTTGCCAGTTCGATCGCTGAAGTGAAGCGGCGAATTGAAGACAAACGTACCCATTTGAGCGGAATTACGATAACCTGGAATATTCTTATCGATCCGGTGAGCGAGATTCGATTTGACGACGCAGGCCCTCGATGATGGAAATACCATGACGCTCACATCAAACCGGCAAATTGCACAGCTGTATCAAGGAATCGTGCGCAACAAGACCAACCGTGTTTTTACTGTCGGCGCCGGTTCATCTCTAGCGGCCAAAAGCGCAGGCGCGGTTTTCCTCCTGCTTGCGCAGATTGTCGCTGCCCGCGTATTGGGGGCGGCTGAATATGGCTATTTCGCATATGCTCAGAACCTGTTGATCATCCTTTCAATCTTCACTATCCTCGGTTTTGATGTGTCTCTGCTGCGATTCATTCCGGAATATCAGGTTCGGCAGGAATGGGCTGAACTCAAGGGAATTCTTTCATTCTCTTTTCGTTCTTCTCTGCTCTTCAGCGGAGCGATGACTCTCTTGTTGATGCTGTTTTTAGGGCTATTCCCCACTGTCTTTACTGAAAAACAGACCATTCCGCTGCTGATCATGTCCTTTTCCATTCCGCTTTATTCTCTAACCATGATTCGCCAATCGGCGTTGAGAGGCTTTAAGCATATTGTTCTCGCCGAACTGCCTGAGAGCATCATCCGGCCGCTGGTTTTTATTCTCGCGCTGCTCATTTTTTCGAGGTTTTATGCACCCGTTGATGCTGCTCAAGCTTGGCTGATCTACCTCGGCGTCGTGTTGTTGACTTTTCTGATCGGAACAGGATTGCTGGTGAGAGCAATTCCTCCTTTAACCCTTTCCAAGTCGGAAACGGAATCCCGTCAGTGGACCAGAATTTCTCTGGACATGATGTGGATGAATGCCATGAATGTCATTTTCAATCAGGCTTCACTTTTTCTTTTGGGATTCTATGCGGATGTCATCGATATCGCCTATTTTTCCGCGGCAACCCGTATTGCTTTTTTTATTTCCTTTACCCTGACCGCCGTGAATTCAATCGCGGCGCCCATGATTTCCGAACTTTATCATGCACAGAAACATGAGGAACTCCAGAATATCATGCGGCTGTCGGCGGCTTTTCTCGGCGTGGTCACCCTGTTTACCGTTCTGATCTTGTCGCTGTGGGGCAAACCCATTTTAGGTTTTTTCGGAAATGAATTTCCTCAGGCGTACAAATTGCTCCTGCTGCTGATGCTCGGCCATGCCTTCAAATCCTTTTCCGGCCCGGCATCTTTTTTACTCAATATGAGCGGAAACCAAAAAGCAATGGGAAGAGTGATGTTCTGCTTTATGCTTTTTCATCTGGTCATCAATTTTCTGTTAATTCCACGATATGCGGCAACGGGCGCTGCGATCGCGACCGCCGTGACGATGGTTCTGTGGAATGTATCCCTTGCATACATGTCTGTTCGATTTGTTAAAATCGATCCGACAATCTTTTCGCTCAAGTCGGAATAGTGAAATGTTTCAAGTAACTCAGCTTTTGTTTTTAACCGTCATTGTCATTCAGTCCTTTACGGTCACGCTGGAGTACGATGTTTCCCGCTATTTTTCGATCGTCTGGTTGGTCATCCTGCTGGGAATTGTTGTCGGCAAACTGGTGCAGAAAAAGCGGGATTTTCCGCCGTTGAATCTGCCGATGATATTGCTGTCCTGCGGTTTATTGGTCTCTTTGGCGATTCATCGATTTGAATTTAAACTCGTGCTCAATTCACTGCAATTCATGATCGCGATCTATACAATTTATCTCATTCTTTACTATGTTGTTTATTATGAGGATTACAACAAGTATTTCACCAAAACCTTTTTATCATTGACCGCTTATTTTTATTTCGTTCTGATTTTCTCCACCGTGTTGACCGCCTACAATCTTCCAGGTGCTCCGCCGGTATATTTCTGGCTGTGCGACGGTGTCGATGAAAGAGCCCAATTAGTCTACTCGGCAGGCAACCACTTTGGCGTCTATCTGTCGGTCCTTTCTTTGATCTCAGGTATCTACCTGGTTTGGCAACGTAAATGGATTCATCTGCTCACTGTCGCTTTGAGCATTTATTTTCTGATTGTATCGGGTGCGCGCTTGGGGCAGATCGCCATCCTGCTCTTGGCCGTGGTTCTGATCTTTCGATTTCTGAAGATTCGCATGATCATCGCATTTTATCTGATCGCCTTTGCCGGCGTTATTATCTATTTGATCATTTTCAATCAGGGTCTCTATTATTACGTCTATGAATTTTTCACCTCGATTAATGAAAAAATTCATCTTCGGTTCATCCCGCCCGAGAAATATCATCTGTTGGCGGGAAGAGAAGTGCTATGGAGCACATTGGTGGAAATGATTCACGATAAACCACTCTGGGGTCATGGATATTATATACCTTTTTATGATTTCGGTATAGACGTGGCGTTCGAGAATGGCAAAGTCGTTGGCAATGAATCGGCGCCGACCAGTGAAAGCGGATTGTTGTTCACTGTCCGCTACGGCATTATTGCCACCCTGTTCTATTTGTTTTTTATGGTAAAGCCGTTGTTTAAGAAAAAGTTGGATCAATTGGATTTCTACCACTTTTATGTCATCCTGTTTGCCGTTTGTGTCTGGATATTAAATGATTCTCTATTCATTTCCTATTCGATTCAAATTCTCTTTTTCTTTTTTATCATCGCCTGCCAGATAATCGACGAGCGGGACCGAATCCTCAAATTGCGTGCGGAGCAGAGTCTCATCGAAGTGAATCGTTTCGCCTCGATGCATCGGCGATGAAGATTCGCCATCAGGCAGCGAAATATGAACTGCTCCCAACGGCCAATCAGGGGATATTTGATGAAATAGGTCGCCTGTTTCAATGCTGAACCTTGCGCTATGAGATCAATGAACAGAATTCTACTCTTTCATATCGGCCATTTGGGTGATACCCTGATGGTGGTACCCTCCTATTGGGCGCTGGCCAAAACGTTCACTCGCGCCTCATTCAGCCTTCTCACCGATATGATGATCGAGGGGAAATATGTGCCTGCGGAACAATTGTTTCGAGGAACCGAATTCTTTGAACAAATACTCACCTTTGAAAAAGGCGGCGCCGCAAAGCGATGCGGCATGGCTGCTCAATGGTCGATCCTTGCAGCTTTGCGAAGATATCATTATGATGCGGTTGCGTACTTGGTTCCTTCACTGCGACAGCCGCTTCAGGTCAATCGTGACAAATTGTTTTTCCGTCTTGCCGGTATCAATCATTTCCTTGGATTCAAAGGATTTCATCCGGTCAGCGATGATGCGGACGGATTGCATGAGGCGCAACGCATCCTTCACCGTCTGGCGCTTGACGGCGTTGATTGTTCTGAAACCAAGTTCGATTTGCTGTTGGGCTCAAAAGAAAAGCTCGCTGTTGATCGCTGGAGCACTGCTCATTCGGCGGTGATCAAAACAGAGTTTTTAATCGCTTTTGCTCCCGGTTCTAAGATGCAGGCCAAGCGTTGGCCTCTTGATCGATTCGCAGACCTGGGTGAAAGAATTCTCTCCCGATTTCGCGTGACCCCGGTCGTCGTCGGCGGGGATGAGGATCGGGAATTGGGCAATGAACTGCTGTCCCGCTGGAAATGCGGATTGAATGCTGCCGGCGTATTCTCGGTACGGGAATCCGCGGAGCTGCTCAGACGCTGCCGGCTTTATATCGGCAATGATACAGGTGCTATGCATTTGGCAGCCGCCGTGCAGACGCACTGCCTGGCGATTTTTTCAGCCCGCGATATTCCATTCAAGTGGCATCCTTTCGGCGAGGGACACATCGTCCTGAGAAAGCCTGTCGATTGTCAGGGCTGCAAATTAACCATGTGCAGTCACCAGACGTGTCTGCAGCTCATCACCGTCGATGAGGCGTTCGAAAAAGCTCTATCAATGATTGAAAAAATCAGAGCCGCAGATGAAACCCTATAAGGTTCTGCGAATGACTTCCTCCATTGGAAAAGGAGGGGCTGGACGCCATGTCCTGGATATTCATCGGGCGCTGCTCAGCTCTCCGGAGTTCATTTCTCACTTGTGGTGCCCGCGCGAGACCCTCACCGGCGACCGAATCATCAATCGACGTCTGCCTGTCGCCTTTATCGCCTGTAATTGGCTGCGGACGAAAGCGTTGGGTTTCGACAGTATTTATGCGCCGGGATGGAACCCGATGATGAAAAGAATCATTGCTGATTTTGATATCATTCATTTGCACCACCTCCAGGGTTATTATTTTGATATTCGTTCCTTAAATCTGCTCGAAAATAAAAATGTCGTTCTCACTCTCCATGACATGTGGCCGCTGACCGGACGCTGCAGTCTCACTCATTCATGTCTGAAATGGCAGACCCTTTGTCATCACTGTCCGCAGCTTGATGTCTATCCCGGCACATGGGTCGATTGGAGCAGATTCCTGCATCGGCGCAAGATAGAGTTGTTTGGCGCCCTGAAAAGTCTCAAGGTTGTCGTCCTCTCCCGCTTTGCCGCTGATCTCCTGCAGGCCAGTCACTTTAAAGATCGCGAGTTTGTGATCATTCCGCCGGGCATCAATTGCGATGATTTCAAGCCTCGCTCACGTCCTCCCAAGCCATTCATCACCATTGGCGTGATCGCCGCCAAACCTGATTTCTATTTAAAAGGAATAGAATCGCTTTTGCGCCTGCTTTCCACCGTAGAGCAGAAGCGTCAACGCCAGTATCGATTCAGGCTGATCGGCCACATGACGAGTAAAACACAAAAAATATTGACGCAATACAGCTTTGTCGATCTTTTCCCGTTTATCGGCAACCCGAGGGAATTGAATTCTCATTATAATGATTTTGACGTTTTTCTCAATCTCTCGCATCTCGAGACATTCGGGAAAACCAATATCGAGGCCCAATGTGCAGGCACGCCAGTGCTGGCCCGAAATATTCCTCCCTTTCGGGAGAATGTTTATTACGGTGCTCTCTATGATTCGGATGATCCTGAGCATCTTCTGCAGGAGATTGACCGACTGGCAGCGCATCCGTGGGATCGACAACTGATGCACCAAACCATCCGCGGCAAATTTGACCTGACGTTGCTTGGTGAACGTTATGTTGGGTTATATAGAACTTTTTATGAGGGCAATGATTAGTGCATATCATGCTCAACGATTACGGCGGGTATGCTTTTTCCATGGATTTGGCGGAAGCGCTTGCCCAACGAGGGCACGAGGTCAGCTATCTATTTTCTTCCGCCAGCGCAAGTCCTCGCGGCGCCCTGACAATCGAGATGCCGCGTTTGCGCGTCATGGATATCACTATTCCTGATAATCAAAAGGACAACCTGATCAAACGCCGGCGGGCGGAAAAAGAGTATGGCCATCAGTCCATGGCGATGGTCCAAAAGCTCGAACCGCATGTCGTCATTTCGACCAACGTGCCTTTGGCGGCTTTGGGAACCCTGTTCACATATTGTAAGAGAAAGAAAATTCCCTTTATTCTGTGGTGGCAGGACGCTCTCAGTCTGGCAATGCGTTCTATTTTATCACGAAAATTCGGCTGTCTGGGAGCGCTCATTGGACTTTACGCTGAGCATTGGGAAAAAAAGATCGTCCGCGGTGCGGAAGCGTTGATTGTCATCTCGCCCGAATTCGGAGATCTCGCCCGGGCGTGGGGCGCCTGCGCTGACCGCATTTTTTTTATTCCAAATTGGGCGCCCGTGGAGAAAATTGTGCCGCTGCCGAAAGTAAATGATTTTTCGCGACGATGGGAGTTGACTGATAAATTCGTCGTGCTCTACTCCGGCACTCTGGGAATGAAACAAAATCCGCAAAGCATTGTGGATGCCGCTAAATATGTGCGGCATGATCCGGACATAAAATTGGTCATTCTTTCGAACGGCGTGGCTATGCCCTGGCTGCAGCAGGAGAAAGTGAGGCTGCAGCTGGAAAATCTGCTCCTTCTGCCTCTCCAATCGGCTGAGGACGTTTCTGCAGTGCTGGCGTCCGGAGATGTACACCTCGTCCTCCTCCAGCCGGATGCAGGCCGCTATTGTGTACCGTCAAAGGTGTGGTCGTCTTTTTGTGCCGCTCGTCCGCTTTTAGCGGATATTCCACATGATAACTATGCGGCAAAAATGATCAGAGAAATAGAGGCGGGCGTTTTATGGTCCGCTGATTCAAAAAAATGCCTGGGAGAAAAAATATTCGAACTAAAAACAGCAAAACTAAAGTTGCAATCTATGGGTAAAAATGGACGTCATTATGCGGAAGAACATTTTGTCCGTGAAAAGATATCGAACCAATTTGAGTTCCTGCTGAGTAGGCTGTGTCATTCAGGCGGCCTGCAAAAGGATTTGCTGCATGCTTCGTGAAAACTCGAATTATTTGAAAAGTCTGTGGCGGCTCTTGGATTTGTCGCTGTTCGCCTGTTGTTTCATCGCCTCCTACCATATCCGATTTGCCCTTTTTCCGCTGACTGCAGGGATGGAAAAAGTTCCACCGCTGGCACTTTATGTTCCCAACCTGGTCCTGCTTCTTGTACTCTGGATTTTCGTCGCTCAAGTATTCGGACTGTATGCCTCAAAGCGAATTCAAACCCGCTGGACGGATTGGCGAACCCTTGCCATGACCTTGATCTTCACCCTGTTTCTCTATACTTCTGTAGGTTTTCTTTTCAAGTCATTCGATGTCTCGCGTCTGCTGCTCATTATTTTCACCCCGCTCTCTTATCTCGTGCTGGGTGTTTGGCATCACCTTTTCAGGAGCTTTTTGGCTGATGCCCGCATCAGAGGATACAATAAACGCAATTTGCTCATCATCGGTGCAGGCGCCACAGCGCGCCGATTTGCTTATGAAATCACGAGCCATCGGGAGACCGGCTATCAGGTCGTGGGCTTTTTGGATGACAAGGTGGTCCAAATTCCCGAGTCCCCGATTCCGATACTCGGCAAACTGGCGGAAATTTCCGCCATTCTGGAATCACAGATGATTGATAGAGTCGTGGTTGCACTGGGAATGAATGAATCGCGTCATCTGGCCAAAGTGGTTCGCGAATGCGAGTATGCGGGAATCGAGGTCAATATCATTCCCGACTTGTTTCAATTTATCCATCCCCGCGCCAAAGTGTTGAATCTTAACGGTATACCGTTGATCGGCGTGCGGCCGAATCCGGTGGATACCTGGCAATACGTTTTTCTGAAGCGCCTATTTGATATTGCTTTCAGTCTGCTGATTTTGACGCTCATCAGTCCCCTGGCTTTGATGATCATTCTGCTCATCAAGCTGACGTCGCGCGGTCCGATCTTTTTCATTCAGGAACGACTGGGCACCCAGGGACGGCCCTTTAATTTTTTCAAATTTCGCACCATGACCTTCCAAACAACCGCCGAGAGCGATACCCGTTGGACCCGCCCCAATGATGATCGCGTGACCCTCATCGGAAAATTTCTGCGTCGCACCTCTTTGGATGAGCTACCACAATTCTGGAATATTCTCAAGGGTGATATGAGCGTCGTCGGTCCGCGGCCGGAAAGACCCTATTTTGCGCAAAAGTTCCGTAAAAATATCCCCGAATATATGATTCGCCATCAGGTGAAAACCGGACTGACCGGCTGGGCTCAAGTCAACGGCCTTCGCGGTGACACGTCCATCGAAAAACGGATTCAATTTGATTTGTATTATATCGAAAACTGGTCTTTTTCCTTTGATATGCGTATTATATTGCTGACCTTTTATAAAGGCTTGTTGAACAAAAACGCCTACTGATGAAAACTCGAATTATAATCGGCTTGATTGCCCTCGCCGCCTGGGCTCATGCTCAGACGATCCGCCCCACACACTGGATTCAGGATGACTTGCGTTATTTCCAACTGCGGGGGGAGTACTGGGAACTGTCACCTTTGCAACGCCCGCATACACTGCAGAATTTGTGTGCCGTCGGCTTGCCGGCGAAAGCAGAATGGGGAGGAAACGGGTTTCGATCATGCTGCGCTGACAATCCGGCAGATGCGATTTTCGGCTGGTTTGAATTTGACCAGGGTCTGCAGCATGCGCACAACACGCTGACTCATTTCACCCAGTACCTCGGCGCAGGAGCGACGCGGGGAAATCATTTCCAGGCGTTTACCTCGTTTCTGGTTGACAATCAACTGGACGCTGATTCGTCCTATATCGGCAAAAGACAAAACGGGCTGGCGGCTTTTACCGATCAGGCCTATCTGCTCTACGCAACCGATCGTTTTTCATTCAAGTTTGGACGGGATTACCTGATTTGGGGACCGGGGCAGGATGCGGCGTTATTAATCTCATCCGCCAGTCGACCGCTGGATCACCTCTACCTTTCTTGGCAAAATCGCCTGGTCAGCTATTCTTTTTTTACCGCTTCCCTGGATCGAACCCAGATTGATGCGTCGCTCAAGAGTGTTTATGAATATCGCTATCTTTCCGGCCATCGTCTCGAATGGCGCGTGGCTGAGAGATTTCGCCTGGGCATCAGCGAAACCGTGTTGTATGGCGGGCCGGGCGCCGGGCTTGATTTGGCGTTGATGAATCCGGTGATCTTTTTTACCGGCGAGGAACACAACGGCCCGCAAACGACGAATGTGATGGCGAGCCTCGACCTGATGGTGATGCCGTTGAAGCGGCTGACCTGTTACGGCAGTTTTCTGGTGGATGATATCCAATTGGAAAACCAAAATGAGGATGATCGCGGAGAACCGGCCGAGCTGGGGGTGTTGACTGGTGTCAATGTCGCTGATCCATTCTCCTGTTCCGGATTCGATATTTTCGCAGAATACACTCTAATCACCAATCGAACCTATAATGGTCAAGGCGCTGCGTGGGAAAAGTACCTGCATCGGGGAGTCCCGATCGGCCATTTCCTCGGCAATGATTTTGACCGCGTGCTGGCGGGATTGAAATGGCGTCATTCGACGCGACTGAAAGCTCAACTGACAGTCGATCGACGTCGTCGCGGAGAAGGGCGCATCAACAAACCGTTTGATACCCCGTGGCGGAATCTGCCGCCGGGACAGAGCTATTCCGAACCGTTCCCGACCGGAGTGGTTGAATCATCCACGCGCCTCAACGCGGTTGTCCATTGGCGCCCGTTGAACTGGGGATATGCTGAATTTCGCGCAGGGTATTATCGCATTCACCAGGTCGAAAATGAGCTGAATCGAGACCAGAATGGTTGGGAATTCCAACTATGGCTGGTGCTCGAATGGTTCGGCCGCCGATTCATTGACCGAAATGATTATAGTGAGGCCCTTTGAACCCCCGAACGAATCCATTTGATCTCTGTGTGCTCACAGCCGCGAATGAAGAACAGGCGAAGGGCTATCGCATCCAGCTGCAGTGGCGCCGACAGCGCGGCAAATTGCCGGACACCGAATTCATTGTCATCGCCGATCCTGACGGTCGTCGCATCGGTTCGGGCGGCAGTACCTTTTACGTGCTCGATCAACTGTTGGCGTTGTTTGGGAAAAATGTCTTCCGCAAAAGAATTCTGCTGCTGCATAGTGGCGGAGACAGTCGTCGGCTTCCGGCCTACTCGGTGGTCGGCAAACTGTTCACCCCCCTGCCGGCGCCCGATTATCTTGCGTTGTTCGATGTGATGCTCGATAATTACGCCCAGACTCCCTGTTTGACCGACGGCCAGATCGTCATCGCCAGCGGCGATGTCCTGCTCAATTTTGATCCGGCGGCCATGTATTTTTCCGCAACCGGACTGACCGGAGTGGCCTATCCGGAGAGTGCCGAGAATGGGCAATTTTTCGGCGTGTACGTGGTCGCCAAACCGGAACGGCATGCGGTTCCCGCCGTCGATGTGCTGCAAAAACCCGACATCGAAACATTGAATGCTGCGGGCGCTGTGGATTTCAACCATCGTGTTTGGATCGACACCGGAATTCTCAATATGGCGCCGGATGCGGTCAATCTCTTTTTACAGTGTGACGCACTCAAAACATCGATTCTGAGCGGGAGAAAGAACTATAATCTTTACCATGAAATCCTCTACGCGGTGAAAGCCAAATACGACCTGCCGGATCAGGAGTACCTCCGCACCGTTCCCTTATTCGTCAATTGTCTGCCCTATTGCGGCTTTTACCATGTCGGCCGCAGCGAGGAAATGCTGAATAATTTCTATACGTTGACCCACGCTTCGGTGCAGTATCACTTTAACAATTCGGTACGATCCAATGCCGCTGAATTTCCCGAGCTGAAACATTCATGGGTGTACAATACACTCGTCAGGACAGAGCAGATCCAGGCGCAATCTCCGAGTCTGATCGAGGGTTGCCATTTGGACGATTCGATGGTGTTGGAAGGCGAAAATATTCTCACCGGAATCCCGCAGAATTCCGGTCCGATTCATCTGCAGCTCGGCTTTTGTCTTTCCGTGGTTCCCCTTCATGACAACCGTTGGGCCGCTCTGCTCTACGGCCTGCGCGATTCATTCAAAGGCGACGACTCTACTTTTTTGCATCGCCCGCTGCCGGAGAAATTGCAGACCATGGGGATTTCGGCTGAGCACCTCTGGCCTCAAAATTGCCCTCGCGATCTTTGGAACGCCCGCTTTTTCCCCTGCTGCGCTTCACCGCGCCAAGCGATTGAACTGGCGCTGTCGCTGCAAAAGAACGGATTCACTCCGGCATGGTTGCAGGCGGAACGTCTGTCCATGGCGGAAATACTGCACCAGGCTGATCAGGAAAAGCTGATCGACCATCGCGCCGATATCGAACGCTGCACTCGCCTTGAATCATTGGATGCTCAATTACTCGATCCCGATTTCTCCCTCGCACAGCTGATGGAACTGGCGCGCAATCAGGAGGATTTGCGCACCATCGCGGACCAGCTCAAGCAGGGCATTCAAACGACCTCCTCTCTCAATCTCAAGGCGCGTCTGGAATTCTGGTTGGGACAAGTCGAGCGGGAAAATCAAAATGAGGAAACGGGCGAGTATTGGCAACAACAGGCATTCACCACCATCCGCGATGCCGTCAACGAAGGACTGGCTCATTTGCAAAATGCTCCAACTCGATTGCGGCTGCGCGAAGATGAAGTGGTCTGGGTGATGCTTCCCGCCCGTCTTGATTTTGCGGGCGGCTGGACTGACACACCACCGATCTGTTTTGAACGGGGCGGCGCGGTGCTCAATGCATCGGTGATTCTCAACGGACAATTTCCGATTCAGGTGGTCGGGAAAATTCGCGCCGGAGAACGCGTGATCGGGATTAATTCCATTGATCTGGGCAAGCGCGAGACCTTGACGACCATCGAGCAACTTGACGATTTCAGAGATCCCACAGAATGGCTTTCGCTTCCCAAAGCGGCATTTTACGCCGCGGGTCTGGTTCCTGAAGGTTATCGCGGCACATTGAGCGCGCTTTTGGCTGATCTCGGCGGCGGCATCGATTTGACGCTGTTCAGTGCTCTGCCGGCCGGTTCCGGATTGGGTACATCGAGCATCCTGGGCGCCGGTTTGATCACGGCCTTGGCGCGGCTCACCGGAAAAGAGATGTCGCGCGAAGAGATTTACGCCCGCACCAGCCATCTGGAACAATTGATGACCACCGGCGGCGGCTGGCAGGATCAAATCGGCGGCGTCGCCGGCGGGGTCAAGCTCATCACCACCAGTCCCGGCTTTAATCAGACGCCCACCCTGGCGTGGACGCATTTGAAACAGCCGGGCGTCGATCTGCGCGATCGGTTTTTGTTATATTATACCGGCTATCGCCGACTGGCGAAAAATCTGCTTCGCCAGGTCGTTGGACGATATCTCCGCCGGGAAAAAGAGGCATTGACAACCCTCGCTGAACTGGGAAATTTGGCAGGAGAGATGAAAGATGATCTCGACCATAGACGCATTGATGAGTTCGGGCATAAAATCCATTTGGCCTGGACGCTGAATAAGCGGCTCGATCAGGGACAGACCACGGCGGAAATCGAGGGTATACTCTCCCGCGTCGATGATTACCTGCTTGGAGCGAAACTGCTCGGCGCCGGCGGCGGCGGTTTTATTTTCATGGTCGCCAAAGATCGAGAAGCATCAAACCGGATTCAAAATGAATTGGTCGAAAATCCGGCTAACGAACGTGCGCGATTTTTTGATTTTGACATTGAAGCGCAAGGGATGAAAATTTCCGTATTGTAATACTTGAACAATGGATGACGGTCTTGTCAATCAAGGAAGTGAGGGCGGCTGATATGGGATTGAATGATTCGAATATTCCTGATAAAACCATCGAGACTCTGGCGCGCAGTTTTTTCAGAGATTCACTCGATTATGGATTCAAGAAAATTGACTATCTCCGTTTTGTTAACGCCATTTTAGACATCGCCATGAAGAACAGCGGCGCGCTGGTCGAAAATTCTCATTCCTCCCAGCATCTCACTGTCGCAGGATCACAACAGTGCTGCAAATTGCCTCTGGAAGGAGAAAGGCTGCTCATCCGTAACTTCACGCCTTCTGATCTCGATCTGCTCAAACAGTGGATGGAAGATGTTGTCGGCCGAGAATTCGTGCTTTCCCGGACAACCGCCAAAACGATGAATGTCGAAGATTTTGTTCATCATGATTGTTGCATTCTGGGCATCATCACTCTCAAAAACGGCAACCCTGTCGGCGCCGTCGCCTATTGCGATCATAATTCGGAACAGCATCGAGCCGAGTTGCGCAAGATCATCGGCGATCCTTCCCAGCGTCGTATGGGATATGCGCGCGAAGCGACGCAGCTGTGGATTCAATACTGTCGTCAGTTCTTAAAGCTGAAAAAAATCTATCTCAGCACCTTGAATACCAACATCCGCAACATCAAGCTGAACGAAGAGCTCGGATTTCAGGTCGAGGGCATTTTACGCAACGAAGTGTTTTTCGACGGACGGTTTCACGATGTTTTGCGTATGGGGTTGTTCATCGATTGATCCGCCGATTCAATTCGTTTGATTATTTCCCGATTTTTATTATCTTGACCAGTCGATTATCGAAACATGGGAGATCATTCAATGAAATGTTATCGCTGCGGACAAGAGATCAAGCTTGAAGTGGGGCAGAAACTCTTTCGACAGGATACTTGTCTCAAGTGCGAAAGTTATCTTCGCTGCTGTTTAAATTGTACGCTCTATAATCCCGTCGCCTGGAAAGAGTGCCGCGAGCCGGAGGCGCAGCGGGTCGAGGATAAAACGATGGCCAATTTCTGCGAGTTTTTTTCGCCGTCCGATGACACCGCAGGACGGATATTTCACCGAGCCGATGAAGCGCGGCGCAAACTGGATGATTTATTTAAAAAGCCTGCGGATTCAGAATAATTCGTGCACATGGCTGTGCAGTTGTCCCATCTGTTCACCATACAACAGATGAATATCGCAATTGTTGCGCAGGAATAAATAGGCGTCGGATTCAAGGATGGCCATGCATTGACGATAGGAGGGATGATCAGCGACTATGAATGTAGCAAAGAGCATCCAGTTGTTTTCATTGTTGGAGGGCAGACCATAGTCCGAGCCGCGGAATCCCCATTCGAACGACGCCAGGTGAGACCATTCTTTGATCAGATTATCGAGTTCGGTGCTGATGCGTAAGAGCCAGGCCTGATATTCCTGATTCGCCATTTGCAGCAGGCTGGTCTGACTGGCCTGCCCTCGACGAACAGCCATGAACAAACGGGTGGCAGGGGGAGGCGGAGGCTGCCCCTTTTTTGTTTTTGTCCATTGGCGCATCTGAGGATAGAGGGGGATGTTGTGCCGAACATCATAAATACGCCGCACCATCAGAACCGCGACAAACGCCACAAGGATCGCTAGCAGAAAATAGACGATCTCCATTTGATCTCCTTTATATCAATCCAAACAATTTTATCGCCATCAACAGCACGGCGGCGAACAGCACCCAGCGGATCAGTTTTTCCCCTTTGCGGATGGTCAAGCGCGCTGCCCACCATCCTCCCGCGGCATTGCCGGCGGAGAGCGCCAGGGCATAGGTCAGATGAATCTTGGCCGACAGGGCGAAGACGATCAGCGCCGGCAGGCTGGTGAAAAAAATGATGAACACCTTGCTCTTGTTCACCTGCACCAGGTTTTGTTTCAAAATATGAAAGAATGCCGCCATGAATATAAAGCCGACGCCGGCCTGAATGAATCCGGCGTAGAAACCGATAAAAAGCAGAACCGGATAAATCAGCCACTGGTGTGAAATCAATGGTCGGGAGGCGGCCGGTCGCTGAGGCAGCATGACGCTGATCATCACGCCGATGATGACCACCGCCAAAATCTTTTGGAACAATTGATCATCGATGCGCACCGCGACCAGAGAGCCGATGATTGCCCCGGGAATCGCCCATGCGGCGTAGTGCAGCACGCTGGAAAAATGATAAAACTCTTCCCGGTGAAAGGAAAAGACCGCGAACAGGTTCTGAAAAAATATCGCCACCCGGTTGGTGCCGTTTGCCGTGGCCGCATCGAGTCCCATGAAGATCAATATCGGCATGGTCAGGGTCGATCCCCCGCCGGCCATGACATTGATCAGTCCGGCGACGATTCCTAATCCCATCAATCCGGCAATTTTCAGTAATTCTGTCATCGGCTGCGTCGTTACGGATGAAAGAAAAGGGTTCATGCGCCCTGCATAAACCCTTGATGGCGGGAATGTGTGGGAATCGAACCCACCCAAGACAGGAGCACTGCCTCACAACGGTTTTGAAGACCGCGGGCGCCACCAGGCCGCCGTGCATTCCCGCTGTAAAATATAAAATTGTGGAGGATTTTGCAAGAGAATAGTGAAACAGACCCCGGGGTTGCCGCACGCAATATTGTGGTTTCTGATCAGATATGACGCGGCAACCCCGGGGTCTGGAAAGAGCTGGAAACAGCATATCGGGCTGCAGGCAGAGAATATGATGTCAACTTTGTCACCTTGACTGATCCCGTGACTGCTGATTCGGTCAGCGATCGTTTGTCGGCAAAAAAGGCCACTTACGCCGGATGCTGTTTTGAACTTTCAGGCTCTGATTCCCTGCCGGGGAAATCAGTCAAATTCGATGATCCTCATGATCCAATGATTCATCGCGCGCTCTATATTACAGAACCTTTGGAGAAAGGACAGATCATCGGCCCCATAAGACGCATCATGGCCGGGAAAACGATCAAGTTCACCAATGAAACCATGGCAGATTCATCCTTTGGTCTTTATAAAAAAAGTGAGTATCTTCAGCAGCAAAGCATC